>Ga0105055_10005122_pt1 | contig 18711 bp, 14 predicted proteins | sample BON03_FD_78090 | JGI IMG/M metagenome (GOLD analysis project Ga0105055, IMG submission 78090) | Freshwater microbial communities from Lake Bonney liftoff mats and glacier meltwater in Antarctica - BON-03 | ecosystem: Environmental > Aquatic > Freshwater > Ice > Glacier meltwater | place: Lake...
AAGGCGGTCGTATGTGGGAACTTTGAATACATACGACCACCTTCGGGGTCAAAGTAATGATATTTTATGCTGGGGCTTGCTTTTTGAGAATTGGACAGAATCATTCCCTCAAAGGAGTATAAGCATGTTTTATCAGGAAACACAATTTTAACCAGACAGTAATGGAACTGGAATGTCTATCGACAGCATTAAATTATATCACTGCCGTCAGAATCAAATAAGGTGAGAACTTTCATTATGACTGGATTGAGTCCAGACCTGTGGAGCGATTGGATAATGACAGTAATATCATTGCCGGAACGGAACTTTATAAATTGCCTGAAAGCGCGATCAAAGCCGGAGCTGTTTAAAGTCAGTGAAATAGTTCATGAAATCTCCCGGACTCGTTTTATTATTCAGGATATTATTCAGATAATCAGATAATTGGTTTATTTTCCCTAAAAATAAATCAATGGCAAAAAGTTTTCATTATAAAATCAGGAAGATACATCGTTATCTGGGGGTAATCCTTGGGGTTCAATTTTTGTTTTGGACCATTGGGGGAATTTATTTTAGTTGGAGCAATATGGATGATATTCATGGTGAACTCAATATGAAACCTTCGGCTTTGATACCGGTTAATTTAGAACTTGTCTCTCCCTCTGAAGTACTTAAGCAGCTAAAAGAAAATGGAGATTTCGACTCCATTAAAGAACTTAAATTGGTTGGGATTTTAGGGAAGCCATATTATCAGATCCATTACTTTCCTGATCCGGCATCTCATTCTAGCCATTCAGGGCAAATGGTTGAGAATAAACCGACTATTCAACTTGCAGATGCGGTTAGTGCAGCTTTGCGCGGGCCACTGACGGCGAATGAGGCAGTTGCTATCGCCAAATCCGCGTTTAATAAAGATTCAAAGGTCATTGACGTGAAGTTACTGGATAAGACATCATCACATCATGAATACAGATTAAACCCTTTGCCTGCTTTTGCCATTCGCTTTGATTATCCTTCCCGCACAACTGTTTTTGTTTCTGCAGAATTGGGTACTATTCAAAAGATCAGAAATCAAAAATGGCGAATCTTTGATTTTCTGTGGATGATGCATACTATGGATTATGAGAGCCGGGATAATTTTGGAAATATCTTGCTCAGGACGTTTTCTATTTTCGGATTGTTTACTATTTTTTCAGGGTTTGTATTATTCTATCTCAGTTCAGGAGCTCCAAGAAAGAAGAAAAAATATCCGACTAATAATGTATAAAACCTATACTTTATTATAAATTCTTTAAATAAAAAAAACCGGATTCAATAAGAACCCGGTTTTTATCAGGATATAAAGGTTTAATTTATAATTTCACACCTTGTGGTGCTTTTGGATTTGGTGGATTTGTACCCTGCAGACTTAGAATAAAATTTGATAGATCCGAGGTTTGTTTCGGAGTGAGAGTTTTCTCCCAAGATATCATTCCTTTCTCAGGCACACCATATTTGATGGTCTTGAAGATCGCATTCACTGTACCACCATGAATCCATGAATCATCAGTCAGGTTAGGTCCTACAGTACCTTCACCCAATGCTCCATGGCAGGCAATACAATTCTGTGTATAAACCACTTTACCGGCTGCAATTATTCCTGCATCTAAGCTTGCCTTAACACTGTTTTCATCAATTAATTCACCTGATTTTGCCAGAATTGCTGCCTTTTCAATTTCAGCTTCTTTCATCTCAATCGCATATTCTTCATCCTGAAGGGGGCTCCAGTGGAAAACATGGTAATTGAGGAGATAGACCACCGCAAAAAGGATAGTGGCGTAGAATAATCCCATGAACCAGGCTGGTGTTGGATTGTCGAGCTCAACAATACCATCAAAATCATGATCCATCATGAGATCTTTTTCCTCAGAAATTGGTCTCAGACCTATTAACTTTGACCAGATACTCTGGCCGGTTTTTTCTGAGGCATGCCATTCTGAATATTCCAGCATTCGTGCAGGTTCTACAATCGGCAAAAGTGCTGGATTTTTTATCTCATTTGCCATTACCTGTACAGTTTTTAGCAGTACAACAGAAACTACCAAGAAGAGAAGGGCAATCAGAAATAATATCACAACTACTTCTGAAAAAGTATTTCCTGAATTTCCAATGGCAGGAGTTACTGCTGCCCATAATGGACTTGCAGCTAACAGGATTGCGATTGTGTAAATCGAACGTTTCATAATTCTAAGCTTTATCGTCATTTAAAGGGACCCTACTCATATAGCTAACATGTTTTTTATTCATCGTGAAAAGCAATACAGTAACCACAAGAAAGAACACTAAAAATATTCCGAGCGAAGTGATCAGATAAACATCTGCGCCCAATGATTTATCTATAAATTGTTTGAACATATCTTTTTTATTAAGTTTTTATTGTTTTGCCTATTGATTTGAACCTATTCTGCCTGCTTTGATATCAATTCCTAGCCGCTGCAGATAAGCAATGACTGCTATGATCTCCTTATCGCTTTGAACTTTAATATCATCAATTGCCAAGTTAGCAACAATTGCATCCGCCTGAATCTTAAGGTCTGCATTTGCTTTTAGCTCATAACCATTTTCATAAGGAACTCCAAGAGTCCGCATAGCGTTGATCTTTGCAACAGTGGTCGAAATATCCAGTGTCTGATCAATCAGCCATGGATATGGTGGCATAACGCTTCCTGGCGACATAGTTGTAGGATCCATCATGTGGTTGAAGTGCCATGCGTTGGAATATTTTCCTCCCTGCCTGTGCAGATCCGGACCGGTACGTTTCGAACCCCATAAGAATGGATGATCATACACAAATTCACCTGCTTTACTATATTCACCATATCGTTCAGTTTCTGAACGGAAAGGCCTGACCATTTGAGAGTGGCAGTTTACACAACCTTCGCGGATGTAAATGTCACGACCCTGTAATTCGAGCGGACTATACGGTTTGACACTGGCAATGGTAGGAATATTGGATTGTATCATAAAGGTTGGCATCATCTCAACCATACCACCGATCAGAATCACAATCAGTGACAGAACCAGAAAGTACATTGGTTTGCGCTCCAATGAACGATGCCAGGTTTTTTCACCACTTCCCGGTATGAAAGCTGGTTCCAGTGCCATTGCTTCTGCAGGTTCATCGGCAACAAGTTTACCGCTGCCAGCTGTTTTGATCAGGTTATAGCACATTACAATAACTCCTGTGAGGTATAATAGACCTCCAATTGCTCTGAACATATGCATTGGCAAAAGTTGCAGGGTTGTTTCCAGAAAATTAGGGTATTTTAACATGCCCTCCGGTGTAAACTCTTTCCACATCAAGCCTTGCAAAAATCCTGACAGATACATCGGAATTGCATAGAAGAGAATACCAAGTGTACCTATCCAGAAGTGAAATGCAACTAATTTTTTGGAGAATATAGCTGTCTTGTAAATACGTGGAATCAGCCAGTATAGAATAGCAAAGGTTAAGAAACCATTCCAGCCAAGGGCACCTACGTGTACGTGCGCTACTATCCAGTCGGTAAAGTGTGCAATAGCATTCACCTGTTTAAGTGAAAGCATCGGGCCTTCAAAGGTAGCCATACCATAAGCGGTAATACCTACAACCATGAATTTCAGATTGGTATCTTCACGTACCTTATCCCATGCACCTCTTAGGGTTAATAAACCGTTGATCATTCCACCCCAGCTAGGAGCAATCAACATGATGGAGAATGCTACACCAAGAGACTGTGCCCATTCCGGTAGGGAAGAATACAACAGGTGATGCGGACCAGCCCAGATATAAATGAAGATCAGTGACCAGAAGTGAAGAATACTTAATTTATAGGAATAAATCGGGCGCTGAGCCATTTTTGGAAGGAAATAATACATCATTCCCAAATATGGGGTTGTGAGGAAGAACGCTACAGCGTTGTGTCCGTACCACCATTGAACGAGTGCATCCTGAACACCGGCATACAAATAATAACTTTTGAAAGCTGAAATTGGTAGCTGAAATGAGTTTACAATATGCAGGACAGCTACGGTTACAAACGTGGCGATGTAAAACCATATAGCAACGTACATATGCCGCTCACGACGCTTGATAATTGTACCGAACATGTTGACCCCAAACACTACCCAAATGAGGGTTATGGCGATATCGATCGGCCATTCAAGCTCAGCATATTCATGCGATGTGGTTATACCCAAGGGCAGCGTTATTGCTGCAGCCACAATGATTAACTGCCATCCCCAAAAGTGGATACTACTCAATGCATCACTGAACATCCTCGCTTTCAAGAGCCGCTGTAAGGAATAATAAACTCCCATGAAAATTCCGTTCCCTACGAATGCAAAAATTACTGCATTGGTATGTAATGGACGGATTCGGCCAAAAGTAGTGTACTGGTTGCCAAGGTTCATTTCCGGACTGAAAAGCTGCGTTGCTATCAATAATCCGACGGTCATTCCGATAAGACCCCATAATACGGTGGCTATCGCGAAATTCCTTACAATTTTGTTGTCATAGTTGAATTTTTCAAGCATAAGTACGTTTTTATCTTTTGTGTAAAATTAAAGAGATCAGGTGACAATCTTGTGACATACCTTATTCAAAAAAATGATACTTATCACTTATTATTTTCATCGGGGATATCATCGTCAAATAATATTCTCACTCCCGGTGTATAGGTATCATCATTCTGACCATTTTTCATTGCCCAAAAAAATGCAAACAGAAAAATCAACGCCAGTAATACGCTGCAACCGATCAGAAAATAGAGGATGTTCATGTCAATTTATTTTTTCGTGCAAACAAATGGGTTGCGATACTGGTGAATGAAATAATGGTAACTGTGCTTAAAGGCATTAATATTGCCGCAAATAGGGGCGATAACAATCCCTGAACAGCGAAGAATAAGCCGATCACATTATAGGTTAGTGAGATGCCAAAACTGATATGAATAACTTTTACGGCATCTTTTGCTTGTTGAATAAACCGGGGCAGTTTTTCAAAAGCTGCACCATCAAGTATAGCATCACATCCTGGAGAGAAGTTGTTTATATTATCAGTAACTGCAATACCCAGATCACTTTGCTTCAGAGCACCCGCATCATTTAGGCCGTCGCCAAGCATCATCACCTTTTTATTATTCTGCTGCAGCGCTTTAATGTAATCGAGTTTATTCTGCGGACTTTGTTTAAAATGCATCTGATCTTCCCATGGGAATGCCGGAACAAGGAATTCACGCTCAGTATCCTGATCGCCTGACAGTAAATGCATGCCCAGCGATTTACTCAATTTACCAAATAGTTCTTTTAGTCCGGAGCGCCATTTTTGCCTGAAGCTGAAATATCCTGCATAATGATCATCTATCTGAATATAAACAGTCCCGGTATCGGATTTAACAGAATTTATGTTTAAAAAAGATGAACTCCCAATTCTAACCAACTTTCCTTTAACTAGACCTTCAATTCCTTTACCCGGAATTTCTTTGTAAAAAGTAACCGGGAAGTATTCATTTATTCTGATCCATTTTACCATTTCCCTGCTCAGTGGATGCCCTGAGTTACGGGCAACAGAGCTGATCAGGCACTTTTCTTCATAATTCAAATCACCTTCAAAACTGATTTTGAAACCCTCGGGAGCTGTTATGGTACCTGTTTTATCAAAAACAAGAGTGTTAATTCGCGCCAGCTGTTCAACTACCGCAGTATTTTTGAGATAGAATTTGTTCCGGTCAAAGATGCTTAGCACAGCGGATAATGTAAATGGTGAACTCAAAGCGAGGGCACAAGGGCAGGCAATGATCAGGACAGCAGTAAATGATTCCCAGGCCTTGATGTGCTCGTCACCTATCCACCAGAATGCTGCTGAGCCAAATGCAATGAGCAGCATCACAACACTGAAATAGCGGCTTACGGCATCACTGAAGGTATCTATTTTTTTTCTCTTCCCTTCAAAAGCTTCATTATTCCAGAGGCTCGTGAGATAACTCTGAGAAACAGGCTTGATCACCTCCAGTTCAATGGCTTCATTGATCTGCCGTCCACCGGCATAGACCACTTCTCCCAATACTTTCTGTACCGGCGAAGATTCTCCGGTAACGAAACTGAAATCGATCACTGCATCGCCTTTCATCAAAATAGTATCAGCTGGAATTACTTCATTATTCCTAATCAGGATTCTATCGCCTACCTTTAGCTCATCCATTGGAATCGGTTTTTCGGAATCCTCAGTGAGGAGGGTTACCGCAACCGGGAAATAGGACCTGTAATCACGTTCAAAAGATAGGTGGTGATAGGTGCGCTGTTGTACCCAACGTCCAATTAAAAGGAAAAATACAAGTCCGGATAAAGTATCCACAAAACCTGCACCAGTGCCGCTTACGATTTCAAAAATGGATCGTATCAGCATGATCGCGATACCAAGTGCAAGTGGAAAATCGAGATTTAATACCTGATTCCTCAGATTTTTCCATGCAGATATGAAATAATCACGGCCACTGTAAAATACAACCGGGATCGCAAAGACCAAGTTAAGCCATCCAAAAAAGGTCTTAAACTGATGTTCAAAACTCGCAAGCCCGAAATACTCCGGAAAGCTCAAAAGCATCACATTTCCGAAACAAAACCCTGCCACAGCAATTTTTTTAATCAGATCTCTGTCAGAAACCTTGTTTTGTTCCTTAACTACATCCTGTAAACTGATTACAGGTTCATATCCGATTGTGCTGAGCATGATCACAAGCTCTCTCAAAGAGAATTGCTGATGCTTAAATGTAATACTGACCTGTTTTTTCAGAAAGTCGATACGGGAACTGATTATGGAGCTATTTATTTTATAAAGATGCTCCAACAGCCATAAACAAGAACTGCAATGAATAGCCGGAATATAAAGTGTGATTATACTGATCTTATCGTCAGTATAGTCGACCAAAGTTCCGGCAATCTTTGGTTCATCCAAGTAGTCATAATGTGTTAATTTATCACTTTGTGTTTTACCTGGGGTAGAATTGTAAGCGTAGTAATTACAAAGCTGATTTTCTGAAAGTATCTGGTAAACACTCTGACAACCAATGCAACAAAATTCTTTTTCATCAAAATGATACTGGTCATCAGGACAATCATTTCCGCAGTGATAACACTCTGTGGATGCGTCTGTTTCAGCTTGAGGACTTAAATTATTCATGCATTCAAAAATGATGTCTAATTCTTTGCTTTGAAATGACTCCGATTATACTATTGCGTGATCAGTATCACTAATTTTATTTACTTATTAAATATTGAAAATACGAGCTGCTAAATTCTTCTCTTTATAAATTTAACTATTTCTATCCACATTACACCTGCAAATGCCCCGATCAGACAATAACTGAGATCGATGACCTGAAGCGGTACAAACTGAAATATATTCTGGAATGGGGTAAAATAGATTGAAAGCAGCAGAATGATCAGTGAAGCACTTAATATAAGTGGAATCAAGGCATTTTTATAGCGTATAGTTGTAAATACAGAATAATAAAATGACCTGTTCGAAAGTGTAAGAAAAATATTGCTTAGAATGAGAGTGCTGTAAATAATGGTTCTCACTTCAGCAATCGTGTGTTTATTCTCCATGTAATAATATCCTAGCCCAAGGCAAACTGCAGTAATAATTATTCCTTGTATAATACTAAGAGACAGCTCATTAAAGGAGAAAAAGCTTGTGCTGAGTTTTCTTGGAGCTTTGTTCATTGAATCGGGTTCGATTGGCTCATTCTCAAAAATGATGGAGCAGGTTGGCCCCATGATCAGTTCCAGAAAAATAACATGCACAGGTGTGAAGATATTGGTGTATTTCCAGAAGAGTAATAATGGAACAGTAACAATCAGGATGATAGGGATGTGGATTGAGATGATATACTGAATGGCTTTTTTCAAATTTTCATAAATTCTTCTGCCTATTGCGATCGCTTCAACCATGTGAGAGAGATCATCATCGGTCAGGATAAGAGAAGAAGCCTGCCTTGCAACTTCTGAACCCTTTTTGCCCATCGCAATACCAATATGTGCAGATTTTAGTGCCAAGCTATCATTTACACCATCGCCAGTCATAGCCACAACATGACCTTTTAGTTTCAGGGCTTCAATGATCCTGAGTTTAGCTTCAGGAAACATTCTTGTAAAAATATTGCAATTATCGGCCGCTTTCAGCACCTCATCATCACTCATATTAATTAATTCTTTTCCATCAAGCGTATTCTCCGCATCTCTGAATCCACATTGTTTTGCGATGGTAGAAGTTGTTAAAGCATTGTCGCCTGTTATAATTTTAACCGCAATTCCTGCATTATAGAATTGTTTAAATACATTTTCAATATTCGGTTTCGGAGGATCATAAAATGCAAGCAGACCAATGAAAGTAAATGAGAAATCCTGCTGATTTTCAGGAAAAGAATCGCCTTCAAACTGCGTTCGGGCAACTCCCAGAATTCGGTATCCTTTAGATGCTAATTCTTTAATTTTTTTTGTAATCTTTTTCTTTTCATCCTCTTTCAAGCCTGATACCTGCATGATTTGCTCAGGTGCGCCTTTTGCAGCGATGATGCGATTCCCTTGCTTGTTTTCAAACAGATGGGTCATCATCGGCGGTTGTCCTCCGAGCGGATACTCATGAATCATTTTGTATGAAGGCCTTTCGTCAATTTTGATATACTTTTTATAAAAGTCATGTAAAGCAATCTCCATGGGGTCGAAAGGAACCGGTTCTGAAGCCCACATGCCGAATTGCGCTACCTCATTCAATGAATTTTGTGTACTTAAATCAGTATCAGTTAATGTCTCGTCTGTTTTATAGATGTAAACGGCTGTAAGTTCCATCCGGTTTTCGGTGATCGTACCGGTTTTATCAATACAAATTACAGTAGAAGCACCCAGGGTTTCTACCGTATTCAGACCTTTAACCAATATACCCGTTTTTGATAATTTCCAAGCACCCAGAGCCATGAAGGTGGTAAAAGCAACCGGGATCTCTTCAGGAAGGATTGACATAGCCAGCGTTAATGCGCTTAACAGGCTTTCAAGAAATTGATGGGTTTGGTAGTAGTTGATACCGAGTACAAGTAAAAAACAGACCAAGCCAATAAGAGTCATTGATTTGACAAAACTCAGGATTTGTTTATATAGCGGCGGCTTTTCTGTTTTGATGTTTTTTGCCAGTGCTGCCAGTTGGGCTGCCCGGCTTTCTGCACCTGTTGCAGTAACTTCATATACCGCCAGCCCCGAAACTGCCAAAGTGCCCTGAAAAACTATATTATTGTCTTTATTTGTGTTCTTATTAACTGCTAAGGATTCGCCGGTAAGCATCGCTTCATTCACTGCAAAATCATTGCAATGAACAATAATTCCGTCGGCGGCAAGCAGAGACCCTTCATCTGATATGAGAAAGTCGCCGTTCACAATTTCCTCAGACCTGATTTCTTTGACTTCTCCATCCCGGATCACTTTTGTTTTTGATGCTGTCAGTACCTCAAGTAAGGATAATGCTTTACGGCTTCGGTAAGTCTGGAAGAATGAAATTGCAGATACGAGTATAACAGCAGAGATCAAGAAGATGGCCTCTGAAAATTCTCCAAGAAGTAGATAAACGGCGGCAGAAGCAATCAATAAGATGAATATGGGTTCGAGAACAGTTTCCTTCAGTACAATGAAAAATTCGCTTTGTTCTGAATACTGGTGGACATCATCTTTTTTCCGTACAGCTACTTCCTCGCTGCTTAGTCCTTTAAATGGGAATGGGTTATTTGACACTGATATTTAAAGTTTGGCGGTAATTTTACCTTGTTAAAATACTCATTTTCATTTTAATAATTTTATGAACCTGAATAAGTTAATCCCATTTATATTTTATCAGGAATCATGATTTGAATAAACTCAAATTTGAGGTTTTGTAAATTATAATTATGTGATCATTGTCATCGTCTTATCTGAGTAGGGTCATTTACTTCTATTTTCAAAATCGTACCTTAGTATTCGCTTGAATTAGGCAAAAAATCAATATTAAATATTAGAGATAATAATTATTTTTTATATTAATTTTATTTCGGTACAATAAAATTGTATACTTAAAATCAACCCAATATTATGAAAAAGATTCTGGTTACAAGCGATTTCTCATCTAATTCCAAAGCTGGAATGCGCTTTGCTATACAAATGGCTTCACAGCAGGAATGTGAATTGACATTTTTTCATTCCTATTATATTATGAAGCCTACTTCCTGGGGTGAGAAAACATTCACCAGTTATGAAAATCATGAAGCTACAAAGATTAAAACTAAGCTTGAGAAATTTGTAGCGACAGTATATAAAAGTATGGGTGTTGTTCCAGGTAAAATAAATCATGTAGTATCCAGTTCTTTTATAACTGATGGCAACATTATGAAGTTTGCGAAAGACAAAGCGTTTGATTTCATCTGCCTTAGCAGAAGAGGGGGGGGCAAATTGAAAAAGATCTTTGGAACCAACACATCCAATTTGATCCTTCAATCTGAAGTGCCGGTTTTTGCTGTTCCAAATACATACAGGCATACTAAAATTAAATCTGTTTTATATGCAACTGATCTTTCAGACCTAGAAAAGGAAATGAAACGGGTAGTTGAATTTGCAAATCCTCTGGGAGCAGAAATTGAACTGCTTCATTTGAATTACCCTTCAGATATTGTTTTTAATGCGAAAGTGATTGAGAACATAATTCGCAAATTCCCTAAATCACATATCAAATACAGCCTTGAAACTATTAATTTGCTCTTTAATCTGGTAGTAAACCTACAGGCAGTGATTAAAAAACATAAGCCTTCAGTTCTTGTAATGTTTACTGATCAGAATCAAGGATTTTTCCAGAAATTATTTCTTTCAAGCAGTACCGCAGAGTATTCATTAAACTCATCAGTACCGCTGCTAGTTTACCCGAAAAAATAAATTATCTCTGATAGTGTACATTTGAAAATCTGAAATTTCAATTTTTATTTTTTTGCAATAGTAAAACCAAATTTCTGATAAATTTTTATATTTTGATGGGATAAAGTATGGTCTTTTAATCTGATCTAATGGCATCCTAATGAAGAATCTCCTGTTCAAGATTGTTGCAGTGCTTTGCATTGGACTTTTGTTTTTAAATTTCGGCGGGTATCTGGCTGAACCTCAACAAAGTGACTGGCCTGAATACCTTGGAGGTGCCGACAGAAATCATTATTCATCGCTTTCTAAGATCAATACAGTTAACGTAAAATCCCTGAAACCGATTTGGGAATTCCATACCGGTGATTCTGGTCAGGTGCAGTGCAATCCCATCATCATTGAAAATCGTTTGTACGCGGTAACGGCTTCGAATCACTTGTTTGCGCTCAATGCTGCTAGCGGACAAGAAATATGGCGATTTTCTCCAGAAAAAAAAGGAGCATCGAATGTGAACCGTGGTGTGGCTTATTGGTCGAAAGGCAAGGATAAGCGGATCATGTTCGCTTATCAAACCTGGCTCTATGCGGTGAATGCCACAACAGGAAAACCGATTCCTTCGTTTGGAGAAGATGGCAGAGTTAGTTTGAAAACTGGGTTGGGAGAAGAATCCGCTGCTAAATTCGTGTCATCAACAACTCCGGGGACAATCTTTGGCGACCTGATTATCATGCCGATGAGGCTTGGTGAAGGCACAGGTTCTGCTCCGGGATATATACAGGCATTTAATGTGAGAACCGGTAAACTGGCCTGGATATTTAAAACTATTCCACATCCCGGTGAACCTGGATATGAAACCTGGCCGGCAGATGCATACAAAAATCCGGCAATTGGTGCCGCAAACAACTGGGCTGGGATGGCAGTCGACCGGAAGCGTGGAATTCTCTACGTTCCAACAGGTTCAGCTTCTTTTGATTTTTATGGTGGTAACCGAGAAGGTAAAAATCTCTATGCGAATTCATTGATAGCCCTAAATGCCAGAACAGGAAAATATATCTGGCATTTCCAGACCGTTCATCATGATATATGGGACAGGGATATTCCGGCTCCTCCGAATCTGATTACCATCAAAAAAGATGGAAAAAGCATCGATGCGGTGGCTCAGGTAACCAAATCAGGATATATTTTTGTTTTTGACCGTGTGACCGGTGAACCTGTTTTTCCGATTGATGAAGTTCCGGTACCGCAATCTACTCTTCCTGGAGAAAAAACCTGGCCAACACAACCTGTTCCGCGTTTGCCTAAGCCATTTGCAAGACAAAGCCTGACTGAAAATGATATCACACATTTCTCAAGCAAAAGGGATTCTCTCTTAACTATTTTCCGGCAGGCTAAACTGGGGGCCTTTGAACCTCTTGATTTCCGGCAGACCCTGATCTTCCCTGGACCCGATGGTGCAGCAGAATGGGGCGGGGCCGCGGTTGATAAAGAAGGTATTATTTATGTCAATTCCAATGAAATGGCTTGGTTATTCAGTTTGAGTCCTAAGAATGAGGTAAAAACAAAGAGCCTTAATTCCGGTAAATCTTTGTATCTGAATCATTGTCAGTCCTGCCACCGTTCCGATTTTTCAGGTAATCCTCAGAGTGGTTATCCGGCTTTGATTGGGATTAGGGAACGTCTAGGCCGGGCAGTAACTACTAGCCTAATCACAAATGGCAAAGGTATGATGCCTGGATTTAGTCAGATCAGTGATGCGGAGAAACAATCCATCATTTCCTATATTTTTGGTGAAGAGAAGGAAGAGCCAACAGTTGCGGCTAAAGACGAGTATCCTGATGTGCCATATCGTTTCAACGGATACAATAAATTTCTGGATGAAAAGGGATATCCGGCAATTAGCCCACCATGGGGAACACTAAGTGCAATTGATCTGAACACAGGTCAGCAGGTCTGGCAAATCCCCCTAGGTGAAATTAAAGAGTTGACTAAAAAGGGTATTCCGGTAACAGGAACTGAAAATTATGGTGGACCACTTGTAACTGCCGGTGGTTTGTTATTCATTGCCGCCACCAAGGACAATACCTTCAGAGCCTTTGATAAAAAAACGGGTAAATTGCTTTGGGAACATCCATTGCCTGCTTCCGGTTTTGCTACCCCTTCAACCTATATGGTAAATGGGAAGCAATATATAGTCATTGCCTGTGGCGGTACTAAACTGGGAATGCACAAGGGAGACAGTTATGTGGCTTTTGCTTTGGATTAATCCGTAAAACTATTGATGAAAATTTGGTGTTAAATTTTAAGGAAATAATAAAGTACCTGGCAATCAGAATGCAGGTGGCTTTTGTTTTCTGCGACATATTAAACCGTTTAAATTTTCCAATAAGAAATTCTTTCCAGATAAGCTATAAGGACTTTATTAACCTGAGTTTGATCATTATTTTCTAGCTATATCTTGCACAGGCAGCTATTTCTTATACTGGCTGCGTTAACGATGGAAGCGGTATCCTTTTTGGCTTTCTGAGGCCAAAAAGATATAGCGGACAGCCCCAAAGGGATGGCTTTGCCACGTGTTTAAACGCCCAAAATCCAATTTTAATATCCTCGTATATTTTAAATCACGAATTCATTCATTCCGGCCACGGAAAATCTTCCCATTCAAAATCACCCAAATCTGAGTACCAAAATGCCAAAATTTAACAAAAGGGAGCTAAGTATAGAGTTGAAAAGTGCCAGAATGCTCAAGTCTGAAGATACGCCTGGTAACGTTATATCAGAGAATTTCAGTATAGAAATAAAGGATATCGAAAGCGGGTAGAAATATAATTTTATTCTGGTAAGCCTTAATATAAAAGATTACAAAACGAGTAAGTTTTCTGTTTTGGCACCAATCGGAGTGGCCTAGTTGGGCTATCGTCAAGGGTTTGAAATGAACCGGGAAATGCCAACCGGAATACCTACATTCAGCAAAATTTCAGTAGAACGAATTAAACCAGAACATGATCAATGATTCTAATCGTTAATAAGGAAGCAGTTCATTTGACACAGAACTCAAACTGACAATAGATAACCGGCAACAGATAACTACCTTAGCTTATAATTTTATATACCTGTATGGAATTTGGAACCGCAAAGCTTTCTGATTTAAATATGGAACACCTTACTGGTCTGCTGATTAGTATCGGGATCGGGTTCCTGATCGGGATGGAGCGACAGTTTTCTAAGGAGACTCAGGAACATGAAGGGCAATTTGCCGGAATAAGAACCTTTACAATGGTTTCCATGTTTGGGTTTATATCTGCGATATTATCTTCCCTGATGGGTACATGGATTTTTGGTGCAACCCTGGTATGTGTTTTTGCCTTTGTGATCATTTCCTATATGCAATTCTCCAAACTGCCAAGTAATAAGGGTGCCACATCTGAATTCGCACTTCTGATTACATTTATGCTGGGAGGCCTGGTTTTTCTTGGTATGGTGTTATTTGCATTGATCATTATGGTTGTAATGCTTCTCCTTTTAACTTTCAGGCCAACTATACACCTCTTCGTGGAGAAATTGAAACGCGAGGAATTACTTGCTATTATCCTTTTTGTGGTAATGTCGGCACTGGTGATTCCTTTTCTTCCGGATGACAATTTTGGACCTTATAATTTGTGGAACCTTAAGGAAATCTGGCAAATGGTGGTGCTGGTAGCCGGTACAAGTCTGGTAGGCTATATGATCGCCAAATTTATGGGGGAGAGAGGGACGATGATCGCCGGACTGGTTGGCGGACTAGTTTCAAGTACTTCTGTGGCTCTCACCTTTTCCCGAAAAAGTAAGGAAACTGTATCGGCAAGTTCATCCTTTTATTATGCCATGGGTATAATTAGTGCTTGTACAATCATGTTTCCGAGAGTTCTTTTTGAGGTTTACGTGATTAATTGGGAGCTTTTTTTGGAATTATGGATTCCTATACTAATAATTTCAATATCTGGTTTTGGCTCTGCATTTTTGATCTATACCTTTCGAAAAGGTAAACCGGGCGGAGCTGGAATTATTCTCAAAAATCCGCTTGACCTTGCTACAGCCATCAAGTTTGCATTACTCTATGCTGCAATTCAATGGCTTGTAAAATATGCAGGTGAAAATTTCGGGGATAACGGAATCTATATCGCCGGAGCAATTTCGGGGATAACTGACGTGGATGCAATAACTCTTTCCATGGCTAAAATGGCTAAATCAGGAGGTGATTCTGTCATCGCCATTAATACCATTTTAATTGCCGCACTCTCCAATACACTGGTCAAATTTATGATTGTACTCAGTATTGGAAGTGTTGAACTTCGTAAAACTGCTTTCTTTGGTTTTTGTGCCATATTTCTTACCGGTTCGGCCTATTTGCTTTTTTATACCACTTTCTGAGTCCACTCATCATTTTTGGTATCCTTTATTTTACAGGCTATAAGTTGAAGGGATCATTATAATTGCTAATTTGCTCACAGTATTTAAAACTATAAATCGAACATGAAGAAGATATTTATAATCTCTGTGCTAGTACTAAGTGTTGCTTTCTTCAGTAAAGCACAAACTACCCCAGCCCCGATGACACTTTCCACTAATGCATTTGCTGACGGAACTATCATACCTGTTAAATATAGTCAGGCTGCTCCCGGAGCAGCACCCGGTGAAGGGACTTCACCGGCTTTATCCTGGGGAAATGTACCTGAAGGTACCAAAAGCCTATTATTGCACATGCATGACCTGGATTTTGTGAGAAACAAAACGACAGATGATCAGGTTCACTGGCTAGTATGGAACATCCCTGCAAATTCCACAGGCTTTCCTGAGGGACTTCCAAGAGGGGCAAAATTACCTGATGGTAGTTATCAGATCAGCGTTACAGGTCAGGTTTATCGTGGCCCTGGAGCTGCAGCAAGTGGTCCTTTGCATCACTACATGTTCGAGATTCTGGCATTGGATATCACACTTGATTTTCCGGCAGTAAACAATGATCCTTTCGATACAAGGGCTAAAGTGATGCAGACCATTCAGGGGCATATCTTGGGCAAAGCTGTAATGGGCGGCCTGTTTAAAAGACCACAATAATTTGATTAAAACCTTAATGCAGATCAAGGTCTTTTTTTAAATATTTCAATAGCACCTGAATTTTAGGTGCTATTGAACTATTTGATAATCTCTAGCATACGCCTGTCGCGTCTTCAAATTATATTTTTCTGCTGGTGCACGCGTGTCGCGTCTTCAAATTATATTTTTCTGTTGGTGCACGCGTGTCGCGTGTTCCAAAATTATACCATCACCTTGCTGGTGCACGCGTGTCGCGTGTTCCGAAATTACTTATTAGCCTGAAGCTTCAATCCCAAATCTAATTATTTCAAATACATTCTGAAATCTGCTAAAATAAAACATCCCGAATTAGTATTATTGTAGTGTAATCCTAAGGCCAATCCGGCTGTCATGCTGAAAATAATATTTTTCAGACTAAGGGAAATACAATTACAGCGGGACATACTATTACAGGATTTTATGGCAAAGAACAAATACTTTTTCCCCTTTATAATGGTTACTTCACTATTTTTTATGTGGGGTTTTGTTCACAACCTTGATCCGATTCTGATCCCTCATTTAAAAAAATCTTTCAGCCTGAATATATTGCAGTCATCGTTGGTAGATTCTGCAGTTTTTATTGCATATCTACTGGTGGCCATTCCCGCAGGGATACTAATGAAAAAGTATGGTTATAAGACCGGAATTTTATCCGGATTGGTCTTATTTGCCATCGGTTCTTTTTTGTTTATTCCGGCAGCAAATACTCAGGAATATTCTTTCTTTCTAGGAGCGTTGTTCATTATCTCCTGTGGACTAACTATTCTCGAAACAGCAGCTAATCCTTATGTTTCTTTACTGGGAGATCCTCAAACAGCAACTAGCCGGCTTAATTTTGCACAGTCATTTAACGGCTTGGCAGCCACCATGGCTCCCATTATTGGTGCAAGATTTATTTTAACAGAAGGATATAGCGATGCGGAACTGAGCGCCATGTCCGAAAGTGCGCGACAGATTGCATTGGCTTCTGAAGCCTCAACAGTAAAGGCTCCATATTTCATTCTGGGAAGTTTAATTCTGGTCATTGCAGCTATTTTTTATTTTTTACGGCTTCCTGAAGTTGAGGATAAAGATGAGAGCAAAAGCCTCAACGTATTCAGAGCACTTCGCCACCGGCATCTGACCTGGGCCGTTGTAGCTCAATTTTTCTATGTTGGTGCTCAGGTTTGTGTTTTCAGCTTTTTTATTTTGTACGCAGTAGAAGTTGCCGATATTGACAATGTGATGGCTGCCGATTACCTGGGCTGGGGCTGCGGATTAGCATTCATGGTCGGCCGGTTTTTTGGTGTATTTCTTATGAAATATATTGCATCTGAACGATTGCTGGCTATTTATTCTGCAATATGTATTTTACTTTGCCTTGTGGCTACTTTCAGTCATGGTTTTATAGCCATTTATGCTGTAATTGGAATTGCATTCTTTATGTCAATCATGTTTCCCACAATTTTCTCATTGGGAATTAAGGGATTAGGAAGTGATACCCAGTATGGCAGCAGTTTAATAGTTATGGCTATATTTGGTGGGGCTGTTCTGCCATTGCTTTTTGGCTATATTTCAGACCTAAGCGGAAAGGTTCAGTACGGACAGATTGTGAGTTTACTTTGTTTTTGTGTGATTCTGGCCTTCGCAGTAAAAGGATATAAAATCATAAAACCTCAAACCAAAAACTATGCGTAGATATTGCCTTGCTGTCGATTTAAAGGACGATCCGAAACTAATAGCAGAATATGAATCATGGCATAAAAAAGTATGGCCTGAAATTACCGAGAGTATCCGAACTTCAGGGATCGAGGATATGAAAATTTACCGGTATTCAAACCGTCTGTTTATGATTATGGAGGTAAATGATACATTCAGCTTTGAAAAGAAAGCCACTTCAGATCTTTCTTATCCCAAAGTTCAGGAATGGGAAGAGTTTATGTGGAACTTTCAGCAAGCCATCCCTGGGGCAAAGCCAGGTGAAAAGTGGGTGTTAATGGATAAAATATTTCAATTATAATTACAAATGAACAATAATTTCGAAGAGGGGAAAAAACATCGCTTCCTGCAAATTCATCCACAGGATAATGTTCTGGTTGCCTTGCAGGATCTTGCAAAGGGTGAAGGAATAAATTTTGGAGGCAAGACACTTGTTCTCAATACCGCCGTGGATTCAAAGCATAAGTTTACTATTGAGCCCTTTAAAAAAGGAGACCGGATTATCATGTACGGAGTATTGGTAGGTATTGCTAACCAGGATATTGCTCATGGAGAGGCTATCACAGTTCAGAATGTGGATCATGCATCCAGTGATTATGTACTTGGGGAGCGCAAGCATCATTGGGATAAACCCGATACTTCTGCTTTTGCGGATAAAACATTTAATGGATTTCACCGTGCAGATGGTTCAGTAGGAACCTGCAATTACTGGCTGGTTATTCCATTGGTTTTTTGTGAAAACCGTAACGTGAATGTACTCAAGGAAGCACTGGATGAAAAACTGGGTTATAAGAAAGTTAAAAGTTATGAAAATGAGGTCGAAAGTTTGATCTCCCTGTACAAGACAGGAAAATCAACAGAGGAAATTCTGAATCCTGACCTAAAGGCTACGCCAAATGAAGCTAAACGCACACGTTTATTTCCAAATGTGGATGGAGTGAAATTCATTACCCATGATATGGGATGCGGGGGAATCAAGCT
>Ga0105055_10005126_pt1 | contig 18702 bp, 9 predicted proteins | sample BON03_FD_78090 | JGI IMG/M metagenome (GOLD analysis project Ga0105055, IMG submission 78090) | Freshwater microbial communities from Lake Bonney liftoff mats and glacier meltwater in Antarctica - BON-03 | ecosystem: Environmental > Aquatic > Freshwater > Ice > Glacier meltwater | place: Lake...
CACCCCCCCCCCCCCCCGAAAAAAAAAAAAAACCATGGTCTCCCGCGCGCGCCTGGCGCTCTGCGCCCTGGCGCTTCTCGCCGCGTGCGCGCCCGCGGTCGCCACCACGTACATCAACGGCAACAACGGCTGCAAGGAGGCGTCGCCCGGGCCCGTGAAGGGCCTCAAGGCCGTCGCCACGTCCCCCTCGCAAATCAAGGTGATCGTTTGGTTTTTCCCCAACTAACCTCCTCACGAGACGCGGTGCGCCCTGGGGCGGCCGCCGCCCCCCCAATGAAGGCGCGCCCGGTCGCGGGGCGGCCAGATGGGAGGCGGCGCGTCCAAGTGCGACATTGGCGAGCGCGCGCCTCTGCCCACATTGGCGAGCAAAGAGGAGCCATCGCGCGCGCCGTCACTCGTCGCCAGGGGAGGGGAAGCCGCCGCCAGCGACGGGGCCCCCCGAAAGGCGCGCAACCGGCCGCCGGTCGCGCCGCGCCTGTGCCGTCGGCTTCTCCTGCCCTCTGTTGCCGAGATTTCAGACAGGCGTCCGGGTCGCGCAAGTGGCTCGGGTCGTCGGCATCGTTTGGCTGCTGGGAGCGCAGGGCGTCGCCCGCGCAGAGAACTCGCGCAAAAAGACTAGTCTCGCTCACCGCCCCTTCTCTCACTCCCGCCGCCCACCGCCCACTTCGCCAACACCGCGCCCGTCCGCTCCTCATCCTCGTTCCGCAGATCACCTTCAAATCGCCGCCCGGCAACCCCTGCATCGAGTACTACCTGGTCGAGCTCGTCGAGGCCAGCAACTCGCGCTCGTTCGGCGAGCCGCGCAAGTCGACCCGTGAGTCGGTCGTTTTTCTTTGTTTGTCGTTGTCGTCGTTTGCGAGATCTTCTTTCCGGCCGCTACGGGACGAAACGAACGAGAGCGCTGAACATGCCCTCCGTCTGCCCCCCCCCCCTCCTCTCCCCCCCTCAAAACTACACACAAACAAATGCGCAAAATAAATACGCAAAACAACTCAAAAACAACAGAGTACGAGGTCGTCTACAGCAACCTCAAGCCCAACACCGAGTACCGCGCCGTGGTCACGGCCGTGTCGCCTGCCGGCAAGTCGTCCGGCGCCTCGGTGCAGGCGCGCACGCCGGCCGACCCCAACGCCTGCCCCCAGTCGCTCGGCCCCGTGCAGGCGCTCTCGGCCTCGGCCTCCAACTCCAAGGGCCTCCTGCTGACGAGCAGCTGGAAGCCGCCCGCCAACGCCGGCCGCGGCGGCAACCCGTCGGCCTGCGTCGCCGGCTACCAGTTTACGCTGCTCGACGAGCGCGGCAACGTGCTGCGGTACGAGTACCCGTTCAACCCGCAGCTGCAGCTGAACACGGGCCTGGCGTACGGGACGCGGTACCAGGTGCGCGTGGCCGCCTACCCGAAAGCGCAGGACGGGGGCAAGGGGCCGCTCGGCCCGCCGGCCACCGTCGGCCTGACGACGCCGCCGCCGCCGCCGCCGCCGTGCCCGTCGTCGCCGCTGCCGGCCGTGGTCGCCCTGTCCTCCAAGACCGAGCTGGTCGCGGCGCAGTCGCTGGCCGTGCGCTCGTCCTGGCAGCCGCCCTCGGGCGTGTCCGCCGCCTGCGTCAAGGAGTACGTGTGGACGCTGGTCGAGGTGTCCTCCGGCGCCCAGGTCGCCAAGGCCACGACCGCCGCCTCGCAGCTGACGTGGAGCTCGTCGATCAAGCCGTCGACCAAGTACCGCACGCGCGTGGTGGCCGTCAGCCCCGGGGGGCAGGCCGGCGCGGCCGCCACGATGGAGTTTGTGAGCGGGCCGTACGCGACGACGGGCCGCAAGTGAGAAGCCAAAATCAGAGCGCGGGGTCGCGGACGTCGAGTCTTTCCCCGCCTTCCCTTCCCCGTCCCGTCCCATCCTTTCCCCGTGCCGGACGATAGTGTGTTCCCCTAGCGACGAAAAAAACACAACCCGTGAAAACAACACACCGCCGTGAAGACCGCTGTTTTGCCTCAAGGGGAGGGGAGGGGAGAGGAGGGGAGAGGAGCGCGAACGGCTCGACGAGTTTCCCGCCCCCCGCCGCCTGTCCTGCGTTTCACCCGAGTCGAACGAGTTGTCCTTGCGCCTCTTCGAGCCGCGGCTGTGAGACAAAGCGCAGACACGCGCCCACACACACACATACGAGGAGTAACAACGACAACAGAGCTTGGCAAGCGAGCCGCGGGCCGACTTCCGAAAGAGAAAGGGGATCAATCCTGTCGCCGAGATGGCCGAGACTACGAGTGACGACAATCTCTCTGAACCTTCCTTCGTGGCGGCTGGGTTCCTGCAGGGCCTCTGGTTCGGCCGCCTCTCCCCGGATTACGCGGGGAGCATTTTGAAAGAAGTGCTGGAGGACCGCACGGGCCACTACGGCGAGTTGTCGCCCAAGTGCGCGGAGACCTACTTCTACTACGCCCAGATGTTGTTCGACCACGCGGTGGCGCGGACCGACCGGCTCGACGAGGACGAGCAGCGCTCCTCCCCGGCGCCGGACGACGCCGCCGACGCCGCCGACGCTCCTGGCGCTCCTGGCGCGTCGGAGGAGGGGGAGGAGGGCGCGGAATCGGGGGCGGAGGAGGAGGACGAGGAGGACGAGGAGGAGGGGGGCCACGCGTACGACAACGACGCCGAGGAATACGAGGACGAGGAGGAGTGGGAGGAGGAGGAGGAGGAGGGCGACGCGCACAACAACGACGACGGCGACGGCGACGGCGACGAGGACGAGGACGAGGACGAGGAGTACGAGGAGGGCGAGGACGGCCGCCGAGACGACGAGCAATACGCGCCGATCGCCGCCGACCTCAACCTGGCCTGGGAGATGCTCGACATCGCGCGCGTCATCCTCGAGAAGCCGGCCGTCGAGGTGGAAAAGGCGGGCGACGGCAAGGCCGCCGACGAGGCCGCCGGCAAGGCCGCCGACGAGGCCACCACCGCCGCCCCGCCGCCGCCGCCGCCGCCGCCGCCGCTGCCCGGCGCCGCCGTCGCGTTGACGGGCGTCCGCCGCCTCTCGCTCCTGGCCGACGTGCACGCGCTGCTCGGCGACCTCGCGTGCGAGCTCGAGGACTACGACGCCGCGGCCGCCGAGTACGCCGAGGCGGCCGCGCGGCTCGCCGCTCTAAGGGCAGACGACGACGCCGAGCCGCCGCCGCCGCCCGACGACGACGACGACCTGGTCTCTGCCAGCGAGCGGGTGCAGAGGCTCATGCGCCTCTACGAGGCGCACTCAAAGCGCGGGGCGGCGCTCGCGCTGCTCGGCCGGCGGGTCGGGGCGGCGCGGAGCTACGACGCGGCGCTCGAGGCGGTGCGCGAGGCTTGCCGGCAGTCGCACGCGGTCTCGGCGCGGGGCCTCGAGCTCTCCCTGCGGGGGCCGCCCGACCCGAAGAAGCGCGAGGCGAGGAGGCTGGCCGAGGCGGCGGCGGCGGAGCGCGAGGAGAGGCGGGGCGGCCTCGGCCTCGGCTCGCGCGACATGCGCGCGAGGCTCGAGGCCAAGCGGACCGGGGCCCCGCGGCCGTCCTGGCTCCCGGTGTTGCCCAAGTACGTGCAGGTTTGCTCGGGCAATTGAAGCGATTTGCATCGCGGCATCGCCTCGAGACAGACCCTTGCATCGCGGCATAGCCTAGAGACAGACTCGAGACAGACGGAGGCCCTCGCCGCCGAAAGGAACAGCCGCGGCGTGAGCAGCAATTTTTACCCGAGCGCGCACGCGCGCGACGCTTCATAGGGAGGACGTCGCCGCGGCGACCAAGGCCCACCGCGTCACACAAACCGACCAACCACTACAACAACCCAGACCGCCTCCCCTTTGACCTTGCTGCAATGGTGGCGCCGCCCCCCACGGGTGGTGACGATGGCGACGATGGTGCGCGACTTGAATCACAGACATCGTCGTCGTCGCCCCCAGCGGCCTGCGCGCTCTCGCTCGCGCTGTCGCAGTCGGTCTACTTTCCGGGCGGCACGGTGCAGTGCCTCGTCGAGGTGAGGGCGTGGAGAGGGGTAGCCAACGCGTGTCTTGGTTCGTTTCAGAGAGAGACAGATGGAGGAGGAGGGAACGACACCAACCAACGCCAAACATGCAACGCGAAAAACAGGTCCTCAACCTGCCCGCGGGCGGCCGCGTGGTGGTCGAGTGCGCGGGCACCGAGCGCGTCGACAGCAGCTGGGTCGCGTCGCTCTGGCGCCCAGAGGTGACGGCCTCGCGCGACGGCCGACGCTTCGTCCGCTCGGTCTTTCGCAGCGCGCCCGTCGTCCTCTCTCCCGCAACGGCGCCGGCGCCGGCAACGACAACGGCAACGACAACGACACCAACCACAACAACGTGGGTCGTGCGCTTCCGGCTCCCCTCGTGCCTGCCGCCGGCGTTCCAAGGCTCGGCCGTGCGGTTCGTGTACCACGTTTCGGCGGCCGTGCGCGTGGCGGGCGAGCCGTCGGCGCCGGTCGTCGTCGCGGCGGCGGGCGCGCCCGCGTCGGCCGCCGGGCCCGCGCGCTTGGCGCCGGCGTCGGCCCCGGCCTGGGCCCCCACGCCCGCCCCCGCGGGCGTGCGCACGCTGGCGCAGACGGCCGTCGGCTTTGGCGTCTGGCCGCTGGCAGATTCGGACGGCGCAGCGAGCCAACAGCACCAGCAGGAGCAGCAGCAGGCGCAGCAGCAGGCGCAGCAGCAGCAGGAGCATCAGCAGGCGCAGCAGCAGGCGCAGCAGCAGCAGGAGCAGCAGCAGGCGCAGCAGCAGGAGCAGCAGCAGCAGCGGGCGGGAGACCCAGCGTCAGCTTTTGCTCCCCCGAAAGGGCCGCCGCCGCCGACGCCGTCCGACGCCGTGGGCGAGATTGCCTACTCGCTCGGCATGGACGTGCGCGCGCGATGGCGGCATGTCTTGCCGGGTGTAAGTGGGGGCGAGGCCAAAGGCGAAGCGCCAGTAGCAGCAGCAGCAGCAGCAGCAGCAGCAGGAGCAGGAGCAGCGAGCAGCGACGGCGAGCAGCGGCGGCGGCGGGGGCGGAGCAGCGGCGGCGGCGGCGGCGGCCGCGGCCTTTGGCGCAGCGTGGGAGTCGCCGCCGCGCCCGACGGCTCTGCAGCGGACGATCCCGACGGTGACGGCGACGGCGAGAACGGCGATGGCGACAGCGACGGCTGCGGCGGCTTCGGCGGCGGCGACGACGACGACGTTGCCGAGGAGGAGGACGCCCGAGCGGTGCCCCGCGCGCCCCCGGCGCTGCCCGCCGCCGCGCGCGACGCCCTGCTCGCCCCCCGCGTCCTGGCCACGGCGCGCGCGCGCGCCTTTGTGCTGCGCGCGGGCGACGGCGCCCCCTTGGCGCGCATCACCGTGCAGCCCCCGCAGGACGGCGGCGGCATGGGGGGCGGCGGCGGCGGCGGCGGCGGCGGCGGCGGAGGCCCGCCGGTCCCGCTCCTGCAGCCCGGCGCCTCGTTCGGCGTCGCGCTCGACTTTCGCGAGGCGCACGACGACGCGGGGGCGTGCAGGGCGGCGCGAATGGCGGCGCGCGTGGCGCGGCGTGCGTGGGAGGAGGGCCGGAGGCAGCGCCGAGAGCAGGAGGAGCGGCAGCTGCAGCAGCAGCAGCAGCAGCCGCCCTCGATGTGGGGGGGAGGGGCGGGGCGGCGGCAGCAGCAGCAGCGGCAGCACGAGGAGCGGCCGCCGCCCCCGCCGCTGCCCCCCGCCCGCGCACGCTGCCTGCAGGCGACCGCCCTCCTCGAGAGCCACGAGGTCGTCCGCGCCCCCTACGCCCGCGGCAGCTCCGCGAGCCCCGCGGCGGCCGCTGTCAAGAGCCAAAGGGGAACAGGGGCCGGCGACGGGGGCGCCGGCGCCGACGCCGACGGGGGCGCCGGCGCCGACGCCGACGCCGGCGCCGGCGCCGGCGGCGCCTGCTTCCGCACCCTCCACTCCGAGGACGTGCGCGTGACGGCGCACGCCCTGTCCGCCGGCTTTTCCCTCTCCGTCCCGGACGGCCGCGGCCCCTCGTTCCGCACGCCCATGGTCGCGCACCGCTGGGTGCTGCGGTTCGAGCTGGTGCTGGGGTCGACAGTGGTGCGGCCGCGGCCGCGGCAACGGCAGGGGGCGTTAGAGCGGGCGACGGCAGAGGGGGCGGCGGCGGCGGCAGGGGGCGGGGGGCGGCGGGGGGCGGCCGGAGGCGGCGACGCGGACGACGACGACGACGGCGACGACGACGGCGACGACGACGAGGACGACGAGGGCGAGGGCGACGAGGAGGACGACGAGTGGGAAGCGTCGATCGGCCCGGCCAGCCTGGCGGGCGTGCCCGCGCTCTTGGCGTGGTCCCTGCCGCTGGCCGTGATGCCGCCGCTGTGACACCCCTTGACATTCTTTGCCCGAAAGAAGCGTGGTTTAAGACTATGATCCGTTTTTTGCAAAACCTTTGCCATCGGTCGGGTGGGCCGACCGATGGCTGTCCGACCTGCGCGTCTGCGACGCCTCGGCCGTCATCGGCCCGCCCTACGCCGTCTCCGCCGTCGAGCCGCCCCCCCGTCCCGTGCCGCCCGCCGTCCTCGGGTTTATTTTTTGCCCGCGTCAGCCGGCGACGTGCGCCTCCAGGATGGCCGCGCGGTCGCCAAAGTGCGCCCGGTACGCCTCGAGCTCCTCCGCGCGCACGGGGCGCGGGCCGACGCCGCCTTCCCCGCCGCCGCCCTCCTCCCACCTTTGACGAAGGAAGCGCGCCGCCGCCCACCCGCTCAGCTCTATTGCCTCGGCCGAGCCGAGCTCTGGGGCCGGGGCGCCCGTGAGGCCGCGCAGCTTTCGCAGCGCGCGCGAGCCCTCGAGCAGCAGGGCCACGTCCGAGAACGAGTGGTGCGCGGAGCCGCGCGGCACGACCAGCAGCGCGCCGGCCGCCGCCGCCCCCCCGCCCGCCCCGGCCGCCGGGCGCTTCCACGTCTCAAAGACGCGGCGCTGCCGCTCGCCGTCGCAGCTGAGGCGGCCGTCCGCGCGCGGCGTGTTCCAGGCGAGGCTGCCGACGACGAGCAGCGGGGCGGGCGGGCGGCGGGAGGCGGCGGCCCCGGGGTCGGCGAAGGCGGGCGCCAGCGGCGGCAGGTCCGACTGCAGCAGCGGCCACCACGGGTCAAAGGCGACGACGGCGGACACGGCGGCATCCAGGAGCGGCGGCGGGGCGTGCGCGGCGGCGGCGGCCGTGGCGCCGCCGCACGAGTGGCCGGCGACGGCGAGCTTGGCCAGGTCCAGGCGCCCGCGGAAGGAGGCGAGCACGGGGTCGCCCGCCGCGCCGCCCTCCTGCTGCTTGCCGGCCTCGAGCCGCCACAGCCGCCCGCCGCCGCCCTCGCCCTCGCCGCCGCCCTTGCCGCCGCCCTCGCCCTCGCCGCCGCCGCCCTTGCCTCCCTCGCCGCCCCCTCCCGCCGACGCCGCCGCCGCGTCCCCGGCGAAGGCGCCGCCGCCGCCGCGGTCGAGCGCCCGCAGCGCCCGCGCCGCAAGCGCGACCTCGCCGACGCGCACGCCGTTCTTGCGCTCGAGCGCCGCGCCCATACCCAGGCCCGAGAAGTAGAGCCACTCGCCGCGCCCGCCGGTCACCCTCGCGGCGCCCGCGGAGCCGTCGCTGTGCTCGACGCACGCGACGGCGCAGGGCACGCGGCGGGCGATCTCGCGCGCGAGGTAGGTGTAGGTGTGGCGATTGGACGCGGCGCCGTGCGAGAACACGACGACTGGCAGGCGGGCGGGCGCGCGGCCGCCGCCGCCGCCGCCGTCGCCGCCGCCGCCGCCGCTGCCGCTGCCGCCATCCGCCGCCGCCGCCGCCGCGAGGGGGCGCGCCCGCGACAGGGGGAGGCGCCACGTCGCCGACAGCAGCCACAGGGCGGCGGTCAGCCCGGCTTTCATGAGCCGCAGCTTGAGCGACGGCGGCGCGCCGTGGAACGCAAACGCGGCGTAGCCGGCGGCGTACTCTCGGCCAGCGACGCCGTCGCCCCACCGCGGCGAAGAAAACGGCGGCGGCGCCGCGGGCGACGTCGCGCCGCCGCCGACGTCGACGCTTGGTCCGTCGGTCGGGTAGAACAGGCGGAAGCCGACGCTGCCGCTCGGCTCTTCGTACTCGAGGTCGAGGAACGAGAGGGAGACGGCCTCGTGGTCGTGCTCGGCGCGCGGGGCCGCGGTCGGGGGCGAGAGAGGGACTGCCTTCTGCGCGATCATCGTGGTGGTTGAGGAGGAGGAGGCGACGGTGGTGGTGGGCCGGACACCCGCCCTGATCAGCGCGAGGCGGGCGGGCTTCGCGGCGCGCAGTCCCGCCAGAGACATGTGTTACTACTGCTGGCTGCGCTTACTTCGTTTTGCTATGCGGAAGGACTGTACTGCACGCCTCTGCTTGTCAACGGCGCGAGCGGGACCGGCGCCGGCGTCGCGGCGGTGACGGCGACGGCGCCGGTTTCGCTTGCTGAGGCTCAGACGGCGGCAAAGGTCTCGTCGACGCAGGCGTCAACCGACGCCTTGGAGGAATCGTCGCAGTCGACGGCGACGGCGACGGCGACGGCGACGCGGTTGCCCCCGCCAAAGACGCCGTCGAGGAGGCGATCGCGTCCGCCGCGTCCGACGCCGCCAGCGCCGCCGAGTCCCGCAGCGCCGCCGCCGCGTCGCCCAGCGCCTGCTGCAACCCGCCGCCGCCGGCGCCGCCGCCGCCCCCAGCCGGCGCGCTGCTCGCCTGCCGCTCGAGCTGCTGCGCCGCGCGCGTCAGGCCCGCCGCCGCCGCGTTCCCGCTCGCGCGCTGAAAGGGGGCGATGATCGAGCGCTGCAGCCGCTGCTGGAGCGCCAGCGCGGGCTCGGCGCTCTCGGCCACGGCGACGAGCGACTGCACGGCCAAATTGGTCGCGTTGCGCGCGGCGACGCCGCGCAGCTCGGCCGCCGCGCGCCGCGCCTCGTTGGCCGACGGAGACAGCGCGGCGGCGGCGTTCGCGAGCGTCGCGCGGAGCGTCTGGCGCTCGCCGCGCTCGTACGCCCGCTCGCGCCGAAGGCGCGTCGTCTCGGCCCGCCGCACCATCTCCCGGCCCAGGTCCGAGCCCTGCAGAAACCTTTCGACGGCGGCCTGGCCCCCCGCGTCAAAGGCGTCGGCGAGGGCGCGGACCGACCGAGGGGGGGATTCGGCGCCGCCGTCGCCCTCTTCGCCGCCGCCCGCGTCGCCAGCGGCGGCCATCCTCAGGGCGTCGCGCTCGCGCCGCCGAAAGCCCTTGCCGCCCTTGCCGCCGCCGCCGTTCCCCTGTCCGCCCCCCTGTCCGCCCCCGGGCACGACGTAGTCTTCAAAAGACACGGCCGGCGACGACGACGGCCGCACTACGTCCTCCTTCGCCTCCCCCTCCTCCTCCCCCTCACCGTCGTTGCCGCCGCCCTCATCCCCCCGCCGCCGCCGCCCGCTCGGCCCGTCCTCCACAAACGCGACAAAGTCGTCGAGCGTCCCCCAGTCAAACAGCGCCAGGCACAGCGGCACCCCCCAGGCGCCGCCGCCCACCCCTAGCCCCCCGCCCACGCCGTCGCCGCCGCCGTCGTTGCCGCGAATCAGCGGCACGGCAGAGCCGTCGACGTAGTTGGATCGCGCCGCGCCCCACGTCAGCGCGCCCGTGCAGGTCGCCGGGTTAAATGGACTCAGAGCGTTCGTAGGATAGGCAATCGCCTGGCTCTCTTGGCCGCCGCGACCGCCACCGGCCGTCGTCTGGGCATCGACCCAACCCAGCGACTCTGCGCCGGAGAGGCCCGCGGCGTCGCCCGCCGCCACGACGCCCCCGAGCGCGTCGGCGCTCCCCCGGTTGACCGTGCCCGCGCTGCTGCTCGCGACGGACGCGCCCAGCTGGTTGGCGATCGGGTTGTAAGCAAACTCGCCGACGGCGTACCCTCCCGCCGTGCCGCTGGCCGCCGCGCCGCGTGCCTCGCCAAAGTGAAAGCCGACGGTGGGGCGGATGGTCCTCGCGATGGAGAGCGGCGCGGACACGTAGGCCGCGGTCGTCGCCTGCGGCCGGCCGTCCTCCTCGGTGCCGGCCGCGGCGCCGAGGGCGGCCAGCAACGGGCTGCGAAGGGCGGCCGCGCCCGAGGCGGCCGCGCCGCCGCCGACGTGCACGGTGGCGTCGGGCGACAGGCCCGCGCGGGCGCGCGCGTCGACCGACCCCGAGGCGGAGAGCACGGGGGTGTCGACGTAGAGGGTGACTTGTTTCAGGGCGCGGCGTTGTCGCCGCCGGCGCGTGGTGGCGGGGCTCGCGGCGCTCGCGCGGCCGGTTGTAATGCCGAGAACGCAAGCGGAAAGCAAAACGACGAGGACGAGAAGCGCGGGCCGGTTGGGTCTCATTGCGTCGTCGCACAGCAGCCGTCAAAAAAGTCAAAACTTGGTTTTTCGAGGCACCAAAAATAAAACGTCGCTTCTGTGGGGTTAGTTTTATAAAAGCGATGGGATGGGATGCAGAAAAAAAGAGGAGGGCAGGCCCTAGTTCTGCCAAAGGTGTCGCCGCGCGCGCGCGCCCAAGTCCAAAGAGGGGGGGAAACAAGTGTGAGGGAGGAGGAGGGCGGCGCCGGCTAATTTTTCGGTCGAGAGGCGCGCGGCCCGCCCCCCCGCTTTCCTCTCTTTGTTCTCTCCTCCCGCCGCCCCCAGCAGACCGCCCAGCCCGGCCGGGCCTCGCCAAACCCCCTCCTATTCCATGTCGGCGATGCCCAGGTACGACAGCATCAGGCGCAGCTGCTGCGGAAAGTCCACGCCGGTGGCAAACTCCGTCAGCAGCCCCACCGCGAAGCCAAACATGACCCAGCGGCCGTTGCTGCGCTCGGCGGCGCGGGTCCAGCCGAACCCGCTCGACTCCTGCTCCTGGACCTTGTAGGCGGCCTGGCGCTGGAGGAAGGCGCGCATCTCCTTGGCGCGCTGGCGCTGGTACTCGACGGTGACGCCGGTGGCGCCGGTCGGGGCGAGCGGCAGGGCCGGCGCGGCGGCGGCGGCGCTGGTGCTGGCGGCGGCGGCGGCGGCCGGCTCGCCGCCCTCGGCAAACAGCCTCGGCGGCTCGGGGCGCTTGGGCGGGGCCTCGGGCTTCTTCATGAGGCCGCCGTCGACGGCGCGCACAGAGACGGTGGGCTGTTGTTTTTTGTTCCAGGTTGGTTTGGGGGGAGGGCAGGAGGGATGAGCGGCGGGCGGCGCGGGCGCGGCGTCGCGTTTGTGGTGTCGGGTGGCGGGCGCGCGCGCGGGCGCCGGCGCCCGCTCCGTCGTCGTTTTCCCTCGGCTGCACACTCCACGGCTACTCACCCTCCGCCGGGACAGGGCAGGCACCGCCGACGCGCGACGTCCTGCTGTGTTGTGGGATTGGATTGGATTGGGGTGCGTGAGGAGAGGGGGGGGCGGGGCGCGAGCGCGATCAGGGGGGGGGGGCGTCTGCCTCCTCGCAGAGGACCACAAGCACCCAGCAGCAGCCCTTTGCTGCGCGCGCCGCTTGTCCACGGCGGCGCCCCGGCGCGCGCGATCGGTTGCATTGCCGCCACCGGGTCCTGCGCACCTGCTTGTGTGGCGCAAACGCTCTGTGTACGGAGCGCCATTTTTCCTCGCTTTCCTCCTTGCTTTTAGGGGGGCTTGAGGCTCTGGTTTTGTGTTTCGTTCCACGGGGGGGGGAGGCTCAATGGAGGCTTGATGGGGAGACGGGTGAACGATCAAGAGGGGCGGGCTATGAGCACGGTGGCGATGGCGGGTAGTGGGCGCGGAATGAGAGTGAGGATGGAGGTGAGGACGGCGGGCGAGTGCCTCTCTTTGCAGGGGGAGGAGGGAGGAGGGAGGGAAAGCTCTGAGCTCTGGTGTTGCCCTCTGTCGCTGCGCACCCGCGCCCACAACGACCAATCCCCCGTTCCACATACCTGCAACCACTCTCCACACCACCCTCATCAGACACACAACCAGTGCAGGGACGAAACAAGAGGACGATCGACCCGCACCCGACTCCACCTGTCGTCGTTTCTCTCTCGCGCGCTCCGGCACCGCCCCCCCAGTCAGTCAGTCAATCAGTCGATCGCGCCACCATGGACGTGGCGACGGGGCCCGCGACCGCGTTCTTCGTCGGGGCCCCGAGCGGCGGGGGTGGCGGCGCCGCAGCACCAACAAGCATCGGGGGCGGCGTCGGCGGCGGCATCGGCGGCGCAGGAGCGGGCCCGTCGTCGGGCGGCGGCGGCGGCGGCGGCGCCGGCCCCTCGTCGTCGCATCAGCAGCAGCAGCAGCACAGCGCGGCCACGGCGACCGTGACGACGACCATCGCCCCCGCGCAGGGCTTCGGAGGGGTGACGGACGCGGTGGTGCTGCGCCTGGTGCCGAGGCGAAAGAAAAAGGTGCGCTTTTGGCGTCGCGCCGAGGGGAGGATGATTTGTCGTTCTTCCCCCGAGGAGGGGCGAGCCGTCGGCGCCGACGAGAGCCCGCCCGCCCCGTTCCTCGTCGTCGTCGCCGTTGCTCATGCGCCTTGCTCCTCCTCCTCCCCGCGAACGACGCTCCCCACCCTAACCTCAAAACCAACAGAGCGTGCGCTGGTCGGCCGACGTCGAGGAGGTGGACGAGTTCTCGGGCAAGAGAAAGTCAAAAAGTAAGGAGGCGCTTTTTGTTTTTAGGTTGCGCTCGTTTGCGGGGCCGCGCGCTGACGGGGCGAGCGCCGCTTTTTGCGCCGCCCGCTTGCCTGGACGCCGCCCCACGAGCGCGCCCTCGCCCTCGCCCTCGCCCCGAGCCCCCCCATCTCTCGCTCACTCCTCCCCCCCTCCCCCCGAACCACCCCCTTTGCCGCGAAACGCAGAGTGCTGCATCTTCCACAAGCGGCGGGCCTTTGGCGACTGGAGCGACAGCGAGGACAGCGAGGGCGGCGGAGGCGGAGGGTGCGACGAGTGCGGGCCGCCGCCGGGAGGGGACGAGGGCGGCGGCGGCGGCGGTGGCGGCGGCGGTGGCGGTGGCGGGAGCGCCGGCGGAGGGGCGGGCCCGAGCGGCAGCGGGCTGCCTGCGGCGGTCACGTGAGGCAGGGTTGCAAGAACAGGGGCGCGCGCGCGCTGCAAAAAAGTGCGCCCGCGGCGCCGACGCGAGGACAAAACAAGAAAAGAACAAACAGCCCCCCGCCGCCTCGGCCGCTTGGGCCGCTCCCCTCCGCCCCCCCCCCAAAACCAACAGCAACAATATCGACGACAACGACTCAATCCTTTCTGACGGTCCCCCGAGCTGCACACATCCCCGCTCGGTTTCGGGCCATCATCCAGGCCCCCCTCACTTGATGTGCCGCCGTGTGCCGCCCCCTGCGGTCGGCGCTCGCGCGTCGTCGCCCCCGCAACGCCAAGGGCGCGTTTTCCGCGGAACGCCGCCGCTCGCCTCTATCCTTCCTTCATCTCCCGCTTCGTTGGGCCGCCTGTGATTTCAATTCCCTGCTTTTTCGATCGCCGTCGTTTGCATCGTGCGTGTGTGTGTGTGTAAAAAGCCGCGCGCGCGTCCTCCAGCAATGCTTCGGCTCTTTGGGGTTCTTGCCCTCCGTCGCGTCGACGCCGCCCAGGCGTCGTCCGCCCGTCGTCGCCGATCGCGCGCGATGCCGCGCTCTTTTCAAGACGAGCCCCCTCTGCCTCCGTCGCACGCATCCAATCACCGCCACCCGACCCGCGACACACACAAGCCCTCCGCTTGCCGATCGCAGGCCGTCCCTCTCCCTGTCAAAAAAGGCAACCATCGACTCCCGAAAATCGCGAAAACGCCAGTTCCCTCTTTACTCGCGAGCTCCTCTGTCCCCCCCCCCCTTGCGCGCGCGGGCGCGGCACCGTCTCGATGCACTCCCGCTGAGCACCGGACCCTGAGCCCCGCTCGCGCGACGTCTCGAGAGGGATTCCCCCACGATCACAAAAGCAGGACGAGAGGGGAACCAGGGGTCCTATCTCTTTTTGAGCGCGTCATGCCGCCCAAGCTGGGCCTCCGGCTCACGGTGCCGGAGGACGAGCTCGCGCAGGATGGCCCGCCGTCGTCCACGGGCGGGGCGGTCGCCGGGGCCCTGCGCGGCATGCGGGTGAGTCCCACCGGAGCGGGGCGACGACGACGGGCGCGACGTCGACTGATGACCGACGGGCCCGCCCTTCAAAACGTCGACGCGCTGTTTTCCTTCGCCTGTTTTTCCCCTCTTCACAATCACCGAACCAACCAACCAAACCACTATCGAACGACAGCCCCAGGACTCCTGGGACGTGCAGGAGGGCTCGGTGACCTTCCTCAGCCGCTCTTACAACCCCTACCAGTTCTCGGCCGACGGCCTCATCCGCGCGGGCGGCGGCGGCGGCGGCGGCAACGGCCGGCCGGCGGCGGGCGCGGCGCCCGGCGGCGGCGGCGGCGGCCGCGGCCCCCAGCCCCAGCCTCCGCCGGGCCCGCCGCCGGGCGCCGGCGGCGGCTACACGCGCCCGGGGCACGCCGTCTCGCAGTCCAACCTGGGGCCGCGGTTGCCAGCGGGGCAGGCGGGGCAGGTGGCGGGGGCGGCCAGGCCGGCAGCGGGGCCGCAGGCGCCCCCCCCGCAGCACTCCCCGAACCAGCAGCACCCCCAACAACATCAGCACCAGCAGCAGCGCCAGCACCAGCACCAGCAGCACCAGCAGCACCAGCAGCCCCAGTCGTACCGCATCAGCGACCGCGACGTCTTCCTGCTGCGCCGCCTCGGCCAGGGCGCCAGCGGCACCGTCTACAAGGCCTTCAACGTTCCGGCAAAGCGCTTCGTCGCCGTCAAGCGCGTCGACCTGGCCGAGCGCGCGCGGCGGCAGCAGCTGCTCAACGACGTGCGCGCGCTGTGCGGCGCGCCCCCGGCCGCGGGCCTGGTGGCGTTCGGGGGGGCCTACCACGCGCCGGGCAGCGGGCAGATCTCGATCGTGCTCGAGTACCTGGACGGCGGGTCGCTGGCCGACGTGCTCGCGCGGCTGAGGGCGGCGGGCGACGCCGACGCGATGGCGGCGGCGGCGGCGGCGGCGGGCAGCGGCGGCGGCGGCGGCTACGGCGGCGGCGGCGGGCACGGCGGCGGCGGGAACGGCCTGGGCCCCGGCAGCCAGCCGCCCGCGCCCCCGCCCTCGCAGCAGACCCAGACCCAGCCCAGCCAGTCCGCACCCGGCGGCGGCAGCCCCTTTTCGCCCGCGGGCCCCCACGCCTCCCCCTCCTCGCCCTCCTCCTCCTTCCGCGGCCTGCCCGAGCCCCTGCTCGCCCAGCTCGCGCGCGACGTGCTCCGAGGGCTGGCCGCCCTGCACGCCCGCCGGACCGTGCACCGCGACATCAAGCCGGCCAACATCCTGCTCTCTTTGTCGGGCGAGGCAAAGATCACCGACTTCGGCATCTCGGCCTTCGCCGTCGACTCGACGCTCGCTGCGTGCGAGACCTTCACGGGCACCGTCACCTACATGTCCCCCGAGCGCGTCGAGTCGCGCCCCTACGGCTTTGCGGCAGACGTCTGGTCGATGGGACTCGTGTTGCTAGAGTGCGCGACAGGGGCTTATCCGTATGACGCGTCGGCGGGGCCGCTGCAGCTGATGATCGAGGTGGTGCAGGGGGACCCGCCGCTGCCGGCGGTCCGGGCGGCGCGGCGGGCCGGGTTGGGGGCGGAGGGCGCGGCGGCGGGCCACGAGGGCGCGGCGGGGGCGGAGGGCGCGGCGCCGGGCTGTTGGGCGGCCGACAGCCCCGAGCGGTGGGGCAGCGGCGGCGGGCTGCCCGAGGGCGGCGGGCCCGGCGGGTGGGGCGGCGGCGGCGGCGGCAGCAGCCCGGGCGCACCCCAAACAACCATCGCCCCGTTGGGCGGCGGCGGCAGCAGCAGCCAGCGACAAGGCTCGCAAGGCCCGCAAGGCGGGGGCGCAGGCGGCGGTGGCGGCGCCCAAGGCGGCGGCGGCGCCCATGGTGCAGGCGGCGGCGCCCATGCAGGGCGGGGCAGGAGGAGCGTGTCGCCCGAGCTGCGCGACCTGCTCGCGCGCTGCCTCGACAAGGACCCGGCGCGCCGACCGTCGGCGGCGGCGCTGCTGGGCCACCCGTTCCTGCTCAAGTACGGCTGGGGCCCGGGCGGGGAGGGGCCGGCGGCGGCAGGGGCGGCGGCGGGACGGGTGGGGGGAGGGGCGGATGGCATGGCCGTTGACGCCGGAGCGGGCGGCGGCGGCGGCGGGGAGCGCAGCGGAGACGGCGACGGCGACGACGAGTCGAGCGGCGACGCCGAGGAGGGCGACGGCCACATGCGCGCGCTCGCGCGGCGGTGGCCCGACCTGCGCGCCTTCATGGCCGACGTGGTGTTCGACCCGCTCGAGAAGCTCGACGAGATCGCGCTCGTCTTTGCGTTCTCGTACTACGAGCTCCTCTCGGCGGCGGCGGCGGCGGGCGCAAGCGCGGCGGCGGCGGCAAACGCGGCGGCGGCGGGCGGGGCGGCGGCGGCGGCGGCGGGCCCGGGCTGCGCGGGCGCGTCTCTTGCGGCCCGGGCCAACGGCAGCCCCTCCCGCGCCGCCCACCCGGCCACCCCGGCGTGCGTGCGCCAGCTCGAGTCCCTCTACACGTCCCCGAGCGTCCTCACGCACGAGGGGGTCGTCGCGAGGGGCCGCGCCGCCATCGCCACCCGGCTGCAGGCGCCGCTCGACCTGCGGCCGCCGGCGCTCGCGGGGGGCGGGGCGGCCGGCGGGGCGGCAGGCGGCGGCGGCGGCCTCGGCGCCGGCGTCGGCGGCGGCGGCGGCCAGCAGCACCCCCCGCCCGCGGGCGGCCCGCTGGCCTACCGGCCGCTGAGCGTCGACTGCCAGCCGCTGGGCCTGGACGGCTCGGCGCTGGTGCACGTCGTCGGCGCCATCACGTGCGGCGGAGGAGGGGCGGCGGCGGCGGCGGCGGCGGCGGCGGCAGCGGCAGGCAGAGGCGGCGGCGAGAGCGACGGCGGCGGCGGCGGCCCCGCTCCGCCGCCTGCGCCGCCGCCCGTCGTCGCGGCCCAGTTTGCCGAGACGTTCATCCTCGCGCAGTCGGCCCCGGGGGAGTACTACGTCGCCAACCAGTGCTTCCGCGTGCTGCGATAGCCCGCTTGTTTTGCGCGCGTGTGAAAAGCTGGGAAGAAAAGGAGAAGCGGACGGAGCCTTCGCTCCTCTCTCTTTGGCCCCGGGGCGGCGCCCAGCCGCCCGCCGGCCGTCGCGCGAGGACAGCCGGCGCCGTCTGTCTGCCTTGCCCACGCGCGCGCTGGCATGCCCTCGTCGCCTAGACCCATTAATCTTCACAATAAGTCACATTCCACCATCACGGTGCACCATCGTCCTGCCTTGCTCCGCCAAACACACACTCACGGAAACGAAAAGCCATCACTAATTTCTTGGCCTTTCTGCGGCTTAGGGACTGAAAATGACCGCCACGATGCGTCGCGGGTCGCGCGCGCCGCGCCGGGGTATGGGTGAGTAGCTACTGATGACGTCTTGGTGTCCAGTTCCGCAGTGAGCAGTGGGAACCCGGCGCGCGACGCGGAGGGAACGACCTGTGGGCGTATTTTGGGTTTAGGGGGGTTGGGTGAGAGGCGGGGGGGGGGGGGGGGAGGGGGGCAAAGAGGGGGGGGGGGAGCAGCGACCGGGCGGTGAGCGCATGACGAGACGCGTGCGGCGCTCGTCCCGACAACGCCGCTTCGACGCAAATCACTTCTTTTGGAAGTCGATTGCCTCACTGTCGACAGGATTGACGAAAAGTCGATGCGCGGGCGCGCCCCGCTCGTCCGTCCAAGTCTCCCTCGGCCGCCGACGCCGCCGACGCTCGCTCATCCGACCCTCGATCAAAAAAACCTACGCGACACCCTTGATAACCAACAGCCCTCGCCCTCGCGCTCCTCGCATGCGCCACCGCCGCCTGCGCCGCGCCCCGCCTCGCGGCGGGCGGCAAGCCCTGCCCGACGCGCGCCGAACCTCCGCCGCAGGACGCGCTACGCCTGCCGGCGGACGTCGGCGGCGCGCGCGTGGCCGCCGTCGAGCTCGTGCTGGTGGACGGCTCCAAGGTCACGGTGACGCGCGACGCGGCCGCCCGCGAGGCCGCCGCCGGCGGCGCGGTCGCGGGCGGCACGCGCTACGGCGGCGCGCCCGTGAGCCTCGCGGGCAGCGGCATGCGGCCGGGCAACGTGGCGCGCGCGACGGCGCTGCTGCGCGGCGGCCAGCGCGTCGAGCTCGAGGTGCCCGCGCCCTTTGTTGCGGCCCCGGACCCCGTCGGCTGCTGGCGCCCGCGCAAGGGCGGCCCGCGCCCCGCCGGCGCCACCTGGGCGGCCTTTGACGCGTCGGCGCAGAGGGTCCTGCCGGCCGTCGCGCCGGCGGCCGGCGGCAGCGGCGGCGGCAGCGCCAACGCGGCCGTCGACCTTGCGGCGCTCCTGCTGGCGCACAAGAGCAAGGGCGCGGCCGGCGCGGTCGACGTGGTCCGCGGGGACGGGACCGTGGGCAGCTCGGCGGGCAGCAGCAGCCCCGCGGGCCAGTTCTTGTCGCCGGTGTTTTTCGGCGGCAAGTGAGAATCTATATTTGTTTTTTTTTCCGCGGCGTCTCTCTCTCTCTCTCGACGACCGGATGGGGCCAAGGGACAAGCGTCGGCTGCCGCCGCCATGCGGACCCGCCCCCCTCACCCCTTCCTTCCTCGGCTGGCTTCCGCGTCTCCACGCGCGACGCCTCCCTCTCTCTCGTTTAGACCTGAATAACGCCCCCCCCCCCCCCCGCACACCACCAAAAATCAATTTCTACCCAGGCCCAGCCCCCACCCCGCCCCCCCCCGCACGAGACAGACA
>Ga0105055_10005138_pt1 | contig 18675 bp, 11 predicted proteins | sample BON03_FD_78090 | JGI IMG/M metagenome (GOLD analysis project Ga0105055, IMG submission 78090) | Freshwater microbial communities from Lake Bonney liftoff mats and glacier meltwater in Antarctica - BON-03 | ecosystem: Environmental > Aquatic > Freshwater > Ice > Glacier meltwater | place: Lake...
ACTTTTCGTTGAAATCGGATAATGTGGAGGTCCACAGCACATATTCAAAGATAATTTAAATCATTGGTCATATCTTTTGAACGAAGAAGTGTTTCACAATTTCAAAAACAGCATGCGCTTCGACTCAACGAGATCTGTCGAGGTTGTCTCGGAGGAGCATTCATTTGTGGTTGACTCATTTGAATGGCATCATGTCCGAAGAAATCGAAAAATGATGGGGAAAAAAACAAACGAGTTAATTTTTTTTTAGTGTAGATTTTTCCCTCAAACAACCATACCAAATTTGAATTGAATTTGGGAGATTTTGCTTGGCCAATTAATAGTAGTGAACTTAGCCACTGAATTATTTTCAGTGGCTAAGTGATACCTTGAATGTCTAACAGAGGAACTAGGAGTTGAGTGTTCAGAGGAGATAGTGTCTAAGTGAACGAACGCCAATTAAACTAGTTTGTTGGAGGGCAAAACATGAATCCAGCACTAATCACACTTGTGGTCGTGGCTGTCGTCGGCCTCTTATATGTCGACGGTGCGAATGTAGACAATTCTATATTTTGGGGTGAGGACGAAATGGGACACAATACAAGCTCCTTTAGAAGAGATCGGCAACGTGTGTTTGAGCAGAAAAGTCCTGAAATTAACATCATTGGGTTTCAGGAAGTACACGTGCCCGTTAATCTGAATAAAAAGACTAAGATCACCATATTTGATGGGGCCACGCTAAGAATATTGAAAGGCGGCTACATCTTGAAAAATATTGAGATTAGAGCTGGTGGAACGCTGCGTCTAGACCAATTTGCCGACGTCGTTGTTGAAAAAATGACGAATTACGGCAAGATCGATATTGAATCTGGGTTATTAACAGTAACAGGAACGTTTACCCAGCTTCGGGTTGGAGACTTTAATCCAGGTACTAAGTGTCATCGCGGAAGTTTAATATTGGCTAAAGGCTCAGAAGTACATATTCACCATGGCGTTTTCTACTTCCCCGAAGTCAACTCGTTACAAGGACGAATATCTGAAGAATCTACCCTGCATTGCGGAAAAGAGGTTCTGATAAGAAGTCGACGGGCAGGTAGTTGATTTATTTGGACCTTGTTAGTTACCATTATTAATTATGAACTTGTCTGGTACAAGTTTTAAAAATTTAATCTTGGAAGCCTATTTTATCGTCTCGTCCCTTTAAAATACAGAACATGATATATTTTTCTTTATCAGCTTAAAAGTAGTTCGAAAGAAGCTCAATGACTGCACACTTAAATTAAGATTGAATTGAATGACCAAGATATTTAAAGCAACAGGTCACCTGAGATACTTTCACGCTACTGAATGACCAAGATATTTAAACCAATAGGTCTCCTGAGATACTTTCACGCTACTATTTGAATATCAGTATTAGATTCAAGTTCGCCTTATGGGCCTTGCCCTATAACAGTAGACTATTATTACAGACTCAGCTAATAAATAGAAGCTTACTAAGCTTCAATTTATTTTGGGAATAATAAAATAACGCTGACTTGAGCCTGGACGCGACTAAATTGCAGCATAAGTGGCAAAAACTATTGTGACTTCAGTCAGTTGACTCATTTCTCGTAATGTTGCTGCTTGGTTTCGTAGCAAAAAAAAAGAAATCGATACACACACATTCGTTGAAGATGATATTGCAAGTTTTGGGGGTAATGGGAGTAGGATATTTTTTAATGATTCCTATTCCAATAGCATGCGTTCGAGCACTATTTGGAGTCATCAGTTGGTTTGCTCTCTTGCCAACCATTTTGAATCGAGGAGTAGCACAAAGTGACATTGCCTACGTTGGATCTTTGGTGGTCCTATTTTGTGCAGCTTGCGGTACCCAGCTGAATTACTTTGACGGAATATTTTCGATTTTGATTTCATGCTGTAGTTGGTTTTTATTTCTAGAAGATCAGATGCGTTTTCCTAGCGATGAGTTTCTTGTTGACATGCTTGAGAAGGATACGACTCAGCAAAGCATTCAAGTGACCAAACCGGAGACTATAGACGAAACAGGTGCTATTCGTATGAAAGGAATGGAATCTCATTTTCAACGCCAGCACAAATGTTTCTCTCCATTTGTGGTGCTAAACCTAAGGGACCTCCTTGATCGATCAGAACGTCTTTTTAAAAACAATATCGTATCGCGTACTCGTGCAATGAATCCTGATGGATCATATGGAGAATACGAAGGATGCTCATATGCGACGCTTTTTAATCGAAGCAAAAACTTTGAGGGATATCTATGTCGCAAGGGAGTTAAAAAGATTGGAGTATTCTCAAAGAACTGTGAGGAGTATGCCGTTACAATGTTCGCTGCAATGCATGCTGGGATCGTTCTAGTTCCTCTTTACGATTCTCTCGGGAAAGACGCAATAGAATATATTATCAATCATTGTGAGTTTGAATTCATATGCAGCAGCGCCGCAAACATGGAGAGTTTGCTAGGAACAACTCAGAAGTGCCCAACAGTCAGGTATGTTGCCGTGTATAACGACCATCAAAACCATTTTCAAATCCAATCCAAAACTTTTGGGTTGGTGAAGGTTCTATCGTTTGAAACTATTATTGAAACCAGTCAACTAGCGACTGAATTTCGGCCTATTTCCCCTGACGATATTGCCTACATATTGTACACATCCGGCACTACAGGGGTGCCGAAAGGGGTATTACTCAGTCATGGCGGTTTTGTTGCTTGTGCCAGTGCTTTAGTTACTACCGTAGAGGTCGGGGAAACGGATGTACATCTGAGTTATTTGCCACTAGCTCATTGTTTTGAAATTTTAGTTATTTTGGCAGGAGTAATGAAAGGAGCATCAGTTGGCTGGTATCATGGTAACGTAAAGGAATTGACTGATGATGCACAAAGTCTTCGTCCCACAATGTTTATTGGAGTACCAAGAGTTTTTCAGCGGATTCAGCAGGTCATATTTCAGCAATTTGCCTTGAAACCAAGTTTCATTCGGCGATTATGCTATCATGCTGTCAGATCTCAAATACTCTACACTAGGAAGAATCCAGGAAAAAGACTACGTCTATACGATCTTGCTGTGTTTTCTCAAGTGAAGCGAGCTTTAGGTGGTCGTGTTCGCATCATGTGTACGGGTTCAGCACCTATGGGCTTGTGTGTTGAAGAACTGATAGGAGTATGTTTCGACGTACCCATTGTTGCTGGATATGGACTTACAGAAGTAACAGGAATAGCCACGTGTACTTTAGGAGGATTATTCGGCAAGTTTGATCTAAATGTTGGAAATGTGGGTCCACCTTTGCCATGCTGCGAGTACAAAATCGTGTCAGCATCTGAATTAGGGTAAGTTTGAATTTGAATTTTGAAATAAGCTGCTAACAAATACACCCTTAGGTACTCGATATCCGATCAACCGTGTCCACGCGGCGAGGTAGCAGTCAGAGGTCTCAATGTTTTCAAAGGTTATTACAACGATGAAGAACTTACCAGCAGCACCCTGAAAGATCATTGGCTTCTCACGGGAGATATCGGAAGAATAAATTTGAACGGGACATTATCAATAATTGATCGACGCAAAAACATTTTTAAGCTTGCACAGGGAGAATACGTCGCAGCTGAAAAATTGGAGACGTTGTTTTTAGGGGCCACGACGATAGGTCAAATTTTTGTTTATGGGAATTCATTTGAAAATTCGTTGGTTGCCATAGTTGTCCCTGATCCACTTGGACTTATTCCAAGAATTCGGGCGGATCAAACAGTTATACCGCTTTGTGAAGTACCTGTCTTGAGTGCTGATTTAAACTCGTGGCTTGAGCCGTTTCATAGGTTGTGTAGCAACAATATCTTCCAGCCATTTATAGAGGAATTCATTCTAGAGGAAATGAATAGTATTGCTAAGGAGGCAGGTCTCTCAGGGTTTGAGTATATCAAAGCTATTCATCTAGAAGCCAACTTAAATCATTTACTACAAGGGTTTTCTGTTGAAAATGATATGTTGACACCCACGTTCAAATTGAAACGCAAAGCGATCCAATCCCATTACGAAGACATCATTGCCCAACTTTACATCAAAATTTAGTTTGACCCATTTTACAATATTAAAATTTAATCTAGCATTGCCTCCACCGCTTCAACAGCTCGAGCGGCAAAAAATCTGACATCCTGGTCCTTGTCATCTGAAAGAGTGTCCAGCGTCGGTCTGATGAGGGAGTCGATGCTAGCAGGGTCGATCTTGGAGATGATTGCTTGAAGGCATTTTGCTACATTAAAACGTACATTAGGTACCTTGTCGTGGGACATGGATATGACAAGATCCAAGAGTTTTTCATTGGCCAGTTCAGGAAACGAAGAAAATGCCAAAACCTCCACTGCACGAAGTGCTGTCATTCTGCACAAATAATTGGGGCTTGAATTTAATTCCACAATCTTGGGAACAATTTTGTTTTTGGCCCAATCAACTCCGAAAACATGAGTCAGTTTTTCGAGGTTTTTGGCTGCAGCTAGTCTTATCGAGTAGACACGGTCGGCGAGCCATGACATACACAATTCAGACAAGTCATCTCCAAAGAACTTTTCCCCTAAATACTCTGCAAGTAAGGGAATTTGATCAATGACGGCCAAACGTATCCTCCATGTACTATCTTCTGCAAGTTTGATAACAGCGGGAAGCAATGATTGAGCAAGGTTTTCAACTCCAATCACATTATTGAGAGCACCTAAATTTGAAATAATATTGAGCCTCACTTCGGGATTCTCATCTTTCAATAACTGAAGATACAGCGGCAGGAAGTGCTCAATAGTGAGTTTCTGCCCAACTAAGGGCGCGATGCCCATAATGCCAAGAGCAAGAGACGATCGTACATGATCACTAGAATCTTTAATGAGCTTTTTTATCGCAGGCAAAATTGATTCAAGAGTCAATGTTTCGCTTACGCATTTGGCCACATCCGTAACCGTACACGCAGCTGCAGTTCGTACTTCAGCTTCCTGGTCACCCAGTAGTTTAACAAACACCTCTAAAAGGTCCTGAGCTACAATCTCCTCTCCCATAGCATTGCATATATCGAAAAATTTATCGGCCACACTCCACCTCACTCTCCATGAACGATCCATTGCTAGCGATAGCACCACTGGTAACACTTTCTCTTTAGCCACCTTGGAATCTAGTAAACCAGCAAAGATGACAGCGTTGTTGATTGCTAATAGCCGCACAGAATCTTGATCTTCACTTGCAAGCAGGGTGAACAATGGAAGAAGCTCAGTGACGACATAGTTTTCCTCCACAACTTCAGCAAAGTATCCTAAATGAAGAGCAGCAGACCTACGCACCATAGGCGTATCGTCGCGACACAATTGCCCAAAAATACCCCGGAATTCAGCTTTGTTCGCGCTTGATACATGGCGATACACTCCAGCGAACAGCGCACATGCAGATATTCTTGAAGTGAACCAATCTTTGGAGCTCAATCGTCGTAGCATCGCCACGTATTGCTCAGTCAAAGATGTCTCACTCAGTTTAGCAACAAGGCTGTTCAACGATTGGATAGCTTTATCCCTAACAGTAGGCTCTTCGACGGTAGCCAACGACTCCAACGGCAATACCAAACATACGGAATATTCATCGCCCCCTAAAAACAGCTGTAATTTACCCAATTGCTCAGCCAACACTAAAAGAACCTCATCTTCGTCATCAATAGATTCGCTTAAAAAAGGTATCAACTCATTTCTAGTTCGATCAGGACCTAGTGCTTCAGCGATAGTGACCAACTTGTTCATGGAGTTTAAACGACAGTGTAAGTCCTCATGTTTCAACTCGTCTATCAGCAATGCAACAGAATATAAACCGTCAGACATAATAACTAAAAAGGAGTCTTGGCTTTCCTTTACTCAAAACAAACAAGCGAGACAAGTGTTGACCAAATCACACCTTGGATCAACTAGTAATGAAAGTAGACAGAACCATAATACTATTTTTTCCTGTTTTAGCCCCCCTCGTGTTCCTCAAACGTTTCACCTCCATTCAATTCTAGTATGTCTGGTCCGTTGGCTCGTGTCCTTGCTCAGGTGCTGGTGGCTGGTTTCGGTGTTGTTACCAGAGCGTTTGTTCAGGCATATCAGCAGGCTGCTGCTAATCCGAATGCGGCAAAGAACGCAGCCAAGAATGCTCAGAAAGCAGTGCGAAATAGGATGGAGATAGAAGAGGCTCTGAAGATAATGAATTTTGAGCAGACGCCCAAATCGATTGACCATGTCCTCCAGCGTTATGATAAATACTTTAATGCGAACGACCCTAAGAACGGTGGCTCGTATTACTTGCAATCGAAATTCTTTCGAGCAAAGGAAGCCATTGAAGAGGAGCTGGTAAAGGATACGAAAAAAAGCGAGGTCAAAGAATAGCCAAACAGCACATTCTTAACAAGATTGGATCTTTCATGATTCGTTTCTGAGCTCGGTGTAAATTCGGTTGAATAGGGTAAGTACCTTTTGCTATTCTCATTCCCAATGACGATCACAACTATCGTAATCAACACATGTCGATTCTAATAAACTCTAATTTTTTTCTCGAGGGATATGAGAATATAAAAAAATATATATAAGACGAAAACTAACAATTGTAACTTAGGCCCGTGTATATATATACATATAAGTAGTAAGTATGATATCAAATATATTTTACACCGGGAAGGTTACCATTACTCTTTTGATGCCCTTGCCTCTAAGTTAAAGCAATTTGACGAAATCGGGTGGGCCATTGCAATTGGGTCACGTGCTGTTAAAAGTCCACTTCCCGAAGATTGAAGCATTGACTTGATTTCTACAGTTCCTGCTGAGAGGTGGTTGAGCTTGCGAGATCGTCATCGTAGATCAGATTGTTACATTACTCGATAGATCAATGGTCCTCTGTTCTCATGATCGATGTTGTTCGGGGTAACGTGCTCTGCTTCACATTATTATTTGTACTGTTCGGATATTTTAACCTTTTCCTTCATCAGGCTATTGTTTATTTACTGGTTTATTAAAAAATTGGAAGCTAATTTTTTAAAATAACATGTGGTAATTTTGAACCTTTTGTTCTATTTCCCTGAACATTGATCATCGAGGACCAGTGATAGGAAGAAGTCGTGTTATGTGGTTTCATCTGTTTGAGAACGTCTACTTTTTTATTCTTTTCGATGCAGCTATGCTTTTCTGGCGGTGATTTCGATATGTTTTTCTTACTCGTTGCGTTGATTGCCTCTAAAGTTTTTAAATTTCTCCACCAGGAATCATATTCTGTGGGAGATAACGAATCTTGTAAAACATCACTAAACTGCTTGACATGAAATTCAAGAGTCTGGATTTTCGCAGCGGATTTTTCAATTTTCTTCTGTCCGAGATCAAAGTTGTGCTCTGTGACTTCCCTTCGCCGTGTTTCAGTTTTCAATTCATTCTGTAATTGAATCACAGATTTAACTACATATTGAGCGATATATTTTTCATCCTCCATAGATGGTTCTATTAATAAAACAGTTTGCAACGTTTCGAGTACATGGGACATGATTGTTGAATTGGTTTCCATCTTCATCCGAAGACTCCGATAAGCTGTAAATTGATCTTCAATTTCCTTTTCTTTTTCTTTCAGTTTTTCTCCCATTTCATGGCTCTGAGTCTTCATTTCATCCTGAGACTCTTTATGCGAATTTTGAATTGCAATTATTTGGTGTTGCAGTTTTGAAATCTCCTCCCGAAGCTCGTTTTTCTCTTTTAAAGATGTTTCTCTATTTGCTTTCATGGCAGCATAGGCTTGAGACTGATGCAACGTATTCGCTGTTTTTATATTATCCAGTTCGGCTCTTAATGAATGGTTTTCAGCGGACGTTTGATTGTTGGAGAGTTCAAGTAGGCGACACTTGGTCTCGAAATTATGTTTTTCCAATGTATCTCGATTCAATTGATATTTGATATCACATAAATCCTTGTTTGCGCTTTCTTTTAAATGGCGTTTTTCTTCATGGGATGTATTCAATAAATTTCTTAACCGGTTGATTTCTGAAACGGAATCTCCTGAATATTCTTTTGATGGTAAGAACGAATCCTCCGTGTTACATACTTTAAGTATACTATTTGTATGCTGGATAATCCCTCTATCGTATTCTATTCTCAATCTTCTTAATTCTTTTGTAAGCACGTCTTCATTCCCTCTAGCTTGACTCAACTCCCATCGCAACGAATTTATCAGTTCTCGTAATTCATCTATTTCCGACAATTTCTCGGTCGGAACAAAATGAAAAGAGACTTCTGTCCTATCTGCTATCGTATCGGGAATATCCTCATCTGAATCAGAACCCCAGCCACTCGGGTGCATTATATAATGTTATTTGTTCGTTATGACATTCACCTCAACAGGAGGGTAGACCCCCGAGGACATCGGTTACGATTTTGTAACATGGTCAAAGTCGTTCAGGAAGCGAAGCGAAAACCGAAAACCATGAAGAGTCTAGCTAGGACCGTTCTCACTATCAATTCTATGATGCTAGACAGGGCTAGACTGAAGACTGAAAATGACAATCGTTTGTTGAGTTTCAAAGCGAGAGTGGAGAAATCGTATTTACAACGCCAATATTTACAAGACGTCGAAAGTTTGGGGCCCGTTGAAAATTTCAAATTACTTGAATTAGCAAAGCAAAAAATTGAATCTCATTTTCAAAATTTATACGGATTGAGTTCTTTGTGGCGAGATGGTGGCCCTTGTGAAACTGAGCAGCTAAAAGAGACGCCTGCTAACGAATTTTCCAGCAGGCAAAGGAGAATGCACGTGCAAAATTCAATAGGAACAGTTGACAATTTGATTGCTGACTATTCAGATCTGGAACGGAGGACCTGTTTTAGAGGGTTTGGAAATTGGATGGTGAAGGCCGCAAATGGATTGCCTGGTGAAAACCAAGAACTGCTTGCACGGATCGACGAAACCATTCAAGTGGAAAACAATATTGATGCAATAAGTATAAAAGAGGATTTGCTTCAAGTGGAGATCAAAGAATTCAATACACTTAACAACTTTTATACAGGCTTGCATCAACAAAAGCAGTTAGCAGCTTCCATATTAGAAAAGAAAGCAAAACTTGGTCTCATAATTGTTAAATCGAAATACAAATTTGCAAGTAAAGATGAGTTGAAATTTCATGAATTATACGTTCATGCCAATATTTTATCTGGGCAGTTGGAAGAAGCGAAGGAACGTCTAATTGGGCGAGAAAATCTTTTAAAAGAACTGCAAGACGGAGATCCAGAAATTCTCTTCGAGGAGTTGCTCCGATCGACGGAATTGGCCCATGAAAAGAAAACTTCTACAATGTTACAGCTGATTAATTCGAAACAGCAAGAAATGAATGATACTGCCTACCACATAAAATCACTTAACCGCGAAATCAATGGATTTGTAGGCAAGATAAGGAGCTCAGCAAACTTGGAAATGGTAGAAGAAAGCAAAAACGTACTTCAAACTTCAGATTTGAAAAACAAATTATTTTTGAAGACTCTTCTAGCAGTTGAACTCGAAGCAAATCCCAATCCAAGAATTGACTCGGAATCTCGTTTATCAACATCCAAAACGAGAAGAATAAAAAAACGAGAATCGAACCAAAGACGACAGGAAGCAAAATCCCAAATAGAGAACGAAAGACTAGCAAGATCGAAGTTGATTGCAACCTATACTCTCGATATTGAGAGTAGTTCCCGAGCTTGCGTGGATATTAAACGCAAAATTAGTGCTCTTTCTAGAAAACTGACTTCCTTGGAGCAAAAGAGTGACAAAGAAAAAGCATTGCAAGTTCAACTTGACGATTTTAGAAAACAATTGAGAGATATAAAACAAACGAATACGAAAGAGTTACTGAACCAAATCCAAGAGGATACAAACAGCATCAACTTAAAAATCAATAACACGGAACAGGAACTAGAAGATCTGAATCGCCGAAATAGGAAGCTGGACGAAGATATTGAGACACTTAAAACACAAACATCGCAAATGGAAAATCAAGACACACTTGATGTTGGAGAGTTTGATGACGTCATCGACATGTTTTCACCATCAGGGGATATCTCCCACAAAGTGCAAATACTCAGCCGTATCCACCATTCGAAAAGAGAAATACACTTGATTAAAAAAGCTTCAACTAGATTAGAGAACAAGGAGTCCGAATACAAACACAAGATTCAGCTTTTGACAAAATCTGCTTTTGCGTTTGAAATTACAAATGATTTTCTTCATAAGAAACCAAGTGAAATCTACTGCAAGCCAGAAAGTGATCCACTAGTGCTACTTACTACTTTAGAACAATTTCGACATTACCCTCAACGTGATTTTCATCAAAGAAGTCATACTAAACTTCAGGCGTTTAAAGTGTATCAGAGTGCAACCGGTATTTTAAAAAGAAATATCAAACCCTCACAGAAGATAGGTCCTCTTAAAGGAACTGAAAGTGTTTTGAACGATCTTACAGAACACATTTCCTTGCTTGACGATTTACAAGGTCATTTAACAGTATGCGCGATGACCTATATTGCTGCAGTGGCAGCTGATTTCGTGCGTCAGGAAGTGATCCCTGATGTGAAGTGGACGAGTGAAAACTGGAATGAAATTCTAGAAATGCTAAAAAGATTGAGAGACAGCGCGAACAATATGCTGCTATCAATAAATAGCAAAATCATTTCAAGTACTAGAGTTGATTGCTCGCAATATAACTGCTTGTTTCATGAACTGAAAGAAAAGACTCGCTATATTGAAGGATTCATTGATGACCCAGTGCCACAACTGTATCTAGGTTCTGATTATATTGATGAGGTTTCTGGTGTTAAACATCAGATCATTCAAAAGAGTATCGATATAGTGAATGTGCACATTTCAAATGGAAATCCAGACTCGAAGGCGTTTTTGTTGTTCCTGAAAACCCAGCTTCAACTGCAGTTGCAAGTTCAAAATTACTCGGACAAAAAGAAGCATTGTTTAAACTTGCTGATCCTCTGTGATGCCCTTTCTTCAGATGACATTCGCAAGCACATTCTTCTTCCAAATGAAATAAAGGCGACTGCAAAGTATTTCCGCGAGGAACTCGTAGATCCGCCAGATCAATTGATGCTCCATCTAGAGAAGATCGAAGCTCTCTCATCTCAATTCCGAAGTAATAATATAGTCCCAGAGCTATTCAACATATCGGAGTGGAGCGATCTTCCTTCATTTTCTTATCCGATGGATCTCGATTTAAACGCAACAAAGATTCAAATGTGTATTGATCCAGAAAATGGGTTTGAATTGTTCAAGGATATTCACAACCATGATATCCAAAAGGTGATTCAGTTAAAAACAAGATTGGAGCAATTCAGGTCTAAATTGAAAAACGTGGTCAACAGAAAGAGTGAATCTCACGAAACGCTAGCTTTCGTGGAATCAAAAATCTCCGATATTGAATCAGGTTTGGAGGACGAGGAGAAACTTCAACGCCTATTGGAGTTGAGGCGGGAAATGTATCTGGTTTGTAGCAGTATTGGTAGACTTGAGATTCAGCACCGGCGGGAAATTCAACAGGAACTTCATCAAGAAGAAAGTATTTCAAAGGAGAATTTGCAGCTTTTTCAAATAAGGAAGACGATCCAAGAAGATGTAGATACTTTATCTGAGGAGAAATTGATTTTGGAGACCAAACTTTCAAAAATTGGCGCTAGTAATCATTTTCGTAAACGAATGAGTCATTTGAGAAATAAGAATCATAAATTGCAATTATCAATCGGGCAACTTCAGCATTCGATAGACAAGAAACGAGAATCAATTTGTTCAAGTGACCCGGGTCCTGTTTTATTTGACCATGCAGTTGAAATTAGAAGAGAAAACGGTATAAAAAAGGAAAAGCTCCGAAATCTTATTCATGCTCAAATCAATTCTGCTGGTGCCAATCATATGAATCAAATCAAGCAGATGGAAGAAATTCAAGCGGGACTTTTGAGTCAAATACATAAGATTGAAAAACGTGTCAAGAAACCCGTGACTGAAAACAATAAGAACAATGCCATATTGACCTCCACTTTTGATGAGAGCCAAAAAGACGAAGAAGAAATGGATCTTGAGCACAAGTTGAAACAATATGAGAAGCAGGTTGTTTGGTGGCAGCAAAGATTACTTATAACTTAATAATACCTGGTTCAAAAAATTATATCCACGGACGTTCTTTCGCAAGGAAATCTTCATGCTTCTTTATCAAATCCTCCTTTTTCAAAGTCAGGCCAATGTCATCGAGACCATTCAGCATGCAGTATTTTCGGAACTCCTCCACTTCAAAGTTGAAACTGGACCCATCTTCTGTTTTAACCGTCTGGGATTCAAGGTCTACCGTAAATAATGTACCCTCGCTTGCAGCAGTCATTAGTTTATCCACTTTGCTTTGTTCCAGAACCACAGGTAAAATTCCATTCTTGAAACAGTTATTGAAAAAGATATCCGCAAAGGAAGGCGCAATAACACACCTAATTCCAAAATCAAGAAGTGCCCACGGAGCATGCTCTCGAGAAGAACCACAACCAAAGTTGTCACCCACCACTAGAATACTAGCATTTCTAAAACTCCCTTGATTCAGGATGAAGTCCTCATCCTCAGATCCGTCTGATTTATATCTCAAAGGAAAAAAAACACTCTTTCCAAGACCTGACCTTTTGATAGTTTTAAGAAACTTTGCAGGAATGATCATATCAGTATCAACATTTGATTTTGGCAATGGTGCAGCAATTCCAGTCAAGGAAACAAAAGGAGCCATCCCGGCACCACTCGATGTCGAGAAAGAACGTCTAGATATATTTCTCACGTCAGCAAGTCGTCCAGTTAACGCAGCAGCACCTGCCATTGCAGGACTCATCAAATGAGTTCGTCCTCCAGGACCTTGTCTTCCTTCGAAGTTTCGGTTGGAGGTGGATGCACATCGTTCACCAGCTACTAGTTGATCTGCGTTCATTCCGAGACACATGGAACAACCAGGTTCTCTAAAATCAAATCCTGCGTCAGTGAATATTTTATCTAAACCTTCCTCAATGGCTTGACGTTTCACTAACCCAGAACCAGGAACGATCATTGCATGCTTGATGCTGGCATGAATCTTCTTGCCTTTCACAACATCAGCGACGGCACGTAGATCTTCTATGCGTCCATTGGTGCAACTGCCAACAAATACTTTGTCAACAGTGATATCTTCTAAGGACATACCTGGTGTAAGTCCCATATACTCAATGGCTCTTTCGTACGCTGCCTTCTGGTTGGCATCCTTCGCGTCTTTTGGATCTGGTACCTTTCCTGTGATGGGAGCAACCATTTCAGGATTAGTACCCCAGGTAACTTGAGGAGCAATATCAGCAGCATGAATGATGACTTCCCGTTCGTATTTGGCATCTTTATCAGATGGTAAAGTTCGCCAGTGTTTAACAGCCATATCCCATTGCTCTCCTTTAGGAGCCATTGGTCTACCCTTGACGTATTTATAGGTCGTCTCATCAGGTGCAATCATACCGGCACGAGCACCTGCTTCAATGGCCATATTACACACTGTCATTCTAGCTTCCATAGAAAGATCACGAATTGCCTCGCCAGAGAATTCAAGGACATGGCCATTTCCTCCTGCTGTTCCTATGACACCAATAATGTGAAGTACTAAATCCTTACTTGTAACACCTGGAAGAAGAGACCCTTCAACACTAATCCTCATGTTCTTCGCTGGTTTCTGAAGCAAAGTCTGAGTCGCTAATACATGTTCAACCTCTGAAGTCCCAATTCCAAATGCCAAAGCACCAAATGCCCCATGCGTTGCAGTATGAGAATCGCCACAAACCATTGTGAGACCTGGAAGGGAAAATCCTTGTTCAGGACCAATGATATGCACGATACCTTGACGAGTGTCATTCAGAGGGAAATAAGGGAGTTTGTGTTTTTTGGCATTCACATCGAGAGTTGTGACTTGCAATAAACTTTCAGGAGTCTCTCCCATGACACCCTGCAGTCTTTCTTTGCCAGTAGGAACATTGTGATCTGGAGTAACTAGGGTTCTACCAAGCTGTCTGATTGCTCGTCCAGCATTTTCAAGACCTTCAAACGCTTGAGGCGAGGTTACTTCATGAACTAGGTGTCTATCGATGTAGATCAGACACGTTCCATCCTCTTGGCGATCCACAACATGGTCTTGCCATACTTTATCAAACAAAGTTCGAGGAGCAACTGATGAGAAGCCGCGATATCCACGAACTGCTAATTGTCGATTCACCAACATGAGAAAACAAGAGATTGAAATCGGATTTCGTTATTTCCTCGCCACCACCAAAAAAAAACTCTGTCCGACCTTGAATTTCGAATGGATTTCAAATGGCCTAGCATTCGACGACTTGCCCAATTCCAAAAATAAATGTCACTAAACAGTTTTAGGTTACCAATTTAACTATACCATTCTCCTTTGATTCCTGCAAATGCCAAGACCTTGCAAATGCAGAAGACAGGGAAGATATTTCAATGCTCTATTTCACCTACCACCGGAAACACCCATACATGTAATCCGGATATATGCCCGGATTAAAAAATATTACAAAATTCCGGTATTTCACTTAATCGGACATATATCCGACAACCAAAACATAGAGAAACGTTACAACATAACTTGCACAACAATTAGGTATGCATAGATGATAAAATGATAAAAAACTAACGAAAACTTAGAAGCTTGACTTCAAAGTGCAAGGTAGCATTGGAAGGGATTGTTCCTGGAACACCCTTAGAACCGTAAGCCATGGGTGCAGGAATAATTAGAATTCGCTTTCCACCTTGTTTCATTCCAGAAACTCCAACATCCCATCCTTTTATAACAGCACCAGCACCAAGTTTAAAACTAAATGGTGCATGAGTGTTCTGATTACTGTCAAATTGCTTCCCTGGTTTGCCATCTTTCTTGATAAGTCGTCCGGTGTAGTTCATTTTCACGCGGCTCCCCTTTTTGCATTCATTTCCTGTGCCTACAACAACATCTTCAATAATGACGCCACCAGAAACCTTTTTCGGAACTTCTTTTATTTCAGAAACAGTTTTTGGAACCCCTTTTATTTCAGAAACCTTTTTTGACACCTCTTTGGTTGCAACCTTTTTAGTTTCTACAGACTTTATTACCGTTTTGTCAGCTTCCATTTCTTTCTTGTTTTTCTCTATCCCTTGTTTTCCGTTTTCCCCTTCATCATCAGTTGTTGTTTTAGCTTTTTTACTTGCTGGCTCTTCAATCGACGCTGCCCATGACCAGGTAGTATCCTCTTTCTTGTCATTCAGTACCACCCCGAGTGCATGCAGTTTATTTCTTAACTTATCAGCATCCGACCATTGGGATGTTTTGCGCTTTTGCGTTCTTTCAGCTACCATTGCCACAACCAATTCTTCATCTCGCTCCATATTCATTGGTTTCAAATTTAGCAAAAAAAAAAAGGATTAACTTTGTTGTCGTGTTCCATCAGACATAACTCGTGGTCGTTTAATCGTTGAAACACCAGGAGCACTCGAAGTCTCACGATAGATAGAATCAGATGCAGTAGCTACGACGGAAGGGAGTCGAGGTCTTTTGTGCGCATAGGCTGCTTTGTCGATGCCAAAGTGGTCATGCAACTTGGACGTAGCCGCCAGAATCAATGCATGAAATGGAGGCGAAGGCCTTTCTGGCCTAGATTTAAGTTCTGGATGATATTGGACACCGAAAAAAAATGGATGGACTTTAAGAGGAAGCTCCACTATTTCCATACGAGTATTCGTTTCATCTTTTCCGGTGAATCTCAGTCCAGCTTGTTGCAAACTTTCAATTTTTTCTGGATTGACTTCATAGCGATGCCTGTGCCTCTCCATTACAACATCAATGCCATTATACATAAGAGAGGCCAGTGACTTGGGCTGATCGTCAGAGGAGGGAAGCGGATGCAAGATAGTGCCTCGAGCACCTAGACGCATAGTTCCCCCCAGTTTACCAGGATGATGTTCAAGCATTTTGATGATGACAGGATTGGGAGCCTCTTCATCTACTTCCGCAGAGGTGGCATCTTTGATTCCAAGAACCTCACGGCAATACTCGACCACCATCATTTGCATACCAAGACACACACCTAAGATAGGGACCATGTTGACACGCGCGTACGTAATGGCAGCAAGCTTTCCATCAATTCCTCTATCGCCAAAACCACCTGGAATCAAAATACCATCTGCCATTTTCAGAGTTTCCCAAGCGTGATTGTATTTTTTCAAATCTGACTCTTTGGAAGAATCTTCTAGATCGGAGGACTCAACATAATTCACTACCAACCTTTTCTTCTCTCTAATTGCACCATGACTAAGAGCTTTCGTAATGGATAGGTAAGCATCACTCAAACTGGTATATTTTCCAACTACAGCAATCACGACCTCCTCAGTTGCATCATCCACAGAAGCTGCCAGAATCCTCCAACTGTCAAAATTCAACGGTTTGATTTTGTCCGTCAGTCCCATTTTTTTACTCAGGATTCCATGCAGGCCTTGCTCCTCCAAGACCAAAGGCACGTGATATATATTAGGAACATCATGAACGGAAATAACGCATTCAGGTGAAACGTGACAGAAAGCGCTGATTTTCTTACGTGTGGATTCTTCAACAACTTGAGAGGATCGGCAAACTATTAGATCTGGGCTTAAACCCAGTGACATCAATTCCTTGACACCGTGTTGCGTAGGCTTTGTTTTTTGTTCACCGACTGATCCGAGAACAGGGATAAGGGAAACATGAACTAAACAGCACCTTTCACGTCCAACTTTAAATTGAAATTGTCTAATGGCTTCCAAGAAGATCATACTCTCAATGTCTCCAACTGTACCTCCAACTTCAACTAAACAGACATCCGGTGCGTTGCAAGTACCATCGACCGGTATTTGAGACACTCGAGCAATCCAATTTTGAATTTCATCTGTAATATGAGGAACAACTTGTACTGTTTTACCCAAGTAATCTCCCGTTCGCTCCTTATTGATAACCTTTGAATATATCTTTCCAGTGGTGATATTATGGTCACGAGTCAGTTCAATGTCAAGAAATCGTTCATAATTTCCAAGATCCAAATCAGTTTCCCCTCCATCATTCAAAACAAAGGTTTCTCCATGCTCAAACGGAGACATAAGGCCAGCATCTGTATTCAAGTACGGATCGATCTTGATACTCGTAACACTAAGCCCACTTGCCTTCAGTAATCTCCCAATAGAAGAGATCGTGATACCTTTACCAAGACCACTAACTACACCTCCAGTCACAAATAAAAACTTGGTATCCGCGCCAGTCAACGAAGTGTTCGTCATTTATCCTTAGTCAATTTCACCACCAATAGATTTCAAAAAAAATGTCTATGGTCTACCGACGGAAAATTTCATTGGGGATTTTTTTTTTCTGGAACTCTTCGTTGTCCTTCATCCTAACAACCAAAACAGAATTATGGAATGCAAAGACGGAGTTTGTAAGCTTGTACCAAATAAAACACTTTCCGTGCAGGTATTTCAATTGAGCGAAGATACTGCTACGATTGAATGGCATCCCAGAGATACGGGCCCGTACAAAATTGAATTTCTGGAGCCAGGTCAAGAATGGCGTACGCTTTTGGAAGCTTCGACTAGTTCATTTGTAAGAAAGAAGGGGCTTGAAGCTGGTAAATGCTACACTTTCAAAGTCTCTAATGAAAAGGCAACAGTAGAACTGGCCGTAGTACCAGAGAAATCTCCCCCAGCACCTACAATGCATGCAACTGCCAAGGATGATGGTAGCATTGGAGTTCTTATTCAATGGGCCCCTGTTACTGGTGCTGTAGAATATTCTGTACAATTGCGCCAAATGAGTGGTGACCTATTGTGGACGACATTATCTGATTCAATCAAAGGGACAGCACTAAAGAAAAACAATATCCTCCCAGGAAGTGACTATGTGGCGAGATGGCGTGCTAACACGAATAACGGATGGGGCACTTGGTCCATTCCAAGTATTCCTGTTGCAGTTGGAAACGTAGATCGATTTTTCTACAATTTATTGGGTGATTCTTTATTGCGAGGCCACGATAAAGTTCCAGTAAATTCGCTTGCTGGTAAAACTGTTGCCATTTACTTCAGCGGGTACTTTTGCCCGCCATGTAGACAACAAACAAGTGCAATGAAAGCCTTCTATGCACAAGCACAAGCACAGGGATCTCCATTTGAAATCGTATTGATAAGCGCAGATCGTGACAAGAGTGATTTTGACACCTATTTTGGACAAATGTCATGGCTTGCATTGCCTTATGATTCACCTCGTAGACAGCAAATTATGTCTCAGTACCAAGTATCAGGTGTACCAAAACTTATGATCTTTGGACCGAAAGGTAATATTATATCGGATAATGCTGCTGGAGTACCACTGTCGCAGCAACTTTTGGATTCATGGATTCGTTAATTCATTTCTGTAAAGTAATTTTAAATTAATTAATAATTATGGTACCATGATACGGTAGGTTAATTAGATATGCTCGCATTGTTGAAGGAAAAACTGTCCGTTGATTCCTATGATTCTGTATGGACGAGCGCAGCCAAAGAGATGAGTATCCTTAGCCCTAAGCGCCTTGCCACATTCCCATCCAGAAGAGTGGGGGTTCAAGCCAGGAAGATGCCGGAATATTTTACA
>Ga0105055_10005148_pt1 | contig 18657 bp, 18 predicted proteins | sample BON03_FD_78090 | JGI IMG/M metagenome (GOLD analysis project Ga0105055, IMG submission 78090) | Freshwater microbial communities from Lake Bonney liftoff mats and glacier meltwater in Antarctica - BON-03 | ecosystem: Environmental > Aquatic > Freshwater > Ice > Glacier meltwater | place: Lake...
AATCACGGCTCCAATGCAATCTCCGTTGCCGAACACACGATCCTGATGATGTTGGGGGTGTCCCGGCGGATACCAGAAATGCATGAGCGAGTTACGAGTGGGAACTGGGCGGGAAATGACCACGGTATGTCCTCATACTCTCTGTCGGGTAAAACACTCGGAATTGTGGGGTTAGGAAACATTGGCACTCTTGTTGCGAAGCGTGCAGAAGCACTAGGAATGGCCATCATTTTTTCTGACCCTGGAATCTCCTTGTCCCCGGAAGACCGCTGGCCCAAGGTGGATTTTGAAGAATTGCTCCGGAGCTCGGACTACATCACTTTCCACGTTCACCTCAGCGAATCAACAAGAGGAATGATCGACAAGACGAGTATTGGTTTGCTCGCACGTCGGCCCTTCCTCATTAATCCCTCCCGCGCAGAACTTATTGACCGTAGTGCTCTGATGTCAGCAATGCAGGGCAACCTCATTAAAGGTGTCGCCATCGATGCTCACTATGACGAGCCGACAGACTCCGATGATCCGCTGTTTAGGTTCCCCAACGTATTGTTTTCTCCACACATTGCCGGATCAACCATGGATTCTTATCGGGACACGATTGAGGCATGTATCCAAAACATTCAAAGAGCAGTTTCAGACAGAGTCCCGCTTGGCACCATCACCAGCATCATCTAGGACGGAAGCATGAATTTCAACGGCGCCAAACTCTATATGCGCTGTAAATCTGGCAGAAAGTCCTCAAACTCCGACCGAAGGTTGATGGCAACCCGGACACCTTGTTGCACTTCCTTCGTCATCACTGACTTGATACTGACTAGATAAACTACCCTTGTGGATATTAGCCTCGAAAAGCAAGATATTGGCATAGAACAAATCAGCTACTGGCTTCCGCCGCTGGTGGTGGACAATCGTGAAGTCGCAGAACGGCATGGCTTTGGGGAGGAATTTGTTCTCGAGAAGCTGGGGATAAGGCAACGTAGGTTCTTAGCGCCGAATCTTTCGGTTTCGGATATGGCGGGCCGGGCGGTCGAGCAGCTCTTCGAAGACAGTGGATCTTCGCCCGAAGAGGTCGAGATTATTATTTTGGTGTCCCAAACCCCAGACTATTCGCTACCTCACTCTTCGGCTATCATCCAACACAACTTGGGAATCCCAGAGTCCGCAATGGTATTCGACATCTCACTAGGCTGTTCCGGATTTGTAATAGGGCTTGATGTCGTTATTTCAATAATGGAGAGATTGGGCATGTCCAAAGGTGTTCTCGTGACTGCTGACGCCTACTCAAGAATCGTGGACCCAGCCGACCGCTCGACCGCTCCATTGTTTGGTGATGCAGCGGCGGCAACATTACTGAGTGCGCAACCGAAGTGGACATTGGGGAACTCTGACTTCGGCTCGAGAGGCTCTGAATTCGATAAATTAATTGTAAGAGGCTCGGGCACCACCCAAGGCTCTCGACATCCGCTCTACATGGATGGGCGGGGCATTTTAAATTTTACCCGAAAAATCATCCCCAAAAGTGTCCACAAAGCCCTCTCCAAAAACGGCCTAACGCTTGACGACGTAGATAAGTTTGTGTTCCATCAAGCAAACGCGTTCGTCCTAGAGACCATTCGCCAAACTCTCGGTCTGCCAGGGGAAAAGCTAACTCATTCTTTGGAAGACGTTGGAAACACTACATCGTCATCGATTCCAATCGCACTTAGGAGGGAACTTTTTGACGGTAATGATCCCGCGAAAGTGGTGCTACTATCAGGTTTCGGAGTTGGCCTCTCGTGGTCGTCGACTGTTATCTTTAGAGCTCCGGAGGGAGAGTCATGATGAGTCTTGATAAAATCAACGCCGTTATTGTTAGTTTCCTGTTGGCTAATCGGTCTTCCCTATATGAGGAAATCCGGGGCGACTGGGCTCACCTTACATTCGAGCGACTTGCGTTGGACTCCTTGGACTTAACAGCGCTTTCTCTCGACGTTGAGGACGAGCTCGAGATAGAGATCGGTCTAGATGACTTACAGGCCTGTGAAACTCTCGGTGGATTAAGGGACTGGATTCTCTCTAGGACACCGTGAAAAGTCCGTACACCGTCAGCCGTCAAGCCCATGGAAGTGAAAGCAGGGCCGGGAAGTTGGTAAAATCACTCGGAGGCCGTGGCGGGCTGCGAAAGTTTCTCGTCGTTGAATGGCCAGCCAACTCCCGCGACGCCAAGTTGGCATACCCACTCTGGGAGTCTCTGTTGCATAGGAGCCTAGTACACAATCTTTGGCGCTCAAAGTAGATCTGAGGTGCGAGGGTATTGACTTATTCGATAAGGTTTTGCGGTCCGGATGAAAAACTTAAGCTCGTTGATTTTCTAAGGGATTCGTGGAGATCGAACCACCTATTTGTCTCAAGTCCTGAGCTCCTTGACTGGCAGTACTTGCAAGAGGGGCGCTACAACTTTGTGGTGGCAGATCATCTTGAATCCAACAAGTTTCATGGCGTGCTGGGGTTCATTTCACCGGGATTTTTCTCCGAAGGCGCGATTGCGAACGGCGAGGACATTTGGCTTTCGATCTGGAAAGTCGACAAAGGATTGGCAGAAAAAAACACCATTGGGCTGGAGCTCCTTCAGTTTGTTCAATCACATTTCTCACCTAACTCAACCTCCGCGATTGGAATCAATTTAGAGGTGGCAAAGCTATACAAAGTTCTGGGTTGCAGGGTTGCGAGCCTGCGTCAGTTCTTTGTGTTGAACAGTGGGCTTATGCATTTTGAAATTGCACGCATCGACGAGGACGCAGGGCCGCAGATCCCCGCCGAAGCCTCAGAAGCATGCCAATCCGACGCTCTACTAATTAATGAAGTCGATGAGCGGGACCTGCATAAACTCTCCTCGATCTTGGTGTCGAGCTCCTCTGACAAAGACATCAAGTATGTGTTGGGAAGGTTTACGCAACATCCGAGATACACCTATCGGTTCTTCAGCGTCGAGCAGGACCGGAAGCCGATTTCACTATTTGTCGCGAGGAAAATCCTTATAAACCAAGCGTCCTGTCTCCGAATCGTGGACTTTTTTGGAATTCAATTAGTCCAATCCAGTCTGGGACATGCGTTACAAAAATTGTTGTTATCCGAAGGGGCGGAGTACATCGACCTGATGGTTTCGGGAATTGACAGTCATGTGATCCAACAGATTGGTTTCGTCGAGTGCTCCAAAGAGAACTTTGTTCCCCATCTATTTGAGCCCTTCTTTCGTGAGATTTCGACAGTGCAATTCGCTGTGTTTGACAAAAAAGAGCTCGTGGTTTTCAAAGGGGATAGTGATCTAGACAGACCAAATTATTGACCTGCTGAGGACGTTACTGACGTCATTCCCTTTGACCTGCCCCTGTTTTAGGTCCAGTGACTTTGAGAGTCGTCACTGGTTTTAGTGGGTGCACTGTTGAGCATAAACCGCGGGGTCAAATACCCCAGTGATGAATGTGGCCTGGTCGTGTTGTAATCCTCCTTCCAAATTCCGATGATGCCTTTGGCGTGGTTGAGGGACCTGCCCCCTTGGACTGAACCGCCCTGGGTTTGTTGGAGAGTCTCCATTAAACCCAGGGCGGTTCAGTGCTCCCGGGTGCTGTTGTCATGAGACCGTTCCCTCAAGATCTCCTCTGAGACATGGCGGCCGTGTGTCGGCTCCGCAACGCAAATGCAAATGCAGCAACCGAATCACTTCCCGCATCGTCACAGAAAAATTTGTCTGGCGAGTCCGCGATGCCAGTGAGCACCTCAGCTTGGCGATGGTGCTCGCGATTGAGGCCAACTGTCATTTCCGTCGACGCCGACACAGGTTATGTCCGACTGTCACCAGTCGAATGCCAGGCAACGACGCCGACTGAGCGCAACCCCCACACTGCAAACTGTCAGTTAACATCACAACAGTCATCCTGGAACGGTATCGCCATCTAATACTTCGTCTTTTCGGTGCCCAAACCAAAGCTACCAGGCGGAAAAACCACCATCTACTGCGATATTTTGTCCAGTAATATACGTCGAGGCATCACTCAGTAAGAAGACAATCGCACCGACGATGTCCTGCGTGTTTGCCATCCTGCGAAGCGGAGTTTTCGCCACATAGGCGTCAACAAATTCCTTGGGTTGTAACCGCTCGATTCCACCTGGAGAGACGGAATTCGCCCTTATGTGAGGGGCCAGCGTGGTCGCAAACCACCTCGTAAGTTGAATCATCCCACCCTTGGATGCCGCATAGCCAGCAGGATTACCCATCTCCAGGCCCTCATAAAGCCCCCAGTCGGGTCCAAGAATCCCATAAATGGAACCTATAGAAACAATAGAAGGGGAAAGTGACTTCTTCAGCAGCGGCATCAACAACTGAGTCAGGTGAAAAGGCGCTGTCAAGTTAACTTCCAGTGAACGGGCCCACGGTTCAAGCGTTTGTTTCTCGAAACTAGTCGACCATCCTTTGCCTGCACTGGTTCCGACAAACGCGGCGTTATGAACAATCCCATCGAGGTGACCAGTGATGCCCCCTAGTCGCTCCGCAAATTCTTCCCGTTCTTGACTCTGTTCGAGGTCAACAGAAAATAAGGCCACCTGATGATGGCCTGTTCCCTCCAGCCTCTTTGCGACAACACTTAGCTGCGCCAGATCGCGATCAAGCAGGTAAACATATGCGCCGTCATCAACCAGCCACCTCACCACTTCGGAGCCCAAATGACCACTCGCACCGGTCACCAATACTCTTTTGTCCACAAGTGAGAACAACTCCCGAAGACCGGTCACCTGCACCCCCCTCTCCTCCCATATAAATAATCAGCGACTTCCAAATCTAACTCAGTATCGATATCGATCGCCCGTTTTCTTGGGACGATGACCCCCACGACGTCACCTTCAAACATGTGACTTGCAGAGAGGATGTAGCTAAACCGTGCCGCGTAGGCAATGGTCGTCAGGTCATAAACGTTCGGCACGTCTTGACGCCGCGCAAACTTACCCACGGAATCCTCCATGACAACAGCCACAAGATTACTTGAATCCATCGTGACCATATTGAACCAAGGGCTTCTCTGTGCTTCTGTCACTGCCAGGGCAACATCCGAGCCACTTGACTCTAGAGCCAGTAAAACAGCCTCTACGTCCTCAACGGTCCTCAACGGCGACGTTGTGGGCAAAGAAACCAAGGTGTCGCCATCGCTCGCTCCATCGCCTATCAAGTGGTGCACAAGATGTTGCCACGACGCCCACTCCGGGCTGTCGTCTTCAGCAAGCTCGGCCGGGCGAAGAAAAGGAACCTCTGCACCATGCTCAAAAGCGACGTTGCTGATCTCAAGAGAGTCTGTCGAACAGACGATTCGATCTATCCCCGGAGTGGCACCGGCGATAGCAATCGAATGCGCAATTAGAGGTCTACCTCCTACGAGGCGCAAGTTTTTTCCGGGAACCCCTTTTGATCCACCGCGCGCGAAGACGGCACCCCAGACCGTCACAGCGGAAACTCCGCTCGATCAACATCAATCGCCACTCCACCACTCTCGTGGGACAGCCTGATGGCCTCCACAATTCGAAGGACCTCAAGGCCGTCTTCAAGGGTGACCTCGGGTTTGCCCCCCTTTTCAAGAGCACTGAGGAAACTTTTCCACTGCGCCTCATACGTTGTTTCGGTCCCCGAATCTTGAAAAAGAATCTCCCACTGCTGTAATTCTTGAGTAAATACTTCAATCAGTCCTGCAACGCCATCCCATCGAAGTGTGGCCCGCTCACAAATCGCGGTGACGGTTCGGACGCGGTCATGGCGAAGAAAATCGAGATTAACTTGAACCACGAGCTCTTTTTCCGAAACCTGACCGTTGTAACCCATGGTGACGTAAGCACAATCCTCAACGTCTATGTCGAGGCCAGAAGCTGTGCCAAACCAGGATCGAACCCACTTGGCTTCCCCAAAAATCCATCTCAGGTAATCCCACTCATGACTAAGTTCCAGAAGAACGCCACCACCAAGACGAGAGTTTGCTGACACTGTCCCGCGATAGTCTCTGCCCGGCCGCCACGAGGGCAAGTATTGGCCGGTCTCTGCTCTCCCGCTCAGAACCTCCCCGTACTCCCGTTTTTGGACGATGCCCCTGAAGCGGATCAAAGATTCGGAGAACCGGAGGTTGTAGCCGATTTGGGTGAGGGTCGAGGACCGGTTGAGCAATGAGACAAGATTTTTCCCCGCGGCAAAACTGACTCCGATAGGTTTCTCAAGAAAAACCCCCTTTGCGGTGCTCGGAATCGTAATTGCGACGGAGTTCCTCGTCGATGCAGGCCCGGTAAGAATCACAATATTCGGGTTAAACCCGGAAAGGGCATCAAGATTCTTACTCACCTGCACGCCAGGTTCAACAACTTCTTGGCTGGTCACCAAAAGGAACTGAGCTGTCGGGTTGGCCGCTTTCGCAAGACAAAAGAATCTTCTCCCGCTTGCGCCAAAACCAACAACCGCAACCCTAATCGGCAAGAAGTACCTCCAAAGTCGATTTTCTACACGGTGCTGGATTTTTTGGAGGGACCTGGCTCAACCAGCAGCTATTGGCCCACTCTCCCCAGCGTTCATGGGCGAGTTTGAGGGACTCCTCTTTGCACACTTAGTCTTTCCGCTCAGGCGAAAAGGACTCATCTGCCTCGCGCAGGTCTTCGGGGTGACCGAGGTCCATCCACTTTTCGTGGATCGGATAGGCAAATACTGTACGTCGAGGCACCTCTCTTGCAATCAGTTCAGGCATATCAATCCTTGCTCCGCGCTCAATCCCGCGAACTATTCCCGGCTGTATAACGTAGATCCCGGTGTTGACATAGTTCCGAAATGTAGGCTTTTCCTCCATACCTGTGATGACGCCCTTGTCCATCGTTACCACCCCAAATGGAATTTGAGTGTCGAGGCCTTTTACCCCCATCGTGATTTCTGCCCCACGCGCTCGGTGGTAATCGACGATATCGGCGAGCTTGGCGGTCATCATCACATCACCATTAATCACGACTACCGGCTGAAGTATTTCTGCTTCAATGAGGGAGAGGCCTCCCGCGGTGCCGAGGGGAAAATCTTCCTTCAAATAGGAGATGTCTAGGCCTATTTTTGCTCCGCTGCCAAAGTAATCCATGATTTGCTCAGCCAGATAGTTGACGGAGATTAATACCGTGGTGAAACCCTCATCTCGGACGCCCTTCAAGATGTGTTCGAGCATCGGTTTGCCACCCACAGGCAGCATCGGTTTCGGCGTAGTGGCAGTTAACGGCAGGAGCCGTATACCCATTCCCCCGGCCATAATGACCACCACGTTGTCCAATCTCGGCGGTGGAAATTCTTCTCCCTTGGAGAAAATGTCGACGACAAGTCCGCGGTCGTCAAGCAGCGGAAGGTAGTCTACCGATTCCTTTTTCAGAAGTGCCAATAATTCTGAGTGCGTTTCACCTGCCGGTGCTGTTCGAAAACTTTTGTTAGCGATTTTTATTCCTTCGTCCTCTAGGGAATAACCGCCTAGCAATCCCCGACGAACATCACCGTCAGTGACTGTTCCAACCAATGCCCCCTGGACGTTGAGAAGCAACACAATTTTTCTCCCCGAGCCGTTCAAGTTCTCGACTATGTCGCGAACTGATGCGGAATCGGACAGAGTGCAGCCCGCCACGTCAGCGGGGAGCATCAGCACCCTCGCTCTTGTTAAACTGGACTCGGAAAAATATTTTTTCCGCGTAGGCCCCAAACTCTGTTTTCTTGATGACGTCTAAAATCATGCTCGACGCACCAGGAAGGCCATAAGGAGACACCACACCACCCAACGCGCTCTGAAATCCCGGCGAAAGTGCCTTGGAAAGGCTGTTCCTTACCTCATCGCGATTCGGAGGCACATTAAGCACGCTTCCCGCGGCGAGGCGACCCTTCTGGCGCATTCCCACATTAACAGTGGCCGTTCTTAGAGAGGGCACCTCCATAAGCCCGCTAGAGGAATTACCTACAACAACTTTGGCCATCGCGGCGAGAGACAGGTACCTCAGCTGCCCCAATGAGACAAAACCATGCCACGGAGGACCGTGCGCTGAAATGACATCCTCGATATGTTTTCTAATTAACTGATGTCCCGGGTCTGCATTTGGCATCGTGAAGACGACTGTCGCCTTAGGAAAGAACTCCAGTGCCGCAATAATTTCAGACAATTCCGCCACTGAATCATGTCCTCCTGCCGTCACGGGGTGGTAGGACACAAGAATAATGGTCTCCGAAAGCGCTATGCCGAGGTCGATCTCCAGCTCGATTCGAGACATAAGGCTTAATCTTGAAGCTTCGTCAACGCCCAGGCCTCCGACGACGTGGACCGAGTCAGGGTGCTCCCCTAGCTGAACCACTCTCCGCCCATATTCCTCAGCTGCAACACAGTGCACTCGGGAAAGCTTGGTGATGACGTGCCTAATCGAGTCATCAAAAGCGCCTTCGGTCACTTCGCCACCATGAAGGTGCACAATCGGAATTTGGAGAAAAAAGGCTGCCAGAGCGGCTGCAAGCATCTCATATCGATCGCCCAAGATGATGATGGCATCAGGTTGTAATGAACCTAAGGCAATGGCAAACCCCGAAGTCCCTTTGCCCACCTGGTGGGCGACATCGGCATTGGTTTCTGCTGCGGTGATTTCTCTCACCTCCGCGTCCACCCGGAACCCTGCGAGGCGAACAGCATCCACTGTGTGGCCAAACTCCTCCATGAGGTGTGCGCCCGTAACAACAACCTGCAACTCTAGGTCAGGATCTCCGTCAATAAGCTCCATAAGCCCGCTGAGCAGCCCGAATTCAGCTCTCGTCGCGGTGACCACACAGATTTTCACGGTAGCTCTATGTTCTCATCTGCCTGGTAGTCACGTTCCGCAATTCGGCCCAGCACCTCGTGCCACAACATAGGAGAAAGACCCGTCCCTGGGCGCTTTACGGTGAGATTGTGAGCGGAAAAATTTTCGCCCTTCAAAACCTGATGTTTAGCAACGATAGATTTCCGCACGCTTTGTCGGTTTTTCTTCTCTGCGATGCTTGGTCCTTTGACAGAACCGCCCAATGCCACTTCGATTTTTCTGATCGACGACACCATATCCAATAACTCCTGTGGGTCTGCAGACGCGCTGTGATCAGGCCCTATCATCGTCTTATCCAGGGTGAGGTGTTTCTCGATTACCACGGCACCCATCGCCACGGCCGCGAGAGATGCCTCAATTCCCGCTGTGTGATCGGAATAGCCCATGGAAACGCCGAAGACTTGCCCCATTCTCACCATCGCACGCAGATGCGCATCCTCCAGGGGTGCCGGATACTCTGTCGTGCACTGAAGAAGGGTGATGTCTTCTCTGGGCGGCACGCCCGATCGCAATACTTCAAGCGCTGCGCCGACCTCCTCTTCGGTTGCCATTCCTGTCGACATCAAAATGGAGCTACTCTGCTGCGCCACGCGTTCCAAAAAAGGAAGATTGGTGACATCCCCCGAGGGAACTTTCACGAAATCTAGCCCGAGACCAAAAACAAAATCGGCGCTTTTTTCATCGTGTGCCGTGGTGAGAAACCCTATCCCCTTCGTCTCGCAGTACCCCTTGAGATGCAGAAAAACATCGTCGCTTAATTCCAAAGACTGCAATAATTCACGCTGCGTCGTGTGAGAGGAATTCGATTGTTGATAGTCCGCAAGTGAGGCTCCCTCCGACGCAAGGTCTTCTGCCCTATAGGTCTGGAATTTCCCATAATCGGCGCCACAGGAAACTGCCGCATCAATCAACTTTTCTGCGAACTCAACAGAACCGTTATGGTTGACGCCGATTTCAGCAATCACGATGGTATGTCTGACGGATGAATCAGGCATCGCTGGCCTTCCCCGCAGAGGAGGAGAGGAAATTGACCTGAATGGCTCCCATCACATGCCCTTCACAATTGCGGGAGAGCTAGGAAGGCAAATAACGCGAGCGTAGAGATCTTCGGTCACGGGTGTGGGAGCCGATGGGTAAGACAGATAAGGGGCCAAGCCGTTGAGAGGCTTCCACAGCGGACGCACCTGAACATCTTGACCAATACACGCGCGCATAATCTCATCTCGAAAATGTGCTTCTCCAGGGGAGAGCTCGAAAGCCTGCAGCCAGTAGTTACTGAGGGTTCCTTCCCTCTCACTCTTCAGTTTCCCGAGAGCAGTCCCAGAAAAGGCCTCCTGGTAGAGGTTAAAGAGTGTCCGATGTTTCGCAATAAACCCCTGTGTTTGCTCCAGCTGAGCAACTCCGAGTGCCGCATTCACATTCGGCATTCTAAAGTTGAAGCCGACTTCATCGTGATCGAACTCCCATTGATGTGCAATTCGGGCAGTGGTGGAAAGATGCTTTGCTCTGGACGCCAATTCTGGATCATCCGTGACCAGCGCGCCACCCCCACCCGTTGTCATGGTTTTGTTGCCATTGAAACTAAAAACCCCCATGGAGCCAAACAGGCCCGTGTGTGTTTTGCCCCAATAACTCCCAAGCGATTCAGCCGCGTCCTCGACAAGGAGGAGGTCAAACTCCTCCGCGATTTCTACAAGCTGATCAACACGAGAGGGATGGCCCAGTGTGTGCATGGGGACCAACCCACGAATTCTCCGGCCCGTTTCTTTATTAATAAAAAACCCTGACCGGCTTTCCGCAACTGCCTCCAAATGGCGACGAAGTGCCGAGGGGTCTATCCCCCAGGAATCAGCATCAACATCAACAAAATGAGGCACGGCTCCGGCGTGAACGACCGCGCTAGCGGTCGCGACAAAACTGAGCGCTGGCAAGAGAACCTCGTCGCCAGGTTTTATTCCACCTACTGTCAAGGCAAGTTGCAGGGCAGTTGTGCCGTTGGCGAGAGCAACACAAAATGAGGCTCCCACGAAGTCGGCGAATTTATGTTCGAAACTGTTAACAAACTCACCCACGGATGACACATACCCTGAGTCGATGCACTCTTCGAGATAGCGCTTTTCGTTGCCGTTAAATGTGGGTTCATGGAGCCCTTGGCGGCCTGCACCGATTACGCTTCGGAGGCGTTGAATAAAGTCTTCCGCTACCTCCATGGAAGTTTCCCTCTCGAAAAATCCATCACACGACATACTTTTCGGCTCGATAGCCCGGGAGATTTTGATTGTCTTGGAACCACCTATACGTCTTCTCGAGCCCAAGCCGGAGTCCCTCTGGTCCTTTGTGCGCGGACTCCCAACCAAACACATCCTTGATTTTCGAACTGTCCGACCACAACCGCTCAACTTCTGCCGCAGCTGGTCGAACTCGAGCAGTGTCCTCTTCGGCTTGGAGTACAGTGCCCGAAACCTCTGAAATTATGCTGAGCACTTCACGCATGGATACTTCAAAACCACTGCCCATGTTGAAAACTTCCCCAAGCCCACCAGACGCCTCTGCAACCGCGACAAATCCCGCGACGGTGTCTTGGACGAAAGTGAGATCTCTTGTCGGATGGAGTGAGCCCAACGCCAACTTCGTGACCCCTGCTAACTGCTGGATGATTACAGAGGGGATAAAAGCCCGTTGGGACTGTCTCGGACCGTAAGCGTTGAATGGTCGCACGGTCGTGACGGGTAAGCCGAAGGACGCCCAGTAACTGTGGGCGATTTGATCCGCGCTAATTTTAGACGCCGAATAGGGAGATTGCCCAACCACCGGATGCCGCTCATCAATCGGCACGTATTGTGCGGACCCATAAACTTCGCTTGTCGAAGTGTGAACGACCCGAGACACCCCAGAGCGTCGTGCCGCCTCCAGAACATTTAGGGTCCCAGTCGCGTTAGTTTCGATGTAGGACCTTGGGGCGTGAAAGGAGTAGGGAATGGCAATCAGCGCCGCCAGGTGCAGGACAACGTCCTGATTCTCCATCGACGACGCGAGGAATTCCGCATCTCGCACATCACCAAAAACGATAGAGGAACCCTTCCCCCCCTCCAGCAAACCGGCTTTCAACCACCCGGTGTTCCCGAAAGAGTTGTATTGAACCAGTGAGGTAACTTGGTGGCCCCGCTCGAGAAGCGCTTCCACTAGGTGCGAACCAATGAACCCTTCCGCGCCCGTAACGAAAATTCTCACGAATCCAGCCTGCTCTGGACAACTCGATCTGAGCCAGCCCGCAAAAACGCCCCGTTCTCTAAGGATGGGCGCGCTTTTTGCTTCTCCGCGCAGCTCGGGGTGCGTAAAAGCAGCGCTTGCACAGGCGTCAACGCAGCTGTCGCGAATCGACTTTCCATAGCTCCCCCCACAAGAACGGTCTTGCACTCCAAATGCTTCCCTATTGTACATAAACTTGGGGAATACGAGCGGGGTCCCAGGTGCTGCTCGCAAGTGCAACAAGTCGGGGAGCAGCATATGTGTGGTCCGGAAACACTCCCTCTACGGTTGGCCACTCGAGCGGCTTACGCGTCCTGTTTATTCTTTTCTTCGACATTCTCATCCCGTCCGGCCTCGCCCGCGGTGCCAAACTTGACCCCTCGGTTCGATCGCTGCGAATACGCGCATAAAGACCACAGGGTCCCTCAGTGCAGGCAGAATAGGAGTCCATAAATTAGTTGGCCTCCCAATCCTGTCAGCGAGCCAGTCATGAACTTTGGGCTCTGGTCCTCTGTCTGCTGCGCCTGGCGTCAGAGCGCAGGCGGGCAGTCTCGTGCTCGTTGTGCGTTTGGGCAGCGGACCGAATATTCCCGCCGTTGCCTTTCTGATCAAACTGTGCCGCCCAGGCCCAGAAATACGGTTTCGTGGAGGATCCGGCTTCGCGGGATAAGCGCGAAATCAGCCGGCGCTTTTGGCTGTCCACCTGCGGCGTCTCCGGCTGGCGACCCAATGGACCGGGAGGCAAAATTACTGTGGTGGCGCTCAGGGGTGGCTCTCTACGGCTACAGTCGCGGGAGTGTTCGTAGCGCGCCACAGGCATCTTGTCTGACCGTGGCGAGCTCGGTACAAAAACAGCTTTGAAAATTCGCGCGGAGTCGGTCGAGGCGTCATCACTGGTGGAGAATATGCCGAGAGACCATTGATCCATCGGAATCTGCCTTGTTCGCTGTCACCTGCGCCAGCACGCGTGAATCTAGGAGATTTTCACGATCGATAAGGTTCGGGAGAGTCAGCTGCCCCAAGCGCGGGGCCGAGGAACCGCGCCCATTCTTTAATCGAGGGTGCAGACAACAACCTTGGGAGGTGTTGCGCTTGCGGCTAGGAGCCGAGGCCCCGAGAGACACCCTTGGCCCCAAGTAGTATCGAAGACATGGTGATGATGTGATGAATAGGCAGGTTGCCCGTTGGGGTTCCAAAATCCCTAGGCAGAAGAGCCTCGCTTCAGCAGGACTTATTGCCCTCCTGTGGCTCTATCTGCACCCTCTTGCTAGCGACCAGACCTCACTCGTGGCCTTGTCGCTTGCCCTGTGCGCGCTCCTGATTAGCTCCCTCCGAATTGTGAACGTCACCGAATTTTTGCGAAAAAACTTGAGAGTCTCGCTGATTCTCAGCGCCGTGGCCGTTACGGCGACACTCACCTCATTAATAGGGTCCCCCGAGCTAGGAACTCTGCGGAAAGTGCTCGTCCTGTATCTGGTGTTGCTTCTAGGAATCGTGGTGGGGAAGGTCTCCGGTATCCACGCAACGCTGAGCGGAGTGTTGGTTGGCTCCGTCTTTGTGGCTCTAATCGGATGGTTTCTCAGCTTGGACAGTCTCGATCGACTGGGTTTTGATCCGTTTTCAGGACGCTCTGACTTCCTAGGAGTCACCGGGAACCAGGGGTACGAGTTTTTCTCAGCGCTAGTGGGAGTTTCAGTCGGCCTTGAAATTATGAGTCGATCAACACGAATACCCGCAGTGGTGGTGTCGCTCACCATTTTTTCAGCAGTCACTCTCGTTTGGACCGGCTCGCTCGTTGGGTGGGTTTCCCTCGGGGCAGCCCTAATGACTGCTTCGTTAAGGCTTTTCTTGAGAGGCCATTCCGGCCGGTTTTCACTAACCGCAGTGTCAACAGTCATCGCGGCAGGCGTCGCCGCGGCCATCGCGCTTATAGTCAATCAAAGTCTGGCCTTGGCCGCTATCGCAGCCTTGGGAAAGTCCAATACTCTAGAGGCTCGGTTCCTCAGTTGGAAATATGCTCTCCAAACAATCGAGCCAGTGGGGCTCTGGTTTGGTCACGGAGTTTCTTTCTGGGCGAAAGGGTCTGCCGGCCGCGATCAGGTTGGCGCCTTGCTGGCGCCGCATAACTTTGGGCCTTTTTCCCACGCACACAACACCTATATCGATCTCCTAATTGTCTTCGGAATTGTTGGTTTGGCGTTAATCGCTGCCGCTCTGTTTTATACATTTCGGGGACACCGCGCCAGCGGAAAATCGCTTGGCGCGCTGCCGTGGGTTCTGCTCGTAGCACTTGCGGTTCAAGGGCTTGGCGAGAGCATCGTTATGTTCAGGCCCCTCGGGTGGCTATTGATTGGGCTGTTGGTCGGAGCTTTCGGCACAAGCTTCGCTGGCCGCGGTGGGCAAAAAGATGGAAATTCCCAGTCTGGCACCGCAACCTTGGCTCCGTGAGGTTCGAGCTGACGACCGTCCGGTGGCATCCCCCTCCGCTGCCAACTGAGCTTGGGCGCTGGGTGGCGGGGTGAGCGGCACCTCCCTCAAAGGGGCCGGGCTTGCGAATAATATTCAGGCCAAGGGACTCAAGTGGGCAATAATTGGTAGTGTGCACTGCAGAGGACCGTTTGGTTATGCCTCACCCAAACTCAAACAAAGGCCCCGTCAGCGTCGGCGTGCATTGGGACAGAAAGGTCACCTGTGGGGAAGCCTGTGACCGCCTGGGCGCGGTCCCTAATGAAATCCGCTCTTGAGAACAATCGTTTCCAAGTGGCGGCATTTGCGAGACAACAGTTGTTCCTTCGGCAGTGCAGAAGGGATGCCGCTCTCACAGCGAAAGTGGCGCGCATGCTGGAAATTAGACCCCTTGATACATCGAGGCCCTTGCCAAATAAGCCCGATCGGTCTAAAACGCTTTTTATCCTGGCTGGGGGTGCAAGTGTGAATCAGCTAACAGCGCACAATCTGGAAACGATGGCCCAAGAGACGTCGATTGGAATCAACTTTTGGCCAATACATGTTTTTGTGCCAAACGCTCTCTCTACAGAAACTGATAGTGAGCCAGGGGAGGCAAGCGCATCGAATTTGTTTCTGACCAAGGAAGTCAACTCTCCGCGGATAAAGCGAAAGTTGCCAGAAATTTTGGTGTTGCGTCCTCCCTGGCCACCGAACAAAGCAAGGCTGTATTCGCTATCTGAAGAGTATGACGCCAGGTCTTGGCTTTACGGCAGAGCAAACGTTATTACCAAATCATCCGTCAATCTCGCCACTGACTTGCATCGAATTGTGAAGATGGCGATTCACCGCCGACTGCCTTCCAGCGTTTTACCGGACAACGGATCGTCCGTCGTTCGGTTGACATTTTGGGGCCTAATTCAAGGCTATGACGAAATCGTATGGGTGGGTGTGGACCAAGACTCAGGCCCGTATTTTTGGACTGAGGAGCCGATTCCGCCGAATTACGAGCTTGCAGCAAGGCTTTTTCCTCGCGACCGGGGTCAACCTCACTCCACCTCAAGTTCAGAGAACCGCCCATTTTCAAACGATGTTTTCCTGCGGGCCCTGGCCAACTGCGTGGGACTTGTTCCCGGTCGTACAATTTATGTAGCCCACAGCCACTCCTCCCTTTCTGACTCAATTCCCACTTACCCCTGGGAGAGCGAAACCACATCAGCCCCCTGCGCCACCAACGAGAAATTGAAAATCAAAGCGGACTGAAAAAATGAAAGATTACCTTTTGGATCTCCGAATGCGATTCTTGATGGCTAGGGATCTAATTCTTCTGAACGTAGCAAGGGTCTTATCCCGTGCGAGGGGTTCTCGCGCTGCTAGACCAAAAGTCAGTGTCCTTGTTCCGACATTAGAGTCGCGAGTGGACCTTCTCGCAAAACGTGCGGTGCCCTCCATCCTGGCTCAGTCAGAACAAGATTTTGAAGTTCTCATTGTGACTGATTCTTATAGCCACCAAGTCAAGATTTTAGTAGACAGCCTCGACGCGAGGTTCAGATACCTAACCCACCCTCGGATTCCCAGCCAACTGGCCACGGCCGATCCCACCAGTCGGTGGTGCAGCGCTGCCGCGCCAGCTCTCAATCTGGCTTTGTCAAACGCCCGTGGAGCTCTGATTGCGCGGCTGGACGACGACGATAGCTGGTTTCCAGAGCACCTCGCTAACTCGATTCATCATCTCGAAGCTCACGGTGCGGAGTTTGTGTCCTCGAGATGCTACTTGCCGGATGGCAGCGAGAGCCGCGACGCCTCGCTTAATGACGAATATTACGGGCCAAGCCCAAAAGTGCGACACCCCGCTGTCCCGGTTGGAAGTCCCATCACGTGGGTGTACCGCTCTTACCTCCGGACACTGCGATACAATTCCTGGTCGTGGAAAAAGGCCCACAATCGTCCCACTGATATCGACCTCAGTCGTCGGATCTGGATTGCCGGGGTCCGGCTCACGTACATGGAGCGCTTTGGCGCGCAGGTTGGGCTTCGCGGGGTTTCAGAGGAATGGGGCCTCTCAGCCTTCCTGGAAGAGCATAATCCGCCTGAAAATGGATTGTGACTGTCAGTTCCGGCATGTTCAAATGTGCCAGCTTGTAGGAGGTATAAATCAACATTCTGGACCGCATGCCCGATATCCAGGGAGTGCTTCGCTCTTCGGCTGCCCCAGGTTGTTAGATTGCGAGCGATTACATTCCTATGAGGGCAAGGTTCCGAAAACTCGAGTTTGAGCCCAAGGACAACCGGAGAGCCATTGTTCGATAAACTCTAGAAATCAACACACCCCCGACCGCTTCTCGGGTTCCCGAAAGCGAAATCAAGCAAACCCGGTAGCTAATTGTGGGAAGCCACTCCGGAGTTTTCTTTTGCGGGACTGATGAACTGTGGCACAGAAGCCCCGGATCCGAGGGTGTTTCGTGGTCTAGTCGATTGGGAAAGACACCTCGAGCGGTAAACAACAGCTCCGGAGGTATCGCAGCTCTACGCCCCAGGAGCCGAGGGTTGCTGCGAGGAGTTGGGTCGTGCGGGCGACCACCAACACTGAGAGTCTGTCCATTCCGAAAGTCATGTGCGTTCCTGTCCATGGAGCCAGATGTATTGAATTCATCCGACTAAAAACGTCCAAACTAGGTTTGGCTCCATAAAAACTTTGCAAAAGCCTTGATTAGTGGCACCTTTCGTGGGATTCTATTCAAGACGATGTCGTCCTTGACCTGTTTCTCGTTCTTTCCCTCGTCAATCTTTAATCCACGAGCGGTTCGATGTAGATGCTTCCCTTTCTGACACAACCCCAAGGAGTGATTATGGATTGGCGCGATAAAGCTGCCTGCCTGACTGTAGACCCGGAGCTGTTTTTTCCCGTAGGGAACACTGGCCCGGCGGTTGACCAGATTGATCGCGCGAAAGCCGTTTGTTCGCATTGCCCGGTGACGGAGTACTGCTTGCAATACGCCTTAGACACCAACCAGGATTCAGGTGTATGGGGTGGGCTCAGCGAAGACGAGCGCCGTGCTCTCAAGCGGCGAGCAGCCCGCGCGCGGCGAGCCTCCTAAAGGCCCCAACACCATGCCAGGCTGCTCCTCCAACGCAGGATGGCGAGAGAAGGTATGAGCCGGGAGCCCCGTCAGGTCGTTATTCTCGGTAATGGCGGGCACGCTAAGTCCGTTGCCGATGCAGCCGGGTCTGCCGGGTTCGTCGTCTCAGGTTTTCTCAGATTAGCGGGAGACCGAAAGCCTGATGCTGGCTCTCAGGAGCTGCAATCACTCGATGAAATAGACCTGGAGTCAACAGAAATTGCCCTTGGCATAGGGACTAATTTTGCCAGGTCGCGGATAGCGGCGGAGGTTATGGACTCCTATCCCCGTGCTCGATTTGTTACCGTGATCCATGTCACCGCGTGGGTTTCACCTCTTGCAAAAATTGCTCCTGGGTCCGTCGTCCTTGCTCAGGCTTCAGTGGGGCCAGGCGCGGTACTCGGGTTTGGAACAATCATGAATACCGGGTCTTCGCTCGACCACGACGCAACGATGGACAGCTTTGCATCCCTAGGCCCCGGAGCCCGATCAGGTGGTGACGTATCCATTGGAGAACGGAGCATGGTCGGACTACAGGCCGGAATCTTGCAGGGGAGAACCATAGGCAAAGACTCTGTCGTGGGGGCAAAATCCCTCGTCATGAGAGATATTCCTGACCTCACTGTGGCCTGGGGGGTCCCCTGCGAACCGGTCCGGAATCGAAGCCTTGAAGAGCCCTACTATTGAAGGAGAACGAGCTTGTGGGAGTCTGAACAGCTTCAGTTTGTTTGCAAACTTCATGTGAACCGCTGAGTTTCGGCAGAAAAAAGATTTTCGGCGGAGGCCAACACCACGATGACTACGCCAACCTGAACTGCCATTGAAGAGCGAGTAATACTTTCTACACGACAGGAACTCCCTGGAGGGTTTCCTTCTCATGGAGAAATCTCAGTGGTATCTGAATCTCAACGCGTGTTCCATCGCTATCGCTCGTCCACGAAATGGTGCCGCCTAGTTCCCCCTCAACGAGTGTCTTCACAAT
>Ga0105055_10005151_pt1 | contig 18647 bp, 10 predicted proteins | sample BON03_FD_78090 | JGI IMG/M metagenome (GOLD analysis project Ga0105055, IMG submission 78090) | Freshwater microbial communities from Lake Bonney liftoff mats and glacier meltwater in Antarctica - BON-03 | ecosystem: Environmental > Aquatic > Freshwater > Ice > Glacier meltwater | place: Lake...
CTCGTCCATTCCTGTGGTCGCCCGCCACTCTCGGTTGTTCTTGGGGTATGAAAAATTCTCCATATTTGCTTTTTGCCCTAAAGCTACTCATTTCTCTTATTCTCACCGCAACAAGTCTAATAATTGCCGGAGACCGATTTGAAGGTCTCCATATCCTTTAATACCATTTGTTTGAGCATTCGTAAGGAAATTATTGAAATTGGCGTTGCCTTGGTATGGATTGCCTTCCTCTGTGAGCCTTTCATATAGGCGGCGCTGTGCCAGCCATAACTGAGATGCTGGATGCGAAAAACCAACCAGTTCCCCCTTCGCAATTTCTGTGTCGCGAATGGTATCTGGGGTTGTAGCATAAAAAGGACAAAGTGGGCCTGGAATACATTGATAGGAAGGTGAAGGTGTTGATAGGTTCACAAACCATCCAAATGGGAAAGACGCATTTGGCAAAAAGGCTGGATTTTCGTTTGCATCAACCGTAAATAAGGACTTAGCGGCCAAAAACGCTCCTCCCAAATGCTGCGCCACCGTCACCCCACCTGTCCATTTATTCCCCAGATGCACCTGTGCTCCTATAACCGCATCCGCCCCCATCAACAGCCCGCCGCTTGCGTTGTTGCTCATGGTATTACCGGCTACGGGGATACTTCCTTTTCCGATGAATACCCCATCGAAGTGCATGCCTAGGTTTGTACCGACAGTGCTGTTGCAAATAAATGAACTGCGGCCAGCCATAAGGCCGTAAATGCCTTTTTCGCCAGCGCCGCTGATGGCATTGCAGTTTATGGTGTTTTTATCGCCGCCCAATATGCCAATGCCGTGTTTTATAGCGGAGTTATTGAGGGTAACGTTGTTTTGAGTCACCTTCAAGTTGGCGCAAACACCAATATCAATGCCCGCTTGGCCTGCATTAACAGTAATGGTGTTGGAACTAAAGTTGCCGTTGAACTGGACAAACTTATCAGTTCCACCTGTGGCAATCCCAACCCCGTTTGGGTTTCCGCTCATGGTCACGGTATTGTCTTTTACCTGGCATCCATTGGTAAGTGCCGCTTGATAGCCTACAGCAATACCATAGTCCTGGGCTTCTATGTCGTTGGACAATATGGAGACGTTCTTGTAAATACCAAATTTGCTAGAAATACCCGTATTCATTGCAAGCATCTTGTTTTGTGTCGCAGTAATGGAGGCTTGAAAACACTCAATACCTGTGTGGCAATTAGTAAACGTCGCAGGATCGCCTGGCAGTATCCCTGCACCGGTTACGCTGAGGCTGCCGCCGTTTACATAAATGGCCTTGCCGGGGGAAACGAAGGGGGACAGGCCGGGTACGGTGGGCAGTTTTTCAATGTTTTCAAAGGAGGAGCCTTTCACGCTAAGGCTGGTATTTTCGGCGATAATGCCGTAGTGGAGGGATTTAAACAGGTTATTTGATTGATTGGTTTCGCGGATATTTAGGCTTGTAACATTCATCAATCTTATTCCGGCGTATCCTCTATTCTCTAAAGGAATGGGGGCTTGTCCTGAATATGGTGGTTTAAACGTACTTACGCTTTGGTACGTATTTCCGATAAGGGATATTTTGGGGGGTAAGCTTGGCATTGACAGCAGCGCTTGTACTCCAAAATTATTGTTTTCAAAATTTGTATTTCGTATGCCAGCATAATCGGTAGAATTTGAAATGCTGACCCCAATTTGGGCGTCTTTGATAGTAGATGATTCTACTTCAATAAGGCCTCTGCTCTCGATTCCTTTCCACATGGTGTTGCAGCCTTCAATTGTAGTGTTGATCAGTTTCAATTTGACCCCACTTTCAACAATTATCCTACTCCCAGCCCCTGAAACTGGCCCTCCTCCATCAATAAAGAAATGATAGCCGTCAAAAACAAAGCCTGGTATTTGCGGTGTGTGCTCGTAAAGAAATCCGCCAAAGGAAATTACGGGCAGGTAATTTGAGAGGGTAAGGTCACCCTTAAAAATGAAATTTTTAGCAGGTGAAAACTGGTAAAATAAGGAAGGCAATGATGCCCCGGAGACATTTACCGTAAAATAAGGCTTGATTATTGCCTCTTTAATTCCTGAATTTGTTGCAAAATTGCCAATATAGACGGAAACTACATGGTCTGTTATCTCCAGGTTGCTTTGAGGCACATATCTCAGTTGGAAGTCGAATTCAATGTTGTCATTTATGTCAAGCAAGTCTACCTCTACTTCTGGGTTAGAGCTGTCATTTGGTCCATGCGAATCAACCCTTGCTATAAGTTCTGTAAAATCACCACTGGCAGTTCGAGTATGTGTAAAGAAGTTGCTAAATCCATTTGAACCAACTTCAACCCGGGCAAGTGCTGTTCGGAATCTAGCTCGAATATGGCATTTCAATAAAGCAACGGGGCTGTCAAGCAAGGTGTTAAAACCTTGTCTGACAGCCCCGTTGCTTTATCGCCAAAACCTCGTAGGTTTTTAAAACCTACGAGGTTTAATAACGAACGCGATATTATTTCACCACCACGAATTTCATCGTCTTAGTGCCCTTCTCCGTCGCAATACGCGCCAGGTAAGTACCCGCAGCCAACTGTGGCAATTGGTACGTCAACACTTCTTTCGTCAATCCTTTGCGGTTGTCGATGTTGATCACGCGGCCGTTGATGTCGGCGATGGTGATGGTTGCATTGGTAGATTCCTCGAAAGAAACTTCCAGGTTCAATACATCAGAAACTGGATTTGGGAACAACTTCATGGCCGACTCTGGCAGTGGCAAATCGTCGGTAGAAGTAGACAATTCCAGGTACATACGAATTACCGGGTTGTAGTCTTCGCCGAAACCACCAAGAAACCAGGCAGTTGTGTACACCATGGAGGATACGAACGTGTGATTCGTTTCATCGCTGTGGGCTTGGAAGGCAACATTACTGCCATCATTGTATCCAATGACGGCAAAATACCGGGCACCAGTTTCCAGGGCTATAGCTCCTGTGCCGCCGTTTACATCCTCGAGCAAAAAAGAATAAGGGGTATAATTGGTAGCGCCTGTTGGAAAGTCATATGATGCAATACCTTTCAATTCAAGGCTGTTGCTCAGCAATTCGGCATCATCAAAATTGGCAAAATCAGGGTCGACGTCGTCATTCACTTTTAAAAGATAGGCCGTCACGGATATATCTTCGAGCGGAAGGTCACTGGCGTTGGTCGCTACGGAGATTTCAAAGCCCAATGCCTTGTACTTTTCCAGGCTGGATTTGCTCATTTGATACAGGTTCGCAGCTGCGTAATCGCCACCGCCGCCAGGGCGCAAGCCTCCTGTAGGGCCATTCTCTTTGGAAAATATAAAATCAGTCACTAAAAAATCATCGCCGTCAACATTGTCTGTTGGCGCTGCATCTGTCGCGTCCGCGCTAACAGTGTAGCGAATGCTGTAGTCGCCCATAGGTAACGCAGGAGCGAAAGTATTCGGCAACACGATCAGCGAATCCACAACGCCCGCAGCCAATGATGCGATGCTTGCCACGTCGGTGAACAATACAGCACCGTTTGAATTGAGCACTTCGACTTTTAGCGTTACATTGGTTTGCGCAGCTGTGCCTTTATTGGTCACATTTCCGCTAAAACCAAACGTGTCTGTTGCGATTTCAGATGCTGGTGTAGCATAGCTGGAAACAGGGTAGTAAAATCCGCCAATAGCCAGGTTGTTGGCCGGAGTTGGATTGATCGTTGTTAGCTTGACGTCGTCGAGCATCCACCAGTATTCGTAGCGGCCAGTCCATTGCCATTGCAGCAAAACGGTCGCTTGATTGGCAGCAACAGCCGAGATATTTACAGCAGCTTTATTCGGATTTTCAGAAAAACGATTGCTAACATTCAAGCCTGGAATAAAATCGTAAGAAGTCCAGGTCGTTCCACCATCGACGCTAACCCTTAAAAGCGCGTTACCAGCAGAGGGCACTTCAAACACACCAACATAGGCATCAAAAGTGGCATAAACCTCAGCGGCAGCAGAACAGTCAATATTGCTGGTGGTCAGACGGCTGACGTGGTTGCTGGGAATATCACCGGCACCATCAGAGTCCAAAATCATAAAGCCATCAACAGCAGTAGTACCTGCAAATGGTGGTCGGTTGTAGAGGTCGGCGCAGCCAGCAATGGGACCGGTGCAGTACTCCCAAAGGACGCCTTGGTTTGAGCCGTCTGTGGTAGTCCAGCCAGCAGGAATGGCACCGCCAGAAAAGTTCTGGCTGTAAAACTCTTGTGCTTGCGCCAACTGAGCGAAGGCTAAGAAAGCAAGAGTTATCAAACTTTTGTACATGAATTTGTTCATCTAGGTATGAATTAGTTTAGAAAATGAAAAATAGTGTTGGGTAGCAAAGGTAAAGGTTCCATGTGATGGAATAAAAGAAATAATGGTAAAGGCCGCAAATAGCAGAAAAGGGGTTTCAGGTTTCAGGGTTTCAAGGTTTCAGGGTTTACGCGATTAGTTCGTATGCTTGAAATACAGTTTCAAAATTAACAACAGACCGCGTAAACCCTGAAACCTTGAAACCCTGAAACCCTGAAACCCCCTTTCTTATTTCCAGATACCTCCAATCCCCGCTTCCCAAAGCAACTTATTCAGCTCCGGCACATCCTTCTCCAGCATCTCCGTCACCCGTGCGAGCAAGGGTTCCCACTGTGCTTCCATTTCCCGCCGGAGGTCTAAAGAAGGTTGATTTACGCTTGGAATATCACTTTCCGTTTGGTTGATGAGGAACAGATAATTGGCGGTAAATTTATTGGGGAAGTTCTCTACATCGTCGTAGGCTTTGGATTTCCGTTGTACCATATCTTCGTCCCAGGTGCTCATTTTCTTTATCAGCTCTTGTCCTGTCGTTCGGATGGTTTGGTACTTATCACCCGCCGACAAGGTGGCGAGCAATTGCTCCAGTTGTTCCTGCTTGGGGTGAAGCGTGTTTATCCGGCGTTGCATCATGTTGAAATTGGTTTCCATGGCAAACATGGCGCGGTGGTATTCGGCGTACTCCGCAGCGGTAGTGGGGTACAGCGGGTTGGCGAGTATTTCAGCGTAAACGGAGGCTTGTTTGCCTTGATAATTCAACGTGAAACTGTAGTTGCCCGGTGAAGCTTTGTGCCCGGCATAGCTGGCTTCAAAATAGCAATCCTTAATACCCAACAGGCTTGGGTAGCGCATGTCCCATACCAGTCGATTGAGCCCCTTGTTGGTTGGAAGCACTGGCTCTTCCGATGGCCCACCGTCCCAACTTGTAAAAAGGCTGTCCTTTTTTGAGGTGAAAGTCCGCACCAGGCTCCCTTCAGCATCCTTGATGTCTAAGGTCAATATTTCACCTGCTTTTGTTTCAGGAAAATTAAAGTAGATCACCATACCATTGGCGGGGTTTACGCCCCCTTGGCTGCTCATGCCGTTAAAATCAAGGTCTGTTTTGTCGAGTTTGCTGCGGCCATTGGCCAGGTAGGCGCTTTCAGGCTGGTACAAGAAAAAATCGGCTATTTCCTTGTTGTATTGTTCCAACAAGCTAAGATCATCCAAAATCCAGATAGCGCGGCCGGAAGTGGCCGCGATCAAATCGCCTTGATGTATCATAAGGTCGGTTATCGGAGTAATGGGCAAATTGAGTTGGAAAGGCGACCAGTTGGCGCCGCCGTTCCAGGAAATATACAGCCCAAGTTCCGTTCCGGCAAAAAGCAAACCTTTGCGTTGTTTGTCTTCTCTGACGACCCTTGTAAATGCATTCTCGGGAATGCCCGTGGTGATTTTCGTCCAGGTCTTGCCATAGTCGCTGCTCTTGTACAGCCCTGGTTTATGGTCGTTGAATTTGTACCGCGTGGTGGCGATGTACACCGTCGCTTTGTCGTGTGTTGATACTTCTATGGCATTTATCAGGCATTCTTGCAATCCGGGCGGAGTCACATTTTTCCAGGTAGCGCCGTAATCTGTGGTGAGTTGCACCAATCCATCATCGGTGCCGACCCAAATCACGCCTGGATCCATGGGCGATTCCAGCACATAGCTGATGGTGCCGTAATTCTCTGCCCCAACGGCTTCATTGGTGTAGGGTCCGCCGGGTTTGCCTTGTTTCCCCTTGTCATTCCGGGTCAGGTCGGGCGATGCTTCCGTCCAAGTTTTGCCCATATCCGTGGTTTTTAACAAGTACTGCGCCGCATGGTAATAAGTGTTGGGTTGGTGTTGCGACCAGATAATCGGCGCGTTCCAGTTGTAGCGGTATTTGAGGTCCTTCGCGTCGAGGCCCAGGTATTGGATGGGGGCTGCCATGATGTTCGTGCCGGCTGACGCTTTCGTATCCAGCACTTCTATGGTACCCTGATAGCTGCCGCCCAGCACATAGCGCGGATTGTTGGGGTCAAAAGCTAGAAATGCACTTTCCCCACCTGCGGAGGAGCTCCAGCTGCTGCTGCTGATCTTGCGCCCGCCCAATTCCCGACTGGCGATGGAAAGGGAGCCATAATCCTGTTGGCCGCCATAAATGTGATAGGGGAACTGGTTGTCTGCATTGATGCGGTATATCTGGCCAGTGGGAATATTATTTTGTGGGCTCCAGGATTTGCCCGTATTCATGGTAATGGCTGCGCCGCCGTCGTCGGAAATGATCATGTTCTTAGAATCCTTTGGGTTGATCCACAAGTTGTGGTAATCGCCGTGGGTGCCGGAGAAATCCTCCCAGGTTTTGCCGCCGTCGATGGACCGCAGGGCAGGCGCACTGAGCACATAAAGGGTATTGTCGTTCAGCGGATCGGGGAACAGCTCGATATAGTACCAGGCCCGTTGCAGCAAGCGGTGGTCGTTGCTGACCCGCGACCAGTTTTTACCCGCATCGTTGGAAACAAACAAGCCGCCCGCTTCTTTTTCCGAGTCGCTTTCAATCAGCGCATATACCCTTTCCGAATTGGAGGGACAAACAGCGATGGACATTTTACCCATTTCTTTGGGCAGTCCCGTTTGCAGTCGCTCCCAATGCTCCCCGCCATCGGTCGATTTGTAGAGTCCGCTACCCGGTCCGCCGCTGATGACTTTCCAGGGCAAACGGCCGTGCTCCCACATCGCGGCATAGAGGATGCGCGGATTGTTCCGATCCATTGAGAGTTCTGCGCAACCTGTTTTATCGTCCACAAAAAGCACGTTTTTCCAGGTAGTACCGCCGTCGGTGGATTTGTAAATGCCCCTTTGTGTAGATTTACCAAACAAAGCACCCTGCGCCGCGACAAAAACCGTATTCGGGTCGCTGGGATGCACCACGACGCGGGCGATATGCTGCGTTGCTTCCAGGCCTATGTTTTTCCAGGTTTTTCCGGCATCTGTAGATTTGTACACGCCATCGCCGTGGTGGGTCATCACACCGCGCACCGCGTGTTCGCCCATGCCGACATACACCACGTTTGGATCGCTTTCAGCCACGGCCACGGCACCAACGGAGCCCGTTTTGAAAAACCCATCGGAGACATTGGACCAATTGAGTCCCATATCCTCCGTTTTCCACAAACCGCCGCCGGTGGTGCCCATGTAATAGGTAAACATATCACCGACCACCCCGCAAGCTGCTCCCGATCGGCCGCCGCGGAAAGGGCCGATGTTGCGCCATTTCAGGGGCTTGAAAAAACTGTCGAGTTGAACGGGAGCTGCAGGTTTTGTTGTTTGGGCATCAAGGGTGTATCCGAAGGCGAGAAAAGCCAGGAGGACAAGGAGGTTCTGAGACATGCAAGGGAGATTTAGTTATGTAGTCTGGGCCAAAGATAGAAGTTATTGCTGGGCGCTGGCTAGCCATTTTCAGGTAAAGCATACCTACAAGTTCCATTGGGGCTGTAGGGTAGTCCTCGCTTTTTTTCAATCACAGGCCCTACGAATCCCCGGCCTCGGAGAACCTGTTCCGTACCGAAGGTCGTGAGGCCCAACGTTTGGTGTGCCGGGCGTGCCACTTCACTAACAGGTGCGAAGATAAAACTTCAAGTCCTAAAAGAGCCGTTATGACCGGAATCTTATAGTTGAAAGCAAGGGTGTCCTGGGCGACTGGGAATCTGAAGGAAGCTGGAGACAAAAGCACGTAGCGACGAACAGAAATCAGATACAAAGGCCTGGGAACCTGGGTAAGCGGCCCATGAACCGCGAAGCCCGATAGTCATTCGGAAGGGACCTGGGTAAATCTGGCGCGACGTGCTGAAAGAGAAGTGGCTTACCCCGGGAGACCTGCACAGGCTTGGCGGTGTCGGAGGCGCGAGCGAGTGCCCGAGAACCGAGGTGAGTGCAGGAGTCAGCAGAGAGCATAGTACCCGGATGCAAATTTGGGGAAGGCTCGAATCTTCTAACGCAAGGCAACAACCTGACGTGTCGTAAAGGCTCAAACAGGCCGCAAAGCGAGGAGAAAGACCTCGCGCCTCTACTTTGATGCAACGACGGAATCGGTGCAAGAAGTAAAGGTGGCCGATAAAGCCTTCGAATACCGATAGGGTAAGCACCTTGATTGTTCATATAATATGGGCAATAAAAAAGTTAGAAGAAACCGCCGTGATACGGAGCACGTACGTCCGGTGGTGTGGGGGGCGGAGGGCTAACGCCCTTCTACTACCCGATTAGGCCCCAACGTTTGTCGGCTTGTACCAAAATCAATCCGGCAAAAAGAAATCAAACATTTTTTTCTGCCCGATCTCCACCTCGAAATCCTTCAATTTAAAAAGCATTCATCGCCGTTGCTCGCGCGGGGTTCCAACCCCGCGTTTACTATCCAGCGGGTTCTACCCGCCGCTGCGAGTATATCGGGTTGGAACCCGACAGATCGGTGGCACGCGGTTGCAACCGCGCGCCAGCGAGATTTTTTGGCAGGGCACCGATCCCGAAGATCGGGATCGAACGCGCGCGCACCCTACGCACGTTCGACCTCTCCGAGGTCGTCTTAGCCTGACGGCTATGGTGAAAACACATGTCGTGGCGCTGGGTCAGACGGGGAATGGAACACCTGCCGAGGCGGAAAAGGAATTACGTTTACGCAAGTGTGGCGGCGACGGCATTCAGGGGGCGCTCAAACAGCGGCAGTTCGTCGAGGGAGGTGTCGGCGCCCGGCACATTTTGCTGCGCAATGCGGCTGCTCCATGCTGTAAAACTCCAGCATATACTGGTAGGCCCGGTGCTCGGAGGCCATGTCTTGGTCTGAATATATCTCCTGAACGCGCGCCAGTTGCGGAGCCAAGTTGCGGAGGCGGGTCATGTAAGTGTAGTCCTTAGCCGCCGTAGCAAATAGGCGCCCAAAAAAAGAGTAGGCGCCAGCAGGAGGGGATTGGGAAGAAGTGATCTTTTTTTTGCTGGAATGGGGGAAAGTTTTAAATAAAGACAAAAAGTTTATGGACTAATTTAGACATTTGTGGGGCAGCAAAAATTTGATTACGCGACATCCTTTTTTGCCAAGTGCTGCGCGTTTTTACCTAACGTTATGGAGGCGAGGGCGCCAGCAACGACAAACTAAGGGTATTTTATGCTCAATATCTTAAACACCATCACCGCCGGAAGCGTCATCTTTCTCGCCTTTTTGATTTTATCCGTCCGGCGCGATGCCAATCGGGCCGCCAATGGCTGGCTGGCCTTGTTTTTCGGTTTGCTGGGTATTTTTTTGCTGGATGACACCCTGGTTTGCTACGGCATATACGAGGAGTATCCGTACTTGCTTGGTTATGCATTTTTGCCGGCCTGGGCGTTTGCACCCGTGCTTTTTTTCTGCGTTTCGGCGTTCGTTTCGATAGGGTGGGTCTTTCGATGGCGCCATTTATGGCATTTTTTACCCTTCGGCTTGTTCTTCCTGAATGCCTTACCATATTTGATGTTGCCCGATACGGTCAAGTTGCAGGAACTGGCGGAGGAAAAAGCGGTGGGGCTGCAAACAGAAGACAAAATCATGGTTGGTTTGCTGGCATTTCAGATCGTGGCCTACTTGTTTTTTTCCCTTCGAAAACTGCGCAAACACCGAAAACACCTTGAAGATATCACGGCCTCGCCAGAGGATTTTCGCCTCCACTGGCTGCTTTATTTTTTGCTCTGCTTTGGGGTGCTGATGCTGTTTTGGCTGGCCGAAATCTTTGTTCCACACTTCACCCACGAGGGCGGCTGGCAAACGCTTCTCTATTTTTTGGCCGTTTATGTGCTGGCTTTTTTCGCCATGCGGCAAAAAGAAGTGTTCCCTTTTTCTCAAAAAAATGCGCAGGAAGTCAAAGCGTTTTGGGCGGAAGAAGACCTCTCGACTACGGCCAAACGCAGCCTGTTGTCCGAGGAAAGGCTTATCCAAATGAAATCGAGCCTTTTAGAAAAAATGAAAACCCAAAAACCTTACCTCGACCCCGACCTCACGTTGCCTGCGCTGGCCGGACAAATGAACTGGAGTTTGAACGAACTTTCGGAACTGGTCAATAATGGTTTCGGGGAAAATTTCAACCAATTCATCAACCGCTATCGCGTGGAGGAAAGCAAGCGTTTGCTGGCCTCTGAAAAACATGATCACCTGAGCATGGTTGGCATCGCTTACGAAGCAGGTTTCAATTCAAAAACCGCCTTTAATATGGCTTTCAAAAAAATGACCGGCGGCTCGCCAACGGAGTTTAAAAACGAGACATTCGCCACATTTTCATAAAAAAGGTGTTCTAAATTATGATTGCGAACAGCGGAACAGGTCGGTAAGGGGATTTTTGTGGCTCATTCACAAAAAAACTCATTCAGTAATGAACCATGTATTTCTGTTCCTCCTCTTATTTCTGCTGCCAACGACCAGCGTTTTCTCCCAAATAAAACCACTGCCCGAGGTGCTCGATCAGGTTTTCGACAGCATCACCACCCTCACCGATTTGAAAGGCGCCAACGCGGCGATGCTCCTGCCGGACGGCTCGCTCTGGAAACGGGCACATGGCGTAGCAGCGGAATTGCCCGCCGTCGAGCCGCTCACGACAGAGCATCTGATGGGTATAGCCAGCATCACCAAATCTTTCGTAGCCGTCACGTTGTTACGCCTGCAAGAACAAAATGTGCTGGATCTCGATGACAGTATTGGGCAGTATTTGCCCGCCTATCCGAATATTTCGGGCGCGGCTACGGTGCGCCAATTGCTCAGCCACCGCACGGGTTTCAGTGACTATATTGACGAAAATCCGGCGACTTTGAACGAGTTTTTTGCCCATATTGACAGCGTTTGGTCAGCCGACACCCTATTGGCGCACTATATACTGGCGCCTAATTTTCCGGTAGATTCCGCTTGGTCCTATTCCAATACAAATTATCTGTTGGCGGGCCGTGTCATCGAAAGCGTGACCGGGAAACCGTGGTACGAAGTGGTGAGGGAACAGGTTATCACGCCGCTTGGACTGACCCATACTTTTGCTTATCCCTGGGAATCGCCCGGTCAGCAACCTTTTTCTCATGTTTTTTTCGACCTTGACGGCGATGGCTTGGTAGATGATTTTCAGGGTCAAGGCTTGCCGATTGGTGGTATTCTTAGTCTTGCGGCAAGTGGAGGTTCCTACTCGTCCAACCCGGAGGATTTGGCCAGATTTAGTGAGCGGATCTACGGCGGGCACCTGCTTTCGGCTGCTTCGTTGGCCGAAATGCAGACCGATTTTGTGCAGGATGGGATGGGCCATATTGCCGGATTGGGCACGTTTTCTTTTCCAGATGCCTACAATTTGGAGAATTGGGGACACGATGGCGATCTCGTGTACAAATCCATCGCCCGATATTATCCAACTGAAAATATGTCGCTGGCGGTGCAGCAAAACGATAATCGCTTTCATAATGACGACGACCCTACTTCGCCGGCCTACGATGCGGGCGGGATTTATGATGCTTTATTGGATGCTTTCTTACAATTTTCAGCGTCGTCTTCCACTACTGAAAGAACGCAATCGCCAGGTTTAGCGGTTTCTCCAAACCCTTGCCATGCGGTTTGTCAAATCACGTTTCCTGAAAATGCTCAGTTGGCTTTCCCGCTGGTTTGCACCGCGACGGACGCTGCCGGACGTGTTGTTTTTTCAAAAACTTTGGAAAATCGACTGGATGAAATTTCGGTTTCCGGCTTGCTGCCCGGGTTTTACGTTTTACGGGCGGGCGGTTTCTCCGGGAAAATCCTGGTGGAATAAGGGCGCAAATGGTCTGCCAAAATATTGAAATGCATCTCCACTTAATAAATAAATAATTCAAAATGATAATGACAAAAATTCTGGGAAATATCCCGGCAATCAAGGAATGTTCTATTGGCCCGATAAAAGAGGTTTACGGGCCAATAAAAGTAGGAAGTTATACAAGGAAGCGCCCGAAGGGTTCAACGGGATGGACTTCGTTGATGTATATGACCCTCCTGCTTCTAACCTTTTGCCTCCAGGCACAAGCACAGCAGAGCGATGGTTACCTCCTTAAAAAAAATCAATTCAGCGTAGGAATTGGAGTGGGATACTTTAAAATGGTGGATTTTCAATTTTCACCAAACCTGTACCAATCAGTGCGAAAAAACCTACAGTTGGGTTATTCGAACAGGTGGAAAAAGGGAATCTTCTCCACTAAACTAAACGTTTTTTTCGGGGGTTTAACCCTTAATTCCGGATCTGAATTAAATTTCTATCTGCAGGAAACTGACATTTATGGCGTTGAAACTATAAATCAAGAAGAAATCAAGCTCTCCCAATTGGGCTTGAATGTTGAACTTGGCTATCTGCATAAACTTTCGAAACTGGCTTCCTCAAATACAATGCTTTATTTAGGCGGAAGTTTAGAGGAATGCTTAATATACACCCCGGGGTTTCTCAGTATGGGCACTATTAATTATGGCTCCTTAAATGCCAAAGCCAGGTTTGACTATTTTTTGGGGAATGGTAAACCCATCATCCTGGGATTGTCTTTTCCGATAGTCTCCATGGTAACCAGGCTGCCTTATCACAATGCTCCAAACTATCCCGGCAAATCAGGAATTCAGGGGTTTTTCACCGACAATAACCATATAGAAACCCTTGGGCATTTTCAAAACTTCCGGTTTTCTGCAAAGTACAACTGGTTAATAAGAAAGCGAGTGGCGCTGGATATCACCTACGAAGCTTCCTGGATGCACTACAACAGGCCCGAACATCTTACCCAAATGGGCAATCAATTAACGCTTGGTTTCAATTTTTAATTAAAAATATCATGAAAAATTCTTTGTCAACAGGCACCATCTTATTATTGGCTGCCTTTCTTTGTTTGTCTTCTTGCGAAAAAATGGTCGTTGGAGAAATTCGGGATAACTCCAACGAAAATAACTTCCAGCTTATGTGGGACAAGTTCGATACCCATTATGGCTTGTTTCTGGTAAATGACATTGATTGGAATGCCGTGTACGCTTCCCATCTGCCATTGGCCCAAGCCGCTAAAAACGATCAGGAATTGTTTTCAGTGCTTTCGTCCATGCTCCGCGTGCTGGATGACGAACACATTAACCTTTATACCAACGATCCCCAATTGGCAGATTACAACAGCGGTCATAATGGCCCACTCCCAGCGCGCGAGGATTTCCTTTTTAGTAATATCCGGGAGAATTATCTAATAGAATACCAGGAAGAAGATGAAAATTTCGGCTACGGCAAACTTGCCGCTGACATTGGTTATATCCACGTTTCCTCGCAAAATGAAAGTTTAGCCTTTTATAAAAAAGCCATGGACAAAGCCCTTAATGATTTGGCTTCCACTAAAAAAATCATTTTCGACATAAGAGACCATAATGGAGGGGACGACAATGTGAGTAAATATATAGCTGGCAGGTTCGCCACCGCTAAAAATCTTTTTATGACCTCCAAAAAGAGAAATGGTCCCGGGCACAATGATTTTGAAAAAACGCTGTATTGGTATGTGGAACCTGAAGGTGGAAGCCAATATACGAAGCCTGTCATATTGCTCACCACCTCCCGTTCCATCAGTGCTGCTGAAACCCTTACATTTGCAATGAAAGAAAATGACAATGTAATTCAGATGGGAGAGACCACTGCCGGAGCCTTTTCTGATGTTGTCGCTTATCAATTGTATAATGGCTGGCTTGTCACCATAAGTGTGGGCGATTACCGCGGACCGGACGGCAACAGCTATGAAGGTATTGGGATTGCGCCCGATATTTACAGTAAAAATTTAAAGGCCGATGTGTTGGAAGGAAAGGATAAAACGCTTGAGATGGCTATTGATAACTGATATTACGCATAAACTATGGTAACACCAAAAAACGGGTGGGGCAATTAATACCCGCCCAGGAAGACCACGTCCGGAAAGTCGTTCTGTGCTTATGTGCAGAACGGCTTTTTTTGTTCCGGATTTACTGCACGGACGGCTACTACCGGATAGCACCGAGGCAAATAGGTGCCCACTCGTGCAAAGGCTGTATCTGCTCGTTCAAATGTCTTCAAATGCCAGGAAAAACGGGAGTGCTGGCGCAAGGTTTCACCTCGAGCCTTTTATGGTTTGGGTTTCACCCAACATTTTCATCAAAGCACGGCAGGGGCGTTACAGGCAACTCGCCATCCTGCTGTGTGGTGACGTCGGGCAGTACTCCATGCTCCAGCAACACCCGCACCACAGCCTCCGGTTCTTGGTCTGCATCGGCCGCTGCAAACAAGATGTGAAGCTGCTTGGAGTCGTGCTGCCTGACGTCGGCTTTGGCGACGTGTTACAGCAACAGCGCCACTAGGTCTGCACAGCCGCTGCCAGCCGGGCCTATCAAAATTGGCGCTTCCAGGGTGTCTGCTACGTCCATTCGGGTGCCAGCCTCCGGCAGCAGCTGCACACATCCCATCCTTTCTTGCGGGTTGTACCCGTTCGGGGGACTTCATTCACCGCAAAACAGAGCATTTCGCCACCTTTGTTGAGGCGTTCCAGCGGGGTTTTGGCCGGCCATTTTTTAAAGTCTTCCACTTTCCCAAACCCCACGGCGCGCGACAGTTGATCGCGTTCCCGGTCAGGAAACAGCGGTTTGCGCGGCATCAATTCGGCGACCAGGCGGCTTATGAATCTGCGGAGACTGGAGATCACCGTAAACCAAACCATCGGCGCCACGATCAGGCCAAACGCAACATGACGGCCCAGCGGGTTTGTACAACTCCGGTTGTGTATTGGTACAAGCGTTCTTCCCATTCCGGAAGGATAAGCGCTTGCCGTTGATTAACGGCAAAAACGGTTTGGATGTAAATTTGTGAAAAAACGTCGGCCATGGTTTTAGATGTTTTTGATGTGGTGATGGTTTCAAATATTGGCTGCAAGGGGTTGGGTGAAAAAGATAAAATGTTGGGCCTACAAACGTTGGGGCCTACAAACGTTGGGGCCTACAAACGTTGGGGCCTACAAACGTTGGGCCTCTCCGAGGCCGCGTGAATCTGGTAACCGTCAAAATTCTACAAACGTTGGGGCCTACAAACGTTGGGCCTCTCCGAGGCCATTCGTGATTCTGGTGCGTTTGATTAGCATAAAACACCTGTTTTTCAAAAAAAAATTCGACCGCCACAGGCGGTATGATAAAAAACGCTCGTGGCCTCAAAAAAACTCGCAGGGGAGTCGTCCCTCCTCCCCTTTGCTCCTTTTTTCTCCGCCACTCGCTTTAGCTCATAAGTAAAGCCGAATGGCAAACCAACTGACTACGGGACGAAGACTAAGCGGAAGCCTATATCGTAGTAGCGGTTGCCGGGGTTGTCGTTGCCGCGGTTCGCCGCCCGGCAGCCCTCCGCGAGGTGGGGCCAACTCCCGCCGCGAATAACACGGTCCGAACCAGAAGCCGGGCCTGACGGGTCTTCCATCATGCCCTTGCCTTGACATTCAGCATAATATTTTTCATCGAACCAGTCCCCGCACCATTCCCAAACATTGCCGCTCATGTCATAAATCGACAATTCGTTGGGTTTCAGTCGGCCGACCGGGTGGGTTTTGCCACCGGCATTTTCAGTATACCAACCCACCTCCTTCAATTCGTTGCTGCCGCTGTATGCGTATCCAAGCGATTGATTGCCGCCTCGAGCTGCATATTCCCATTCGGCTTCGGTGGGTAACCGGAATCCGGACACTTGCGCTATTTGTCCGGCAGGTTTTCCGTCGGTATTGAGCAGGTTGCCTTTATCGTCGTACGTTTTGGGGAATCCGGACTGTTCATTGAGTTGATTGCAGAATGATACGGCATCCATCCAGGAGACTTGCTCCACCGGATTGTTCTTGTCATTCTTGAACTGTGCGGGATTGGGTTTGCCGGTTACCCTCATGTACTCGGCTTGTGTCACGGGGTATTTAGACATCCAGAATCCGCCCAGTTTGACCTTATGCTTGGGGTCGCCCCGTTCAAATTCGCCGTCTTCTACGAAAACAAAACCTCCCGGTAGTTTTTGCCCCACAAATTGCTTCACCATATCCATACCCGTAAAATGGAAGCTGCGCGCAAAAGCAGTGTCCGAAAATATCCGCTTTGCCAGCAAAAACTCCCAAACGGACTTGTGCGCGAATTTCCAGTTGCCAGCCCCGTCGCAGGTGAGCAGCGATTGGCCTGTCACCTCTTCTGGCCGTAACGGGATGTTGTGTTGTTCGGCGATCGCCACGGCTTCGCTCTTGGTAAGGTGGGCACGGTTTTCCACCTGGCGCACCTGCCAAAGGGCAAAGGCAGTTTGGTCAGACACTTCGCGGAGGTTTTCAATAAACACCTTGCGGTCTGCTTCGCGGAACTTGCGTTTGTCGGCCTCGCGCTTGAGCCATTCTTCAATCAGTGTTTCGTAAATAGCGTAATCGGAATCGAGTTTGCGCGTGTTGCCTACCAACAGGTCTATGTAACTCAACATCATCGGGCGCATCACGAGGTGCTTGGCTTGACCGATGACCTGCAAGGCCCGCTTTTTCTTGTTGTAATGCACGAACGGGAGGTAGCCATATTTTTTGCGCAAGTATTGCTTGACCTCATCCATGGTGAAGGGCGAGAGGTAGAGCTTTTTAAGGGTGTAAAAGCCGCGTTCATCGGGGCGTTTTACTTTGAGTTCGTAAGGGTCGTCTTCCTGGCCGGGGAAGTATTGGGTGCGGCAGGTCATCACGACCTCCGCAAAATTGCGCGTAGCCTCGATAATGTCGTCGAGCCGTTTTTGGAACGCCTGTGCATCCGTCATCGCCGGGTCTTTGGACACGATAAAGGGGTCTTCATCGAGCGCGTCCAGCAAGAGGATGGTGTCTTTAGCCTCCTCATACTTTATCGCCGCAACCTGTGTCATCGTATCGGGATTTGAAAAACGGAAGAGCCGCATTTTGCGCCGGCGGTGGCGGTTGAAAAAGCCATGATACCGAAGGTATAGGTTGACCATAAAGGTGGTCTTACCCATGCCGGAATCCGCCAGTATCAGATAAAAACGTTCGCTTTCTGCTTTTACATTGAAAGCAATTTTGATAAAAAAGGGGATAAGGCGGCTGCGGATAACGTGCTGGTGGGTGAAGCCCGGCTCATCCTCCCGGGCAGGCGAAGCATTCTGAAACTGCGTGGGAATGTAGTAGCGCGTCGCCTGGCGCATGGCCGCGTAGTCGAACTGTGGGTCGAGCACCTTGGCCGTTTTTTGCAGTTCCCAGCGTTGCAGGAGTTTCTTGGCTTTTATGGATAACCACCACAGCAGACCCGCTACCATAACCACGGAAAGCCCGGCGCTAATTTCCTTGCTCAAGCCCGCCTGTTCCAACCAGGTGGAGAATGGTAAAAGTTTGAGTATCGCTTCGATGAATTTGTCCATGTTAATGAATTTGAAGGCGAAAATTACGATTAATCAGCAACGCTGGCCCATAAAATAAACACCCGGAACCTTCGAAGCGGCTATCCCGCTCGCCCTACCAGCACCGGGCATTTAAGAAAACTATTCGTCCCGGCACTTGTGTCGGGAACAGGGTCATTCATCTGTTCAGCGGCAGTCATCCGACTTTACTTATGCGCTACGGGAAGAAGACTAAGCGGAAGCCTATATTGTTGTTGCGGTTGTCGGGGTTGTTACGGTTGCGGTATGCCGTCCGGCAGTTCTCCGTCCCGACATTTTGTCGGGATCGTTCCAACTCCCGCCGCGAATAACACGGTTCGAATTAAGGCCTCGGAGAGGCCCAACGTTTGTAGAAAACGTTCACGCCCCCCACAAATCCCCGGCCTCGGAGAGGCACAACGTTTGTAGAAAACGTTCACGCCCCCCACAAATCCCCGGCCTCGGAGAGGCCCAACGTTTGTAGAAAACGTTCACGCCCCCACAAATCCCCGGCCTCGGAGAGGCCCAACGTTTGTAGGTGCCAACGTTTGTAGGTGCCAACGTTTGTCGGCTTGTACCAAAATCAATCGGGCAAAAAGAAATCAAACATTTTTTTCTGCCCGATTTCCACCTCGAAATCCTGCAAGATCTTAAAAAATTCTTCTTCGAATGTGTGCTTTTTATGGTGTTCCTTTTGGTTCAAAATATACTTGCAAACAGCGTCTATGTGCGAACGGCTATAGGAAAAGGCCCCATACCCTGCCTGCCAGTCAAATTTATACGGCGATAAGTGGTGTTCCTTAATAAAATCGTTCGTCGCATTTTTGATCTCGCGCACCAAATCGGAAAGCGCCTCGGCTGGTTTTAAACCCAAAAAAATATGGATGTGATCGGGCATGCCCCCAATCGCCAGCATTTTA
>Ga0105055_10005160_pt1 | contig 18629 bp, 10 predicted proteins | sample BON03_FD_78090 | JGI IMG/M metagenome (GOLD analysis project Ga0105055, IMG submission 78090) | Freshwater microbial communities from Lake Bonney liftoff mats and glacier meltwater in Antarctica - BON-03 | ecosystem: Environmental > Aquatic > Freshwater > Ice > Glacier meltwater | place: Lake...
ACCGAAGATATCAGTTTGAAAGGTGCCCCAGTGTAAACCGTATCCGTACGACATCCATTCTTAAAGAACATGAAACATGGCGTGTCATTCACCGGCAGAACATTCACCAATTCGGGGCATCCACTGACATTCAATTTCACAAAATGCACCAACGGATTCTCTTCCGATATTTCTTCCGCTAAGGGAGCTACTTTCTGACATGGTCCACAATCTTCACAAAAAAAGAAAACTGCTAACGCCCCAAACTTAATTTTTAATCCCTCGAAATCTTCTTCGCAGCGAATGTTCTTCACCACCTCAATCATGATACTTTACGAATGTTGCGTGGACCTATCCTGTCTGTTTCATATTTAAACACCCGTTTTAAAAATATTGATACATTAAGAAATCAGTTGAAAGCTTGCAAAGCGGATTGGACATCGGGAGCATGAAATAAGGCATTGAAGGCTGACGGATCTAGCTTTTGACGGGATTTGTCAACGGATGATTTCAGGATACCTATCATGGTGGTTGAGGAAGTGGCTTCTTGCCGCCGATGTCGTCTAGATACATTTTCGACAACTGGAATTGTTTCCGACATTTTAACTTCTGAAAGGGCATCAATCCCTATATGCAGAATTGCGAGCAAGCGTCCATTTAAAAGCGATGAAGAATCTGCTAAAACGTCTCCAACAAGCGCAATCAATACTACAGCCCAAATGGTTTTTCGACAACCTCCAACTTCGGTACCACCGATGGAATCGAAGTGATCGATCCAGCTGTCTACCAGTTTAACTATCGTGGTGTGTGGATCAATCACCGAAGTTAATCCTATGGTACCAAACTCGGATAGTAACCTCGCAAGGACCGAGAGATAACCAATTACTAATCGAGAATCATTGGCTTTCTTATTCGTGCAAATAATAGCCATCTTACTGAACATTCCGTGGAAAATAGGAAGGACCCTATCGGATTTCGACATCACAATGATCTCAATACATCGGATAATACGCGCCTCCTCTCTTACTTTCAAACTATCATTCATTACATATTCAGCCAGAAACGGCAAAAGCACTGATTCACCGTAGTCACACAAGATCTCATGCGGGGCAAAAAACATGTAGCTTTCAATACTATCCAATACACAAGGAAACATCGTGGATTCATTTCCTTTCATAATTACAGATAGCCGAGGGAATAATTCATGCAAGCCACGCGAGTAACAGGCGGTATGCTGTAAAATGCCCCTCAAAATGTTGGCGGCAGGCTCTCCTAAATACACGAAGTCTGTGCAGTTCGGGTCGCTGGAAACCTGTACCAGAGGAACTAGCATATTCTGCAATTCCTCGATCAACCTCGCCTTGCCGTCATCTTGCAATAGCGTCGATTCACCAACTGCATCTACAACTTTCTCGAGTAACTCCATTGCGGCAATTTTCCACAAACTCCATTGCGAATCATCGCCACATTGACCCCAAAGAACGTTGAGAGGTCTAATTAAATCTTCAATAAAGGAAGCCACGTGGTTTTTACTGCGCTCAACCACTTTCAATACGTTTTGAGTGACATTTAATCTTCCGGTGCAAGTTTCACAATTTTCACTGAGAGTCATGAGAGCTCTGACAGAACGGTTTAAAAAGGGCAGGAAGCCCTCCAATACAAATTCCCATGAGTCAATTAATCCATGCAAGGCTTTCGCAGCTCCAAGTCGTATCGCAAGGTTAGAGCCTGTGCCTTCGATTAGACCTAAGAGGAGGTCATAAAGAGGTACATACAAATCTTTGTCAATTTCGATCGTGACACATCCTATTAGCCATAGCATCCGCTTTCGAAGTATCTCTAGGTCGGAGCACGTATTGGACGTATCTCGTAAGATAGGAAACACGTTGTTCTCCATTAACGAACGAAAATTCACTCTGCCATGCAGCCAATAGGCGCATAATCCAATAGACGAATAGATCGCCTCTTTTAAAACCATCAATGGAGAGATGCCCAACTCCGGATACGCATTTTCAATTTTAAATTGCTCATATGGGAGATTTCCGGCTTCGCTTTGACTTAGCAGTGTAGCCATTATTGCAGGGACAAAATCGTATCGGTTAACTAGACAGGTCAGTAAATTTTCACAGGCTGCTCGTATAGAAGCGGCGAGTTCTTCTTCCTTGAAGGCATATTCCTCCGGCGAATCTTGCCATTCCTCAATGTTTGATTCTGTTAGCGCGAGACCCCGCAGCGCTATCGCATACACAAGTTCGGTAGTTCGTTCATGGTTAAAAAACTCCGCCACAAATACTTGAGCTTCTTCCAAACGCATAGTGGCTTGAGCATCCACTGTCAGGGATCCCTGACTTGTTATCACGATATCTCTTTTCACTGGAGCAGACGCATCGTAATCCGGGCAATCGATGATATTAGAGAGGAATGTGTAGATTAGAACGCCTAATTTTTCATCGCAAATGGCCTCGCTTTTATGCACCAGTGTATTCAAATTTTGAATGTAGCCGAGTCCCGAGTCGTACATTTTAGGAAGAAATGTGGATAAGTAAGGCACGAAAGCAATGGACATGGATTTTTGCATTTCGACAACAGTTTTTAAAGTGTATCTCGCAGATTTAACCACACTTTTTCGAAGCGGATATGGTTCCGGCATGTCTGTACAGCTATTTTGAAAATCTTCTACCCACGGCCATGTCAACATCTCATTTGAAATTCGAATTAAAACTTCATGCACATTATTCTGTTGAATGGAGTCAAGAAACAAAAGTGTGTGGGGATTAGTCGCGAATTCGTCGGGGGCCCATCCTTCAATCAGCAAGAGATGCAATATCTTGCTAGTTAAAAACATAATTTCAGCAGCATCACAGAACTGATAGTGCATGGTGACCACCTGATTCGATCCGATGAGTATCTCGCGGGTATTCCAAATCCACATTTGCAAAAACCCGCCGATCAATTCTTTCGCCAAATCCCTGAATAACAATCGATCGCCTCCAAGCCGTTTCGTATTAAGCTCTTTCAGAACTGCTAATACTGTTTGGATAGACCTTCGCCTTCGAATTAATGATTCCACATTGCTGACTCCAATACTTGCTCTAGAAACTAAATTCGGGATAAGTCCGGTCCATTCCCGAGGCCAATCAGTTCTTGCAATTTTCGCAATCACGAGATCCATTTGCGAAGATATCCTCCGGTGAACTTCGCAATCATCAACTATCAGTGCTGCTTTAAATTGAGATTTCTCCTCCATCCCAACTTGTTTCCAACGCCTCCCAATTGCGTTCTTCAGGAGAACTACTGCCATTAATCGAGTATTCATATCACCATCCCGTTTAACAATGGAGAGCTATGTCGAAGTCAATAAATCATTAAAAACAGACGAGAACAACATACCATGGCCATAAAAAACCCAGGCTCTAACTCACTCCTAGTCAAATGAGCTTCAGCAGCATTCCGAATCTGGAAACAAATAGTCAATAACGCATTCATCGATTTCGACAACACGTACGCTATTATCAGACATCCTTGCATGGTTCATCCAATCAGAGAGCTTCTCCATCTCCCTACCACTCAAAAAAAAAATTCAAATGTTCCACAAGAGTAAATGGGGGGGGGGGCTATCCTTTAAGAACTTTCCATGTTTCAAATTTGCGTTACTCAAAACAATGCGTGAGGTTTTGTCATCATCCGTGTCGTCAACTGGTTATTTGAAACAAATGGCAAGTGAGATGGAGGAGCTTGTCCGAAGAAATCCTGGAAACAGAGCTGGTATTAATTTCGTTGGTATGCATGGACCGCGGGTGGTCTTGATCGGCTACAAGGATGGGTTTTCGATTTGGGAGGTTGAGAGGACTGCCAGAGAGATGGTATCTGACACCAGTGTTGCGAATGTGAACAATATGGACCTTCTAGATACTGATAGAGTTGCGCTAGGTACTTGTGCAGTAGATGAAAATGATAGTGCAGGAACTTGTCCAATTGATGATGAGACTCATCAAGTAAAAATCTTCAATATTAAAGAAGGGAAGGTTGTAAAAGTATTAGAGGTAGACGGTTCTGTAATTCGAATCGAATCCAATGCTCGGTACCTAATAGTATCTACTGATAAGACCCTTTGCTTATTTTCGAAAGATACGCTGGAAAGAACGTGTGAGTATCCTTGCTTTCAAGGAGGCGTGTTTGCACTGAGTACCGGATGGATTGCATATGGAGGTACTATTCCTGTTACAGGGACACCGGAAGATAGGACAACTTACACAAGTGAAAATATAACAGAATGGACTGCCAGTGTGAGTAACGTAGCTCGAGGTGTAGCTGCTGGGATAGTGTCACTTAGTTTACGCCAGTTGGAAAAGCACCGGGATGAAAAGAAGAGAGATGAGCCACCTCCTCCTCCTCCTACGCTGATTTCAACGGGTATAGGGTCCATTATCGTTCGGGACATCGAAACCGGAAAGATTATAGCGCACTTCCAATCTCACAAATCACAACTGGCGTATTTGATATTCGATCCTTCTGGAATCCTTTTAGCCTCGGCATCTGTTGAAGGCCAGATGATAAACGTGCATCAGATAGTCCCTCGAAGACCGGATTCAGATAAGCCGTCGCACCAATTCTTGTATATTTTTCAGCGAGGTATTACTCATGCAGTCATTAAGAATATATCTTTCAGTGAAGATATCAGATGGGTGTCGGTGAGTTCTGCTAGGGGCACGACCCATATATTCCCGCTCTGTTCTACAGGTGGAGCAGTGACGCGGTTCACTCACCCTACTTGTGACAGTCGCAATTCGCAGAGCTTGGCGGACTCCCTTCGCGAGACTATCTCCTCCTTTTCATCATCGCTGGTTGGTCATGCATCCTCCTCGCTTCCTAGCGCATCTAACATATCGACGTCCTGGGGCTCTTCTGGGTCTTCGTCCTTTACTGATGACAAACCCATCTTAAAGCGAATGATACCTGGAATACAACCGAATCATTCAGGAATGAAACCCATTGCTTTGGATGCCTATAGTAGAATTAGACAAGCAGCTAGAAATGAAGAGATGGGACCGATTTGTGCGAGGTTTCTGCATGGTAATCTCCGACTCTTGTCCGTTTCCGGCATACTGGAAGAATATGAGTTGATTCCCAAGGTCGCTGAGAACAATCAAATGGAATTGGTGCTGGAGATATGGCCTGTGAGATCCTGGTATATTAATCATAGGATCAGAGATGAAGACCACACATCTGTCTTCCACCCGCTGACCAATGCTCCTTCTAAACCACCACCTTCAGGGTTCGATACTCAACGAATAGAATGGCTGGCTCTTGTCGAGATCCAAAATTTTCAAAAACCACTAGCTCAAATTTGGTCAACTCCTCAATTCAAATTCGGAACCTATAAAAATCCTCAAAACAATTGGGAGAATACAAACGATATAAACTTTGTTCAAGTAAGGGGGGCTGGACCAGTCGCCAAATTCCAAAGCGAATTGATAGATGATGCCCTTTCCACCAGTGATATCAAAGAAGCAATCAATACTCCAGCAAGTTTTGAAGACTTATTTATTCCTGATGACGAAGATATAGACCAGCATGTATTGGTATTTGATGATGACTTCCACTGTGATACCTCCGAAAGCCTCGAAACAACCTAAGTGCCAGAATGAAAAACTAAAAGTTAGTATAGTAATTATTGTAACATTAAACTTGGTAAAGGTTAACATCTCGCTATCATAGAAATTTATTTTCAATTCTATTCTGATTATAGAAACGAATAATCTGCTTCCTCTTCGCTTCCCAGCTCTGCATCGTCTGATTCTTCTTCGTTTCCAAATATATCAATAGCCTGTACTTGCATGTCTGCTACAGCTGGGGCTCGCCACTGTGTCAAGCACCCCATCTGATCTTCACGTTCATCAAACAGACATCTTCGAGGTTCTAAATCCCCGTTGGTCATGTTAAGATCTACCTTCGATGGGTCCCCTGTTCGGATTAGTTCATCCACATATGATGATGCAAGCTTAACTAAGATCCCACGCATTAACTGAAGAGTTCGTTGCTCCCACCATCCATATGCATGGGTGAATGGCTCAGCAAAACGCTCTGTCTAGTTTATTTATGAGCTACTGTTTTAATGAATCAACGAACCACGTACCTTCATCAATTGCTGGAACGCAATATTTCGAATATTAAATAGTTGGTCTAAGCCAAGAGCCCCAAATCGAACTCCTGCAATTTTAAATTTTTCCCCTTTTTTCCTTGCAGGAGTTTCCCCAGATTCCCAGTTTTTAAATTTGTTTCTCGTTTCTTCATCTGGTTTCCAACTTAAAATTTGATACTTTGCAGAACTTTTGTCTAGACGAGGATCATAGCCTCTCCTATAAGAAAAGTAAGATACCATTATCCTCCTTATATAGTTCACTTACCTTAACCATAATGATCCAAATGCTCCAGATTTAACTCGGTAGGATATATAGCCTATGCATTCAGTAATCAATTCGGATTCACTCGGCTTCACCTTTGCTTTGACCTCAACAGTTTTCTTAAGTCGTGATTTACTCCATACAGGTTGCTCGTCAAACAGTTCAATCATAGTTTCAATTATCAGTTTATTTTCCTCGGTGACTTGATAGGGTTCTTCTCCAGGAACAGATATATGAAAGTTTTCTGTGGAAAATTCAAAACCAATACCGCTTTGGTTTCTGAACGGAATTGAAATCTTATTCCCTGGATCTACAGTGTTCGTATCATTCGAAAATTTGTTCAGCTTGGTTGCTTTCGCGTCAAGAAATACCGGAGGCGGTACATAGGCAATACTTTCACTTTCTGACTTTTCAAAAAGCGAATCTGAAATTTTCGAATTGCAATACGAGTACATTTTGTGTTTATGCTGCATCGAAGTTTGAACGTCAGACAATGGATCTTCATCTCTGCTTCGTTTAGGAGCCATGAACAAAACATCACAAGGATCATTGAAACTATGCACCGTTGTTACTTTACCCATCGGCGTCGTTTCCAGTACTTCACCAGTCGACTTAGAGCGTCTTACCTTAACAAGCAGCATCGTATTCTTATCCTGCTTAGAGGAGGTGATATGGCTTCGCTCGTCGATGTCATCGGGGTAGAGCCAAAGATGCAAAGCGGAGTTTTGCTCCGAAAGACCGGCATTCACACTCTGTTGCCCACCAAGCAACGAGAGAACTTTGCCTTTGGTCTCAACCTCATCATCTTCCAGTCTAAACGGAACCTCCACAGCAATATACTCGGTATCAGGCACCACTTGCATCCTCGTTTTGAAAAACGAATGAGCCCCCCGCATTCGAAAACGTTGAATACGTTACAGATGAAGTGGATATCCGTGTTGCTGTTACTGCTTCCGTGTTCAGGTTATGACATAAGTACCGAGCTTGAAGCCACCCGGCTAGTAGTTGATATGCAGCCAGGGGATGCCACTGGAGGCACTCCAATGTCACTTCAACCGGTGGTAGTCCTGCTTGACAGTGCCGGAAAGTTGATCGACACAAGTTTGAACGCCAACTATTTGAACTTGAATATATATGCTAGATTTGAAGGGCAAAATTTACCACGAGGTGCCATTTTTTCAGTGTTAGAGCAGGAAAATAACACAGGTATTCCGTTCGCCAATGTTGTGAATGGATATGCCACTTTTAAGGGCTTAAAAGTGGATGATCTTGCCGATGGGTATATGATTAATTTTTATTCGGACTTTTTAGAATTGATGGTTGATTCTGAGAGATTTAATGTCAGTTTAGGTCCAGCTGACAGACTTTCCATGGAGCTAGATGTTGGAAGTGCAACAGGCGGTTTAGCCTTTCTTCCAAATCCTATTGTCGCACTCGTAGATCGAGGCGGAAATATTATTGAGGATATATCTGAGGGATATGTACAAGTGGAAATATGTAGAGCCTCTCATGGCCATGGATGCAATTCGCCTGGGAACTCCACGTTGATGCAAACAACTATTTCCAGTCAACTGAGAGCTGACTTGGTGAATGGACGAGCAGTCTTCAATGGTCTCGCAATCGACAAAGCAGGAGATATGTACCAATTGGTGTTTTACATATTCGATCTCTCTGCAGTGAGTCAAACCTATTTACTCTCAAGAGCTTTCACTGTGGGAGTTGGAGCGGGCGTGGAAGTGAGAATGGAACAACATGTGTTGAATGCCCGAGGGGGGTTGCCCTTCACTCAGCAGCCGATTGTCTCAATACGGGATGCAGGTGGAAATATTGTTACAGAAGATACGCTTGTACCACCGCACTCTACCGTGGAATTCTTTCTAAGTAATAACCCGACAGTTGCGTTGCTGTCTTCAGCAGCATATCCGCAACTGAGGATGGGACTCGTAGATGGTTTGTGCACACCAGCAGATTTACAAATTGACAATATTGGACAAGGATATCAGATAAAGTTTATTGTCACAATGCGTACCATTCAAGGGAAAGTGTATAGTATATCTAATGAGTCGTTCCCTTTTGATGTAAATTTGGGAAACCCCACTTCGCTTGAAATCGTTCGACAGGCGGATGGCGTTTATTCTGGGGGACAACCATTCGTGCAGCAACCGGTAGTAGCACTGGTAGATGGTGGTGGCAATGTATTCACTGACGAAAGTACTTCGCAAGTGACAGCTACTCTAGTACATAACCCCACTGGGTTTCCATTACTGGGAAGCCTGACAGAGACATTCTTTAGAGGCATAGGAAGATTTCGATCATTGAGACTGGTTCAAGCATCGAATGGCTACATCATTCAATTCTCCACGACAGTTGATGCAACTCCGGTTGTTGTCAACCTTACCGTCAATGCGTTGCCTTCAATGGAGTTCGAGTTCATGTCTGAAGACATCGGAAGCAATGATAGACTCGGGCATTCGGTTTCTATTGATGGTGATGCAATGGTCATTGGAGCTCCAAGTGATGGACTTGTGATCCAGGAAGTTCAGCGGATAAAAACAACAGCTGACGGAATGTATTCTTTAAAAACCGAGATTCAAAGGGTTCGTACAAGATGCGACCATAGTATTGAAGTACAACAGATTCAAACGTGTGGAGATGGTGATGGGGCTATGCGAGGGTATTTCAAAATTGGTTTTAAAGGTATTTATTCACGTCCAATACGCTACGATATTCATCCTTTGGTTTTGAAAAGCTATTTGGAATCGGATCTTCGAGCCATGGGTCTTCTTACGATCGAGAAGATTCGAGATTACGATTGTGGAGATGCTGACGATTCGTATCGCTGGACTATATACTTTGATTCGTTGGAAGGTTATATCCCTGAAGTTACCGTCCTCGACACTGGACTCACCAATTATCAGAACGCAGACCCGACTAAATTCTATTACGCAGCCACTTTGTATCCAGGACTTCAATCCGAAAGCACTGCTTCAAATCCTCGTACGATCGTTTCCACCTTAATCGAATCCACCTACTTGAGCGGCACATTCAAACTGCTTGTAGGCGGGGATGGGACTGCGATGGGCGACGACATATCCCCACGAGCCAGCATTGACTTGCCCTATGATGCAACGGAGCTCCAAGTATAGGATGCTATTGAAACAGTCATTCATTCGTTTTCTGATGCAATTCGACACAGTGCTTATTATCCCACTGTCAATTTATTATCTGTGTCTCGATCTGCTCCTGATGCGCAATACGGCTATTCTTGGGACATCGAGTTTCCTAGTTCTGCGATGGATGTGTATCACTGGAAACTAGTTACTGGCGACGTGACTAATCTTCAAGGCCTCAATCCACAAATAGTCAGCAGTGTAGTTCGCGAAGGAACTGCGTCAGTCGATGGTCAATTCGCACTATGGTTCCAAGGCGCTGGTCCCACTCCGTTGATCAACTGGGATGAATCCGAAACTGGAATGCAAACCAAGCTGCAATCCATTGACACCATTGACTCTGTGAAGGTATCTCGTAGTTCCCATTCATTAGGGTATGTATGGACAGTCACATTCATTCAAACACGCACCAAAGGGGAATATGGGTACAACGTCGATCCGCCTGGTAATAAACCAGCTCTACTGGCTGATACATTTCACTTGAGAGGGACTGGTGCTCAGGTACTCATTCAATACGCGTACTCTTCTGATATAGATACATTGAAATGCAAGATTATGGAAGATGCGTCTGATTACGATCCGGAAGTGGAGCCTACGTATTGTGAGAGACTCGACGTTGACGAATACCTTCTTCTAGAGGATATGCCCGTCATGGGGAAAGCAGGACTAGAAACCGGAGCTGCGTATGTGTCAAACTTCAACTCCACTAGTAAACAATGGGTGCAAGGGGCCAAACTGATGGGATCGGATTCCAAACCGTATGACAAATTTGGTCAGTCAGTGAGCATTGATCGCACTCCGGATGCCAATAATGACGTCAATACAGTGGTAGTCGTCGGATCACCCTATGCTTCCTATGAAGGTGATCTTGAGAAACAAATCATCTCTTGTAACGCCGACAGTGGTGTATTTGCCATTCGCTTTCGTTCGCATTTAACTGCATATCTTGATTTCGATATCACAGCTCCTAATCTTGAAATAGCACTTGAGAGTATTGCATCCATCACGGATGTATCAGTGGAGTACTACAAGGATACGACTACCGTGGACTCTACCAAGTTATTAGCCAACAATAGTGGAGATGGTTTATGTAGCTCATCTATAGCAGCGCACAAAGTAATCGCTGTGATTACCATTTTATATCCAAATAACGGCGACCTGCCTCCATTAGAGGGAGTCGTTGTTGACGAGTTTAATACAGTGCTAGCCTCGTTATTTGATTCCGCTGCAACTCCAGGGATTAACGGTCAATTGTACGGTGAGATCTCAGTTACAGAATACCAAAAGGGTTCTGTACTAAGTAAAGTGGAGGGAGATGATGGCTACAAAACAGGAGCTGCATATGTATTTACTCCCAATAGTGCAGGCGATGTTTGGACCGAAAGCTCGAAACTACTGGCCCAGGATGCTGTTGCCGGTGATGAATTTGGATATCAAGTGGCTGTTTACATTGATACTATAGTGGTATCAGCACCCAACCACGATTACGATTCATTAGGAAACCTGGTACATGGAGCTGGAGCTCTTTTTGTTTTTAAACGTGATGCAGGTGGAGTTTGGTTGCAAACCCAGAAACTAACTATTCCAAACAGGACCCCACATATGCGTGTAGGTGTATCGATAGCAGTCCGAGGAGACACTGTGATTGCTGGTTCTATTGAGTACAACGAAGGCTCAGGCAGAGTTTATATCTGGAAGCGGTTGTCCCAATCGCTTGAATACCTGTTTGATCAGGCTATTGATAATCCTGCTGGACATCAGCCTGGTGATTGGTTTGGATGTTCACTGTCAAAGCATGATAATACATTGATAATAGGAGCACAAGGTTACAGCGGTACTTTAAATCCAGATGAAACTCATGTTAACTTGGCCGATCCGGATCCCAAGTATTCAGGTACCGGTAAGAACCTTCCGAGATCTGGCATTGCATACTCGTACACTCGATTGACCTACAAGAACGCATTCACATTACACCAATCGCTTCTTCCAAGGTCTCCAAGAGCTTATGCCAGATTTGGACATGCTTTATCCATTGAGCGAAACCTCTTGGTGGTTTTAGAACAAGAGGAATTCCGGGGAAATTTAACTTCCAGGAGATTTGTATATGAGGTTCGAACCAGCCTTTCAGAGGAAGCCGTTTCCCAAGGCAATACCAAAATAGGAAATGTGTTTGCTCTTTCATGGAGAGCTAAAAGACTTACCAATATTCGCTCGAGAGATATTGCTGAAGCTGTGTTCAGCGCTAAAAATTACTCTGGTGTCGGCGTACGAAGAACCATTTACGAGGATGTATATGAAGACATACAGACTAGATGGATGAAGTACAATACATCAGCAGAAGACATGCAGACATTTATTGATAAGGATCTCGGCGCTGGAGATATCTTGGTTTCAAGGTCTGCAGCGGACGAATATGGTGGACATACGTGGCTCATCACTTTCGTAGAGCTGTCGACAACTGGAGGATTGGCTTCAAGCACGCCTCGAATGGGAATTAAAAACAGATTGTCTGGTCAAGGGAGTTTGGATATTCGACTTTTACAAGCGCCACCTCCGTATATTCATGGTTTAGGTCATATGTTTAAACGCAAACCCGACACTACCGGTCATTGGAGTGAGCATGCCATTATTCGACCTGAAGTACAACAGGATGGAGATTTATTCGGGTATTCCATATCGATGAAGGGAAGATTTGCTGCTATTGGCGCTCCCAACAGAGATAAAATTGATGCTTCCGGTGTCCATGGAGGGGCTACCTATGTGTTCGATATGGCATTCGCCAACATTCAATTCACCTCGAACCACCACTCTGTGTCTGAAGATGCAGGGCAGACCAGTGTCAGCGTGTCACGTTGTGAGGACTATTGTAGAATAGGAAAGCAACAATGGCAAGGAGCCGATGTCGCCTGGGGTATGGATGAAACAATCTACTTGCAGTATATGCTCGTGGATGGCACTGCAGAGAGCCGATCGGATTGCATGTTGTCAAGCATAGGTTCTTCAGAATGTTTGTGGGTTAACGCAGATGATCACTCCTGGAACAGCACTAGTTTGGAAAAAGGAGTTTATATTAATGTACCTTCCGCAGATTCTACAATGAATTCCATCTTCGAGCATCCACGTTTCTATTCCAGTGGCGAATCCTCAACCTATGGGTCAAAGTCAACAGAACAATCTACTTATTCGAGATACGACTATCGAGGTATTTCAGATTATGTTCAAAATGGAGGTCAAGTCCTTTTTGAAGCCAACCAGAGATTAGATTCTTTCCATATCACCATCACTAACGATGATGTCCATGAATCACCAGATGAAACAATCAACATGCTGCTAACAGCTCCTGGTTTTCGACCACTACCTAACAGTGACTACTGGTCTGTATTGACAATTGAAGACGACGGGGATGGTGGTGTAGGCATCGATGACTTATTTGACCAAGTGTATGCATCCGATCCAACTGAGGATGCAAGATTTGGTACTGCGACATCTGTCGATGGCGATATATCTGTTGTTGGATCTCCACACGAATCAAACGGAGGTGCAGTTTATATCTATAGAAAAACCAATGTAGGCATATGGGAGTTAGAGCAACGAATCACGAGTCCGAATACAGGCGAAGGCTTTGGAACTGCAGTTCAAGTTCGTGGTTTAAGATTGATAGTTGGTTGTCCTGGAGAAGCACCTCCTAGTGTCTACTTGTATCTCTGGAATAGTAGTACTAGTATTTGGACTTTTGAATATGCGCTGCCATTGGATGCGTCGTTGGTGCATGATACCCGATGCGATCCAATCAAGACAAATGGTCATTGCAACAACGAACACAATCCCATCAACCTTCATTCTTTCTACGGTGGTGAGAAATCTGTGGCAATCAATGGTAGATTTGCAGTTGTCGCTGCAAAAGGCCTGGAAGCTGTTTTTATATACAGACTTCATCGAGATTTTCAATGGTACTTTTTCCAGATGATCAAATCGCCCAATTACCAGGACGATATATATCCGGTGAATTCTGACTTCAAAAAGGTTTATGTAACAAGACCTTTCTTTGGATCGAGTGTAGCGATAGAGGACCTTACGTTGCTTATTGGAGCCGAGCGGGAAGACAATGAACTTCCAACACCAACTCCTTCCGGATCTGGTCTCACTTGTGACGCCACTGGATTTGACTTGACTTCAGTGACGGAACCTACCATCTATGCAGCTTTACTAAGCGAATACAAGAACAGTTATTCTTGGGATATTGCAAATGAGGAGATCAGAAGCCAGACTTTGATGGCAAACGGTGGAATACATTTTTACTCCCAGGTATCATGCGAAGAGACAAATCAGAATCTTATAACCATTACCACGACTGGTATTCCTGACCACCCAGTTGGTTCCTTCCCTTTGAATGGTGACTCGACCTATTCAGGTAAGCCCGACAATCCTCATAGTATCAAACAGCAGCAGCTTGTATTTAGATTGAATCGTCTCCCTACGGTGGTTGTTGAGAATCCTGTATCTGTAACTGCAGATAGAAACTCACTTCCCCAAGGTATTATCGGAGTTGCTCTCAATGGAGTTCCATTTTTAAACCCTTACACTGACGAAGGTGATGATGCTGTCAATGTAGATTCACTTGGATATACAGGAAACATTCCTGATCTTTGTAATGGAGTTACGTTTTCATTATGGAGTAAGAACCCTGAAAACCGGATCACTGATATGTACGGCTATCGAAGCAATCCGGTGTGTTTATACCAGCAATACATTGATCAAGATGCTCCTCAAATGCGAACTGGAAAATTGTTTCCATTTCAATTTGACAAGGACTCTGCTGTAAATCCAACCCCAGGACAGCGATCTCCCAAATTAGGATACGGACTAGATGGTTTTCCCATCTATGGACCTTTCGATGAGAATGGAAACATCCCAACAGACCTCGATGCGTGCAACGGCCGTCATGATACATTATTAGCGACATACGTGTACCACATGACTCCATGGAAAGCTCCGTATATTATTGGATGTCTGCGGGGCAAACTATCAGCCCCAGTTCCAGACATACCCAATGATTTGCCAGAGTTTAATCCAAATGGTGGTCTGAACGCAAGAGATTTAAGAGCTCGTAGTATGGGCGCCGTATATATGTACTGGTTAAAAAACATCGAAAACGATGATGCACCAACAACTATTAACGGAATGGATGTATCTCCTCAAGGAAACCCGTATGAAGCTTCCAATCCCACTAGTTTTTGGGACTACTATCTCAAAATGAAAGCTCAAGATGCCGATTTCGGGGATCGTTTTGGATTTAGTTTGTCAATTTCAGAAGATCAGATTCTAGTTGGCGCACCAGGAGATAAAGCCAAGCCAAGAGTCTCATGGGATTTTGAAACAGGAGATCTTCGAGGCTGGACGAAGACAGGAACTGCGTTTGACCACCAACCTACATTCCAAGACAACTCGGCATTTCGAAATGTGTATGGCGATGTTTTTGTGGGAGGTGTTCGCGACTATGAACAACTGACGTATGATGGAAGCTCCAATCGCAAGGGAACTCGTTTGAGTATCATACAGAATATAAAAGGGGTTCCTAGAACTATAACATATGGGCCTGACACCGTACACAGAGACCATCCTGTGCCACTAGTTCAGACAGCTCATGAGCTACGAGAAACAATGTTCGAGTTCAAACCAGGTAATATTCAAAGTAGCAAACATAGGGGAAGATTCTGGATTGGTACATTTGAAAAGCGACCTGGATATCTGACGAACGGGGAATTCGTTTCTGATTATCCTCAAGGCAATGCGCAATATGATAAACCTGTTGGCACCTTAATCTCAGATCCATTTCCAATATATGGAACTAGAATGCAATTCTACGTAGGTGGTGGCTGCGATATCGATAAAGTATATGTGGAGCTAGTGGTCGATGGTATTCCTGTGAGGAGAGTCACTGGCAAGTGCAACGAGGAAATGCGGAAGGTAGAATGGGATGTTGGGATGTATCGATTTCAAAGTGCTTATATCCGAATTGCTGATCTTTCCTCGCAGAATTGGGGCCACATAAATGTAGATGATTTCAGATTCAACTGGGAATCTTCTTTTGTGTATCAATCCAATACAGCTTCTGGAAATGGAGCCGAATCTAACAGCGGTAGTCCTGGGTATGCTGGAGAACCTGATACTGGATCTGTCTATGTGTACAAACGCGTGTCTATAACCAATCATAGTGAACCATGCGAAATAGGATGTAATATTAATGGCTGCTTCCCAACTCACGTACCATCAAACAAGCGTGTGAATTGCATTTGGATCCAAGAACAAAAATTCCAAGCAAGTGATCGAAGAGCTTTTGATATGTTCGGATATTCGGTTGCTGTGAATCATAATTCAGGAATTGCAGCAATAGGCGCTTTAAATTCTCGAGTCGTAGACCTTTTTAACCACGATGATTTGGGTGGCAAATATCAAAACGGAGCAGTCTATCTATACAAGCGTTTCCCTGAACGACGAACTCAATTTGGAACTTTGATGAATATACCTTATTGGATGCCAGTTGAAACTCTGAAGTTTCAACCTAGTGATAAATCCCGGGTTCGAAACATGCAGTTCGGAGCGAGTTTAGAGTTGAGTGGTAACACTGTGATAAGTGGAGCTCCTAATCATCCAGCATGGGTAACAGTAGATGATTCGAATTCCAAGTACAACCCGTATTCCGTTTTGGCCAAACATGCTGGTGGTTCGGCCTACATATTTGATATCACAGTTTTGGATGTAAAATTTGCTGCGAAATTGTTCGTAGTTAGTGAGAATCATCCATCCTCGGAATCTCTCTCCAATCAAGTGACCGTGACACTCGAGCGCAGTGGAAACATATCTCAAAGACTTCATGTCGCATACTCCACCATCGATATCACAGCAAACGGAATCTCGCAAGCCAAGGCTGAGTTTTGCTTGGGATTGAATTACAAGGATAGAGGTGTTTATAGGTGCGGGGACTACATAAGTCAAAGTGGTACTTTGACTTTTGAACCAAACGACTCAACAATGGAATTTACATTATATACCATCAATGACGATTGCAATGAGCCTTATTCAGAGTATGTCAGGATTCAATTGGCCATCCCGGGCGGAGGACCATTAATAGGAGAACAGTATAATGCGCTTGTCAGAATTGATGACAATGACCAAGGAAATATCATTAACAGACTATTCTGTCCTGAAATCTCTTATCCTCTTTCTAGAGATCATCCTCAGTATTCCCATGCTGATCATAAATCTACCATTGGAACTCCTGCGCGAGTAGATTTTCTCAAAGAGACAGAATTATCAAAATGGATTTTGCAAAATGAGTAATTATATATTACAATATCTAGACAGTAGAGAGCAGACCTGTAACTTGGTCCATCCAAAGGGGAGATGCATAATTATTTAAATGGATTTTTCAAAATGATATATATCTTAAATTACAATCTGTAGAATGAGGGTAGCTTGATCTATCAAAAAGGAGATATTTTCTCCCGTATTTGAGAGTCTAACTCCACACGAGAAGCATTTGGTTCCAGCCCCAGAGTGTTTTTCATCTCAGAGTGCTTTTGGAACTTGAAGGGACAGATCTTCTCCAACTCGTCTTTCTCCTTGCTCATCTTCAACTCCAGCATACTCTTCCCTCGGGTCAGACCCATAGTTGATCGAGATTCAATCATGATTATATCACCTGATGGCTTGCAGTAATGTGACTAGTTTTATTTCCAGAGTGATTGAGAAAGAAGTCCTATCTAGTTTTGGTTTTGATGTTTTGTCGTTCAAAATTGAAAGTGGCCCACGCTATTTATTACTACAGTTAAGCATAAGACCAATAGTGACACGGTTAGAATCTAGCTTTTGTGATATTTTTGCATAGGGTCCTCTTACCGTTTCCTCTAAGGATCAGTTCAAAAGTTGATTCTCTTGGTCCGCATCTCAAATAATTTTTTACTGTTACTGGGAGGGTTTCATGAAGATTAATTCATTAAATACTTCTCATTGATGAATGCAACAGCAACACTACCAAATGTATGACAGAAGTTCCGAACCCACAAAAACTTTAGTTATCTGATTTGCACATTGGAAGCATCATCAATATCATTCAGTTAGGATAAGTTTAGCTCGGTTGCGATTTGTGGTAAAGCAATGTGAAGATTTGACTATGTACCATGGCAGAGAGGATGAATGCTCCGCGACCTTTCTTCCTTTTTCTGCGAAATTTTATTGAACTATCCAATAAGCTATATCTAACTTTTGTAATTGATACTAATTGATATTATGAAAATTCATATGTTTTATTAAGCCATGGTCTGACTTCTTCTTCAAAAACGTTTGAAGCACTAGAGATTTGATTTTTTACTTTTTATCATCCTGAGAAGACAAAATCAGTTGACATATTCATCCTTCGTTGTTGCCAACTTCAGCCCATCGAGATTCGCTTTTGTATTAATAAGATAGCGTCAATCATCTCGCTTTTGCTATTCAAAGAATGATCTAGTTTGATTCCAACATGATCGGCCAGAATCTCCAATAGTTGTTGTATAATGATGCACTGCAAAGTACTCGAGAGCCATTTTGATGGTGTAATATCCAGCAAGAGCACCAAAAGCCCCAAGAATAACCGATGTACTTGCTGCAAAATTTCTCACTGCACCTGCACTTTGAAGCAGTGAAAAGATACTTCCATCTGCAGTAAATGGCGTTTGAGCTGCGGCTGCCCAAGATCCAGCAGCGACACCATTTGCTCCAAAAACCACAACGTTCACAGCAGTCATGACAATCGGTTGGACAGCAACTGCACCAAAATCACTACCAGCAGCTGTCGTATTTATTTTCCTCGATTACCACGTCCACTAACTGATTTGGTCCGTCTCAGGTATCGCTCGTCTAAACAACAAAAATTACTTCGCGGTACGGTCCCCACAAGCTAGTAAATGCAAACGATGATGCAAATCTTGCTGAATTTGTGCAGGAGAACAATGAGATTCTATCTCACGTACTGGAGGCATTGTCGAAGGATGAGCAAGAGAGGCACCCCCTAGTCATGGAATTGAACAAACGACTA
>Ga0105055_10005161_pt1 | contig 18628 bp, 15 predicted proteins | sample BON03_FD_78090 | JGI IMG/M metagenome (GOLD analysis project Ga0105055, IMG submission 78090) | Freshwater microbial communities from Lake Bonney liftoff mats and glacier meltwater in Antarctica - BON-03 | ecosystem: Environmental > Aquatic > Freshwater > Ice > Glacier meltwater | place: Lake...
CCGACACCCACCAAAACTGCTTCAACACGCCCCAACACCAGACCAGCCCCTCCAGCACCACACCAGATCACAAACACCGCCGAAATCAGCCGCCCAAGAAGTCAGGCGGTGGATTCAGGCTCACCGAGCAGCGTGCTCAGGCGTTGAAGCGGCGCGTGACGTTCAGTTCCGACAGTGGGCGCCCGGATCGGCGATCGACGTAGACCGGTTCGATCTCGTCGCCGGTGTCGGCGTCGATGAGCGTCACCGGCGGCTCCGGCAGTGCCAACCACTCGTCGCCCCACTGGAGCATCGACACCATCACCCGGCGCAGGTCGCGGCCCTTCTCGGTGGGGAGGTACTCGTGGCGCTCGGGGCGGTCCTGGTACCGGCGACGCTCCAACACGCCGTGCTCGACGAGCGTGTCGAGTCGAGACGTGAGTGTCGCCCGGGGGATGCCGAGGCTCTGACGGAAGTCGTCGAAGCGCTTGATGCCGAAGAGTGCGTCACGAACGATGAGCAGTGTCCACGGGTCGCCGACGACGTCGAGCGTCTGGGCGATCGAACAGTTCATGTGGCCGAGTGACGTCCGCTTCATCGGGACGTCTTGCGCGTCGCCAGCGGGATCGACAAGGCGCTCGTGAGGAGCCCGCCGACGATCAGCAGCCACCACACGAGATCGAAGTGCGAGAGCGCCTCGGCCAGCGACGCCGGTGCGGCGATGAACGCGATCGTCAGCGCCACTCCGAGCGTGCCGCCGAACTGGCGGATCGCCTGGTTCGAGCCACCGCCGACGCCGAGCCGGTTGGGCGGCAACGACTGGGCGACCACGCTCGAGAGTTGCGGCAGGCACATGGCAACGCCGATGCCGGTGAACAGCATCGAGGGCAGGTACTCGGTGAGGTAGTTCGGGGAGCCGTCGAGGAACACGAGCCGCCACAGGCCCCCGATCGCGAACGCCAGTCCACCGCCGAGCAACAGCGGACGTTGGCCGATTCGGCCGGCGAGATTGCCCATGAACGGGGCGAGGACGGCCACCAATGCAGGGCCTGGTGCGACGGCGAAGCCCGCCCGAAGGATCGAGTAGTCCCACACCTCGGTGAGGAACAGGATCGACGAGAAGAACATTGCCGTGAATGCCGTACCGAAGCTGAACGTCGCGGCGTTGCTCCACGAGAAGTTGCGGATGGCGAACAACTCCATGTCGAGCGCCGGTGCCGGCGTGCGACGCTGGTGAGCGACGAACAGGCCGAGTACGACGAACCCGCCGACGATGGCTCCAACCGTCCGGGAGTCGGTCCAGCCCCACGATTCGCTCTGCACCAGACCGAGCGACACGAGTCCTGCGGCGGCAGCGATCAGAACGACCCCGAACGGGGCCGGCAGGATGGCGGTGTCGTCCTTCGACTCGTTGAGGATTCGCCGCCCGGCGATCACGGTGAACAACCCGATCGGCAGGTTGATGAAGAACACCCACCTCCAACTCGCCGCCTCGACCAGCACCGCACCGAGTGTTGGTCCCAACTCCCCGCGACCGCTCCGCTGGCACCCCAGATGGCGACGGCGAACGGAATCTTGGCCGGAGGGAATGCACGAAGGAGCAGTGCGAGCGACGACGGGATCAGTGTGGCGGCGCCGATGGCCTGCACGACACGAAACACGATGAGGATTTCGGCTGACGGCGCGAGTCCGCACGCCATCGAGGCAACGGTGAACAGCACCGAGCCGAACAGGAACACTCGTTTGTGCCCGAGTCGATCGGCGAACTTGCCCGCCGGCACCAAGAGTGCGGCGACCACGATGGTGTAGGCGTTGAGCACCCACGAGAGTTGTGCAGGCCGCACCGTGTCGAAGGTGGCCACGATGTCGGGGAACGCCACGAACAGCACGGTCGTGTCGAGGAACACAGCGAGCACTGCGAGCGAGGCGACAGCGAGCGTCAGGCGCGCCTCGCGCGTCATCTCGGCGGGCGGGGCAGGTGTCGGTGCCGTCGTGGTCATCGACGCACTCTGGCACGCCACCACGACAGAGTCCAATCATTGAACCGACCCGGTTCGACGCGGCGGGAGGAGCGCGGCCAGACTGCGACGGTGAACGTGACCGACGCCGTCAATGCCCGCAAGTCCGTCCGGGCCTTCCTGCCCGACCCCGTCGCCGACGACGTGATCGCCCAGTTGTTGACCACCGCGTCGCGAGCGCCGTCGGGCGGCAACGTCCAGCCGTGGCGCATCTACGTCGTCAACGGCGACTCGATGACACGCTTCCGCGAGTTCCTCGCCGACCGGCCGATCGAGCCGACCGCGTACGACATCTATCCCTCGCCGCTGCACGAGCCATATCGCAGCTCGCGATTCAAGGTGGGCGAGGACATGTACACCACGCTCGGCATCGAACGTGACGACAAGGCCGGGCGGCTGGGTCAGTTCGCGAAGAACCTCGAGTTCTTCGGTGCGCCGGCGGCGGTCTTCTGCTTCGTCGACCGGATCATGGGGCCGCCCCAGTGGTCGGATCTCGGCATGTTCCTCCAGACCTTCATGCTGCTCGCCCAGGAGGCGGGTCTCGATACCTGCCCTCAGGAAGCGTGGGCCGTGTACGAGAACGCCGTCACCGAGTTCGTCGGCGCCCCCGAGGAGGAACGCATCTTCTGCGGCGTCGCCCTCGGCCACGCCGACCTCGCCGCCCCGATCAACGCGCTCACCACCGACCGCGAACCCCTCGACGTCTTCGCCCGCTTCGTCTGACTCGCCATCCTGGCCCACCCGGCCCGCCCACCCGGCCCGCCAAGAACCCGAAAAATCTCGCGCGTGTCGCGCTGAGCGCAACGCTGGCGCACCATTTCGGGGTGGTGTGCGCGTGGGTGATCGGGCAGACTCTACGGATGGGGACGAGAGACCTGAGCGAGGAACGGGCGGAACTCGATCGTGACGGCCAGGTGGTGGTTCGAGGTCTGCTCGCCGCTACCGAGGTGGCCCGGTTCCGCCAGATCGTCAACGGCGCGCTGCCGACGGCGTTCAAGGTGGAACTGCCTCCGGGCAACGAGACCTATCAGGCAGCGTTCGACCAGTTCCTGAACCTGTGGCAGTCCGACCCCGCCGTGCGAGAGGTCACGCTGCACCCCGAACTCGCTCGCACGGCCGCGTCGCTGCTCGGTGTGGATGCCGTCCGGGTGTATCACGACCAGGCGCTCTACAAGGTTGCCGGCGGCGGGCACACGCCATGGCATCAGGACCAGTGGTACTGGCCGCTCGACACCGACCGCACGATCACCATGTGGTTGCCGCTGCACGACATCGAACCGGCGATGGGCGACCTCGAATTCGCCGCCGGCACCCATCGAGGTCCGATCGGCGACCAAGCGATCTCGGACGAGGCCGACGCGTTCTACGACCGCCATCTCGCCGACGCCGACATCGCGCGCAAGTCGACGGGGCCGATGCGAGCCGGTGATGCCAGCTTCCACATGGGCTGGACACTGCACCGGGCGAACCCGAACGTCACCGACAGTGATCGCGAAGTGATGACGGTGATCTGGTTCGCCGACGGTGCCCGGGTCGTCGAGCCGACCAACGATGGCCAGAGACTCGACCGGCTGATCTGGCTGCGCAACACCGAACCCGGCGAACTCGCGGCGAGCGAGATCAATCCGTTGGTCGGCGTCGGATGACCAACCCGTTGGGTGTCAGCCCCATGACGCCGTGGTGGCGCGACGCGGTCGTGTATCAGATCTACCCACGGTCGTTCGCCGACTCGAACGGTGACGGCGTCGGCGATCTCGCCGGCGTCACGGCCAAGCTCGACTACCTCGCCGACCTCGGTGTCGATGCACTGTGGCTGTCGCCGATCTTCACCTCGCCCATGCGCGATTTCGGTTATGACGTCGCCGACTACTGCGGCATCGATCCGGTGTTCGGCACCGACGCCGACTTCGACGACCTGATCACTGGTGTGCATCGGCGGGGCATGCGACTGCTGCTCGACTGGGTGCCGAACCACAGCTCCAGTGACCACCCGTGGTTCGTCGAGTCGCGGTCGTCTCGCGACAACCCGAAGCGCGACTGGTACGTCTGGCGCGACCGTCGGTCCGACGGATCGCCGCCGACCAATTGGATGTCGCTGTTCAAAGGCGTGCCGGCCTGGACGCACGACGATGCGACCGACCAGTCGTACCTCCATGTGTTCCTCGCGGAACAGCCCGACCTCAACTGGGCGAACCCCGACGTCGAAGCGGCCCTGAACGACTCGCTGCGGTACTGGCTCGACCGGGGCGTCGACGGATTCCGTGCCGATGTCGTCAACCTGATCGGCAAGGGCACCGACGTCGACGACCTTCCCGACCATCTCGTGACGATGCCGCTGCTCGCCACCGACCGGCCGTTCGGCCACGAACTGCTGCGCCGTATCCGCACGCTGCTCGACAGCTACGAGCACCAGCCGATGATGGTGGGCGAGGTATACCTGTTGCAGGCGGGCCAGAGTGCCTCGTACCTCGGTGACATCGACGGCGGAGCGCCCGAGCTCCACCTGTCGTTCGATTTCCGTCCCCTCCATACCCCGTGGGAGGCCGACCGGATGCAGGGTGCGCTGGTGGAGATGGAGGCCGACTTCGCCGAGCCCGGGTGGCCGACGTTCGTACTGTCGAACCACGATCGGGTACGGCACCGCACCCGGTACGGCACCGAAGCCCGAGCCAGAGCAGCGGCCGTGCTGGCCCTCACCATCCGGGGCACGCCGTTCCTGTACGCGGGCGAGGAACTCGGCCTGGAAGACGGCGTGGTGCCACCCGAACGCGTGGTCGATCCGGACGGTCGTGACGGCTGCCGTGCCCCGATCCCGTGGACCGCAGACGGCGACGACGAAACCGGCCACGGCTGGCCCGAACGGCCATGGCTGCCGTTCCCGTCGAACGCCACCACCCATGCCGCCGAGGTGCAGGTCGGCGATCCCGCGTCGATGCACTCGCTGTACCGCGCGCTGCTGGCGCTACGCCACCAGCACGCGGTGTTGCGGCACGGCTCGATCGAGTTCGCCCCACTCGACGATGGCGATGGTGCTGATGACGATGATGCTGACGGTGACGTGATCCGGTTCGAGCGCCGGCTCGCCGACGAACGGGTGGTGGTGATCGTCAACCTCAGCGACGCCGCAGCGCCATGGCCGACCGATCTCGCCGACGCCGCCGTGCTGCTGTCGACCGCCCGAGATCGTCGAGCGTCCGGCGCTGCGCTCGCCCCCGACGAAGCCGTCATCTTGAACCTGTGACTCGTGGTGTCAGACACCAGGAGGTGCAGGTTCGTGGGAGAATGGCGACATGACCGTCGACTTCGTGCGTACCCCTGACGAACGGTTCGCCGACCTGGCGGACTTCCCGTACGAACCGAAGTACACCGAGGTCGAGGGGCTCCGAATGGGCTACGTCGACGAGGGCTCCGGCGAGGCCGGCACATTCCTGCTGCTGCACGGCGAGCCGACCTGGAGCTACCTGTACCGGCGCATGATCCCACCGCTCGTGGAAGCTGGCTACCGAATCGTCGCTCCCGATCTGATCGGGTTCGGGCGCTCCGACAAGCCGACCGACCGTGCGAGCTACACCTACGCGAATCACGTCGCGTGGCTCACGGGGTTCGTGGGCGGGCTCGACCGTCCGGCCGGCGGCTTACACGTGTTCGTACATGACTGGGGCGGTCTGCTCGGGCTGCGGATGATCGCCGAACAGCCCGACTGGTTCGACCGGGTGGTCATCGGCAATACCGCACTGCCGGCCGGCGAGCCGATGGGCGACGGTTTCATGATGTGGCGGCAGATGTCGCAAGACATGGAAACGATGGACTGCGGTGCGTTGCTCGATATGAGCTGCCAGGCTCGCGACCTGACCGAGGCCGAGAAGGACGCCTACCGGGCGCCGTTCCCTGACGAGACCTACATGGCGGGCGCACGCGAGTTCCCGTTGCTCGTGCCGATCGCACCCGACGATCCGGCCGTGCCAGCGAACCAGGCTGCGTGGGCGGTGTGGGAGCAGTGGGCCGAGCCCGTGCTCACGCTGTGGACACCGGGTGACTTCGTGCTCGGGCACCTGCAGCCGAGCTTCGTCGATCGCATCCCTGGTGCTGATGGCCAGCCACACCAGACGTTCGAACCCGGCGGTCACTTCCTGCAGGACGACCGCGGTGAGGACGTCGTCGCGGCCATCCTCGCCTGGCTCAGCTGACCGTCTCGATCGGGGTCTGACCCCGATCGAGATCTTCAGCCTTCGGTGGCGACGGTGCATACGGCGTCGGCGTGGATGATCGCCTCGATGGGCGACAGTGTGGGACCGAGCTCCACGATGAACGCCACGCCGTCGTCGGGTCGGAACTCGTTGCGGGCCCAGGTGGCCGCGATGCCGGTGTACGTGCCACCGGTGATCTCACCCATCGGGAGACCAGTCAGTTCTGCGTAGCGCGCACGAACCCGGCCATCGCGTCCCTCCGACGGGTTGATCACGAACAGGTCCTGGTGGTACCAGATCGTGATGTCGGGTCGGAGCTGGGCCATGAAGTTGATCATCGCCTGCGTCTCGGGTTCGCTCGCGGGGCCGGTGCCCGCGTACTGCGAGTCGCCGAGCACGCCGATCGGGCCCCATTTGTACGGGAAGTTCCGGTTGAGGTCGACGCCGTTGTCGTTCGAGCGGACCTGGTTGGTCAGGCCGTCGGGGTTCATCGACTCGACGATCCACAACTCGACACCGTCGGGCACCGGCTCGGCTCGGAGTTCGTCGACGATCGCCACCCCGGCATCCTCGTCGCCGTGGATCACGCCGATCACCAGCACGCGGCGCCCACCGGGCGTGCCGGATTGCTCGGCGACGATCGGGCGGCCGCCGGCGGAGAACCCCAGTCCGATCCGGTCGGCGCTCAGATCGAGCGGGCCAACGGTGGCCGGCATCGCGACGGTCGAGGTGGTGGTGGTGGTGGTGGTGGTGGTCGTGGTCGCGCTGGTGGGCGTCGTCGAGCTGCTGCTGGTCGACGAGCTGGTGGTGGTCGATGCGCTCGTCGAGGGTGCGTCCGCAGCGGCGATGGTGGTGGCGGGTGCTCGCGAGTCGCCGGTCGTGACGGCGTCGGACCCGCAGGCGCCGGCAAGCAACGCGAGAGCGACGGTGAACACGGCAACGGCGGGAGTTCGAAACGGCGTGGGTCGTTGCACGGTGCGACGGAATCGGGGCGCCCCGGAGTGATGGCCACCACGGGCGCTCGACTCACCCCGGTTGGTGCGCCAACTTCGGGCTCAGGCGGTGGTGCGAGCGAGCCGCGCCTGGCGGAACGACTGCACGGCGAACACCAGGTAGGCAGCGCACAGCACGATCGTTCCGACCTGAGCAAAGAGGGCCCAGCCTTCGGCGCCTCGGCCGATCGCAGAGCCGAGACTCGACACGACCGCCAGCAGCGCCAGGGCAGCTGATGCGTGCATCAGGTGATGGTTGAGATCGGGCTTGGCCCGAGCGACGAGGCCCAGCACGACGAACACCACGCCGATGAACGCCGGGATGAGTGAGGTCGCGCTCCCCGAACCCGATGCGATCGTGACGATCACACCGAAAACGATCAGCGCAGCTCCGAGGGACATGGTCTTGGTTGGCACGATCTCAGTGTCGCGCCGCCGACGGCTTCGCGCACCCCGGTACACGGACGAATCCGTTCAGCTCGCGCCGGTCAGGAGTTGGTCGACCGGAGCGAAGTCGTCGGTGAGCACCGCCGCCCCGTCGACGAACGTGTCGATGTCGTCGACGAGTCGGCCGTCCTCGGGATCGAGCCGCTCCGCGTCGATCGGTCGGTCGGAAGCGACGATCACCGCATTGCCGATCCGGCCATCGGCCGTACTCGCGCTCAGCACCACCTGGACGTTCGGGAACACCGATGCGATCGTTGCCGTCTCGGCACGCAGGAACGACAGTTGGGCGCCGTCGATCACGTTCAATGCGTACAACCCTCCCGGGCGCAGCACCCGCTCGACCTCGGCTACGAACTCCTGGGTGGCAAGGTGCCACGGCACCGCTCGGCTGCCGAACGCGTCACCGATCACCACGTCGACGCTGTCGTCATGCACGTCGCGCAACGACTGACGTGCATCACCGGCGGTCACCTCGACGCCGGTGCCCGGACCGGTCGACCGGTCGAACTCGTCGACGACCAGATCGATGAGTTCGCCGTCGATCTCGAACACGAGCTGCTCGCTGCCCGGGCGGGTGGTCTGCACCCATGTCGGCACCGTGAGCGCGCCACCGCCGATGTGGATCACGTCGAGCCCGTCGTCGGACGCGTGCCCCTCGACGACATCCGCAAAGCGGCGGGTGTACCAGAAGTCGAGATACGTCGGGTCGTCGAGGTCGACGTAGCTGTGGCGCAGATCGTCGAGCACGAGCACCCGTCCGCTGGCACGGTCGGCGTCGGCCTCGATCGTGACGCAGTAGTAGGTGGTCTCGCTGTCGCAGGGGCTGCCGATGGCGACGGCCGCGAGGAGGCCGATCCCGGCGAACGCAGACGCCGAGGTGATGTCCGTGCGCGCCGACCGGCGCACGATGGGAGGCAAGGTGATCCACAGCGCGAGGCCGCTGACGACGAGCACCACCCCGACGGAGATGATGATCGTGGTCACCGCGGCGACGGCGACCAGCACGAAACCGGTGAGGAACGTGGCGACGATCGCACCCGCTGTGCCGTAGGCCGACGGTTGCGCCGGTGTCGTCGAGGTCGCGCAGCTGCAACTTGACCACCGAAGGGGGGACGGCGCTGAGCACGGTGGCCGATGGTAGGAAGCCGATGGCGGCGAGCGCCAGGGTGCCGCCGATGCTCGCCGCTCCACCCGCACTTCCGAGCGCCTGCACGATCGGCACGGTCGCGATGGCGAGCGCTCCGCCGGTGACCAGGAGTACGGGGATCAGCCGGCGCGGATCGACCCGGTCGGCGGCCACCCCACCGAGCCAGGCCCCGACGGCGATACCCACCAGCACCGTGCCGATGATCGCCGTGTAGGTCTCGAGGCTCACGCCGACGTAGGGGGCGAGCAGCCGCGCAGCGAGGATCTCGAGCACCAGGATCGCTGCGGACGTGCCGACCACCAGCGCGGTCGCCAGCCAGCCGGGCAACGGCGAATGATCGTCGGTCGACCCGGTGCCCACAGCCAGGGCGTCAGGCTGTGATGGCGTGGGAGCGGAGGTCGGCGAGGTCGATGTATTCGAGCGTCGACATGTGGGTCGATTCCAGGATGACCGCACACGCACGGCCGGCGTCGAACGCCTCTTTCCAGCGGGCGGCGCACACGCACCACTGGTCTCCCGCCGACAGCCCGGCGAAGCCGTACTGCGGCATCGGTGTGCTCAGGTCGTTGCCCTGCGACTTCGAGTACTCGAGGAAGTCGTCGGTGAGCCGACAACACACGGTGTGCATGCCGGGGTCGTCACCGCGATTCTCGCAGCAACCCGTGCGGTAGTAACCGGTCATCGGGTCGTACGAGCACGGCTTGAGCTCGGTGCCCAGCACGTTGCGTTGGGTGGACCCCTGGTGCTGATCGTCAGACATTGACACCCACCAACTCTCCGATGCTGTATGTGACCGCACACGCCACCAGCACGATCACGACTTGCCGCACGATCGATTTCGGGATCGACCGTTCGGCGAATCGCCCGATCGCAGCCCCGACGAAGGCGGCAGCGACCACGCCGATCGACACCGTGATGGCGGCGGGAGCGAATCCGGAGGCACCGGTGAACCACGGGATCACCGGCAACAGCGCACCGAACAGGAAACACGCGAGCGAGACCGCCGCTGCCTTGAACGCCGACGGCAGGTCGTGTGGGTCGACGCCGAGTTCCTCACGGGTGTGCACCCGCAGTGCCATCTCGGGCGAGGCCATCACGTCGGCAGCGGCAGCTCGGGCGGTGTCGGGTGAGATGCCGTGGTCTTCGTACATCGCCGCGAGCTCTTCGGTTTCAGCGACCGCGTTGCTGGTCAGTTCGCGGCGCTCGACGGCCACCTCACGCTGGATCAGTTCGTTCTGGGCCGACACGCTGATCCATTCGCCGGCAGCCATCGAGATGCCGCCGGCGATCGCTCCTGCGAGCCCGGCGAGTCGCACCACCGACGAGTCGACGCCCGATGCGGCGAACCCGAGCATCAGTGACACGTTGGACACCAGACCGTCGTTGATGCCGAACACCGCCGCTCGGGCGAGGCCGCCTGACACCGGTCGGTGACCGCTGTGCAGCTCAGGACGGGGCACGTCCTCGGGCGAGAGGTCAGGGCGGGTCATCCCGCTGAACGTTAGCTGTGCCCGACCGGGATGCGCCCAGACGTGTTCGATCCCCATGTCCTGGCGCGGGTACGACTACCGTGAGGCGCGGTTCGCTCGATCTCGGACCATCACAGCATGAGTGCTCACAACGACGTGGCAGACATCATCGACGATCTTCGCGAGATCGCTCGTACACGTCGCCCCAACGACGCCTTGCTCCAGTCGTTCCTCGGTGTGTACTACCGAGACGTTCCGAGCGACGACGCCGATCGACGGCGCCGCAATGCCGCCTATGCCGCAGCGGTTGCGCATCTCGAGCTCGGTCGGGTGCGACATGGCGGCGAGACGCTGGTGGAGGTGCTGTCGCCGGACCTCGAACGCGACGGTTGGGAGACCGAGCGAACGATCTTGATGTTCGTCACCGACGACGGGCCTTTTCTGGTCGACACGGTGCGCATGGTCCTCGACCGTCATGGCCTCGGGATCCACCTGCTCGTCCACCCGATGCTGAAAGTTGCTCGCAACGACCGACACGAGCTCACCGATGTGGACGCGCCCGGCGGCCGAGTCGAGGCATGGACGCTGATCGAACTCGACCGGTGCCCATCCGACCTGCGCGAGCAACTCGAATCAGAGGTGCGCGCCGCGATCGACGGTGTGCGGTCGGTCGTCCACGACTTCGCACCGATGCGCGACCGTCTTCGAGGCGTTGCCGGCGACGATTCGCTACTGGACTGGCTCAGCCACGAGAACTTCGTGTTCCTCGGTTCGGCGATCTACGACCGGGCTCCCGACGGCCTGCGCGTTCGGCCCGACAGCCTCCTCGGCGAGTACCGAACGGGCCGGCTCGATCCCGAGCGGATCGACCCGCCGGCACACGACAGCGACGAGCCGGTCGTGATCGCACGGACCGAAGCGGTCGCCACCGTGCATCGCCCGGCTCGGATGACCTCGATCGCGGTCCGAATCGACAACCCCGACAGCCCCGACGGCCCTGACAGTGAGGTCCGTTTCGTCGGCCTCCTCGGCAGCGCCGCGTATCGACAGAGCGTGTTCGCGGTTCCTGTCATTCGCGAGCGGGCCGACCAGGTCGTGGCTCGGGTCGGTGCTGCGGTCGAGAGCCATACCGGCAGGGCGGTGCGCAACGTGATCGAGACGTTGCCGCGCGATGTGGTCTTCGAGACCGGCGTCGACGAGTTGACCGAGCTCGTGGCCGCGATCAGCGGTCTGCAGGAGCGTCGCCTCGTTCGAGTCTTCGACGTCACCGAACCGGTCGGTCCGTGGACCACCGTGCTCGCCTACGTGCCGCAGTCGCGGTTCATCGCCACGCTGCCGGAACTCGTGGCGGCGCTGGTCTCGGAGTACTACGGTGGCGAGATCCGCGACCTCGAGACGCTGGTGGGCAAGAGTTCGCTCGCTCGCATCTCGATGACGGTCCGCTCCGGCACCCTGGCCGACACGAGCCGGTTGGTGGCATCGATCGACTTGGCTTCGCGCACGTGGGCCGAACGGGCGAACGACGCCTTGGTCGATGAGCTCGGCGAGGTCGAAGGCCGTCGCGTGTGGTCGATCGTCGCTCCGACCGTGCCCGCCGACTACGTGGCGCGGGTTCGGCCCGAGGCCGCTGTTGGTGACCTCGTGAACGTCGAGGCGATGCTGTCGGCGTCCAACTACATCACCACGTCGTTCGGTCGTTGCGTCGACGCGGTCGATGGCGAATGGCGCTTCCGTGTGTTCCTGCGCGATCGGCCCACCACGATTGCCGAACTGGTCCCGACGCTCGAGTATCTCGGGCTCCCTCCGCTCGACGAACATCCGTCGGTCTTCGTGGGCCCCTCCGCCACTGTCCATCTCAACGACATCGGTGTGGAGATGTCTGCGCGAACGATCACCGAAGAACAACACGCTGAAGTGCAGTTGGCCTTCATCGACCTGATGACCGGCGCGCTCGAAGCCGATGGCCTCAACCGTCTGGTGTTGTCGGCAGGGCTCGACCGACGCCAGATCGCCACGCTGCGGCTGTACAAGCGGTATCTGCGTCAGGCGTCGATCCCGTTCGGCGCGCACTACGTCGAAGAGGCGATCGTGCGTCACCCCGAGATCGCTCGTGGGCTCGTCGAGTTGTTCGACACCAAGTTCGACCCTCGGCGGGCGGACATCGCCGCCCCGAACGACCGGTCGGCGGCCGTCGAACGGTGCCGAGCCGACCTGCACCAACTGCTCGATGCGATCCCGTCGCTCGACGACGACCGGATCTGCCGTGCCTTTCTCACGCTGATCGATGCAACCGATCGGACCAACGCGTTCGTCGGACGGCCGGAGATCTCGGTCAAGTTGCGCCCGCACGATGTCGGTTTCCTTCCCGAACCGCGGCCCGAGTTCGAGATCTTCGTGTGCTCGCCGTTCGTGGAGGGCGTGCACCTCCGTGGCGGTCGCATCGCTCGTGGCGGGCTGAGATGGAGCGATCGTCCCGAAGATTTCCGCACCGAGGTGCTCGGGTTGGTCAAGGCGCAGATGGTGAAGAACGCCGTCATCGTGCCCACCGGGGCGAAGGGCGGTTTCGTGATCAAGTCGTCGTCCGCCGACCCGGCTGACCGCGATGCCGTGCGAGCCGAAGGCGTCGATCGCTATCGACGGTTCGTTCGAAGTCTGCTCGACGTCACCGACAACGTCGCTGGTGACCGCGTCGTGCATCCACCCGACGTGGTCATCTACGACACCGACGACCCGTACCTCGTCGTGGCGGCCGACAAGGGCACCGCCACCTTCAGCGACATCGCCAACGACATCGCGGCCGAGTACGACTTCTGGCTCGGTGACGCGTTCGCGTCGGGAGGCAGCCACGGCTACGACCACAAGGCAATGGGCATCACAGCGCGCGGCGCATGGGAGAGCGTTCGCCGTCACGCACGCGTGCTCGGCAAGGACGCCGACACCGACGAGCTCACCGTGGTCGGTGTCGGCGACATGTCGGGCGACGTGTTCGGCAACGGCATGCTGCTGTCGCAGCACATCAGATTGGTCGCCGCGTTCGATCACCGCCACGTGTTCCTCGACCCGAACCCCGACCCGAAGACCGCTCACGCCGAACGCCAACGCCTGTTCGAACTGCCCCGTTCGAGTTGGGCCGACTACCACAGCCGGCTGATCTCCGCTGGCGGCGGGGTGTACTCGCGTCAGCTCAAGGCGATCACGATCACTTCCGCGGTGCGCGATGTCCTCGGACTCGATGCGTCGGTGAGCGAGATGCGCCCCGACGATCTGATCTCGGCGATCCTGCGGGCGCCGGTCGATCTGCTGTGGAACGGCGGGATCGGCACGTACGTGAAGTCGTCGACGGAGACCCATGCCAATGTCGGCGATCGGGCGAACGATTCACTGCGCGTGAACGGCTCCGAGCTTCGTGCCCGCATCGTCGGCGAAGGCGGCAACCTCGGCCTCACCCAGTTGGCCCGTGTCGAGTACGCGATCAACGGTGGGCTGATCTACACCGACGCGATCGACAACTCGGCCGGGGTCGACTGCAGCGACCACGAGGTCAACATCAAGATTCTGCTCGACCAGTTGGTGAGCGACGGCGAGCTCACCGTGCAGCAGCGCAACGACCTGCTCGTCGAGATGACCGACGAGGTCGCCCGATTGGTGCTCGACGACAACCGAGCCCAGACCTTGGCATTGATGATCGCGCGAACGCAGTCGCTCTCGATGGTCAACGTGCACGCGCGCTACCTCGACACGTTGGAGGCCGAAGGGTATCTCGATCGCCACCTCGAGTTCCTGCCATCCGACAAGCAGATCGCCGAACGCCAGAGTGCCGGCAGCGGTCTGCGCGCCCCGGAGTTCGCCGTGATGATCGCCTACACGAAGAACGCCAACGTCACCGAGATGCTCGACTCGGACCTCCCCGACGAACCAGCGCTCGAACGCGATCTGATGGAGTACTTCCCGGTCGAGCTCGGCGAGCGCTTCCCCGACGCGATCCGTTCGCACCGACTGCGCCGCGAGATCATCGCCACGAGCGTCGTCAACAACATGGTCAACCTGGCGGGGATCTCGTTCGACCACCGGATGACCGAGGACTCGGGCGCGTCGGTATCCGATGTCGCTCGGGCATTCCTCGCGTCGCGTGAGATCTTCGGTTTCGCCGACATCTGGCACCGCATCGACGCGCTCGGCAGCAGCATCGACCTCGACACCCAGATCGCACTGTTCCTCGATGCTCGCCGCATGACCGAGCGCGGCACGGTCTGGCTGCTGCGCCACCGCCGCCCCCCGCTCGACATCGCCGATGCCGTCGACACGTTCTCGGCGGGGATGGCGTTCCTGTCGGAATCACTCGACGACGTCGTGAGCGGACGGGTGGCGACCGACATCGAACGAGTGCGTGACGAACGCGTCGCTGCGGGCGTTCCGCTCGACCTCGCAGCGGGCTCGGTGCGCTGGCCGTGGCTGCACAGCGGGTTCGACATCGTGGAGATCGCGCACACCGAGGCTCGCAACGTCGCCGACTCGGCCACTGCCTACTGGGCGACGTTCGATGCGTTCGACGTCGGCTGGCTGTGGGACGGCGTGAGCAATCTCCCGCGGTCCGATCGATGGCAGGAGCAGGCACGATCGGCGCTCCGAGACGACCTGATGACGGTGCTGGCCGACCTCACCCGCAACGTGATGCGGTCGGCGAACGGCTCGGCGACGTCGTGGATCGACGCCAACGAACGAGCCGTCGGCCGCGCACTTGCCATCCACACCGAGATCCGACGCGCCGAGAGCTTCAACCTGACCACGCTGTCGGTCGCACTCCGCCAGCTCCGCAACCTCACGTTCATCACCGTGGCGGCGCCAAATCCTTGAGCGCACCTCGTCGATGGCTTGCGGAACCCTTGTTGGAGACTTGCCCGCCACTTGTCGAAGAACTCCCTTGCGCTGCAGCTTGCCAGGGATAGCGTCGACGATGTCATGAGCACCGGGTCACGCTTTCGTTTCGCACCCTCGCCGACCGGTTCGTTCCACGTGGGCGGTGCACGCACCGCGTTACAGAACTGGGCGCTGGCCCGCCGCCTCGGTGGCACGCTGGTGCTCCGTATCGAAGACACCGACGAGGCCCGCAACCGGCCCGAGTGGACGCAGGGCATCATCGAGGCGCTGGCGTGGATCGGAATCTCCGCCGATGATCCCCACTTCGAGGGCCCGCACTTCCAGAGCGAGTACGCCGAAGCCCACGTCGCTGCTGCACAGCGGTTGTCAGACGAGGGCCATGCGTACTACTGCGACCTCACCGGTGAGCAGATCCAGCAACGGTCGAAGGAACTCGGACTCAGCGGCTACGACGGCTACTCACGCGACCGAGGTCTCGGTCCTGGCCCGGGCCATGTGTTGCGGTTCCGTGTGCCGCCGGGAACGACGGTGGTCAACGACCTCGTGCGCGGCGCGGTGTCGTTCGACAATGCCACCATCGAGGATTTCGTGCTGCTGCGCGGCAACGGCACTCCGGTGTTCCTGTTGGCCAATGTGGTCGACGACATCGAGATGGCGATCACCGACGTGGTGCGCGCCGAGGAGCACCTGCCGAACACACCCAAGCAGCAGATGCTGTGGCAGGCGCTCGGGCAGGAACCGCCGCGTTGGGCTCATGTGCCGGTGCTGGTCAACGAGCAGCGCAAGAAGCTGTCGAAGCGCCGCGACAAGGTGGCGCTCGAGCAGTACCGAGACGAGGGCTACCTCGCCGACGCCATGGTCAACTATCTGATGACGCTCGGCTGGACCCCGCCCGGGGCCGAAGAGGCCGGGAGCGAGATCGTTCCGTGGGCCGACATCGAGGCCGCCTTCCGGCTCGAGGATGTCACGCATTCGCCGGCGTTCTTCGACGTCAAGAAGCTCGCCGCGTTCAACGGCGACTACATCCGCATGATGCCCCTCGACGAGTTCATCGAGCGAGCGGGTCACGAGTTGCCACCCGAGTGGGATCGTGCGAAGTTTGCGGCGATCGCACCGCACATCCAGGAGCGCCTCACGACACTTCGCGAAGTGCCCGAGAAGGTCGACTTCCTATTCTGGCCCGACGGTGCTGCGGTCGAGTACGACCAGGCCTCGTGGGCCAAGGCGTTCGCACCCGAGTGGGCAGTGCCATTGCTGGGTGACGTCGTCGGTGCCTACGACGGCCTGCCCGACTGGAATGCTGATGCGCTCAAGGTCGCGTTGGAGGACGTGATGTCCGGGTACTCGCTCAAGCTGGGTAAGGCCCAGGCGCCCGTTCGCGTGGCGGTGACCGGCCGAGCGGTAGGTCCCCCGTTGTTCGAATCCTTGGAGGCGCTCGGCCGCGACGAGACGCTGCGGCGACTGTCGGCTGCCGCTGCTCGTGTCGATGTGTCGGGTGGCGTCGAGTGACCGCCATGGCCGACCGCGAGCTCCAACTCCCCACCGACGACCAGGCGACGCGAGATCGTGAACTCATCCAGGCGCTCGATCGGCACCAGGCCGTCGGCGAGCGATTTTCCCGCACCGGTGAGGCGCCGCTGCACGAGGACCGTGAGCCCACGATGGGTCCGTCGGCCAATGCTGTCCTCACGAGAGACCCCACACCTGTTCACTCGCTGCCGTCGCCGCCTCGTTTCGTGGGTCGCAGGATCGTGCAGGTCATCCTGGTGTTGCTGCTGCTGGGTTTCGCATATTTCGCCGTGTCGTTCTGGCAGGTGTGGTCGACCGGTCGAAGCGATCAGGTCCGCAACGTCGACGCCATCGTGGTGTTGGGTGCAGCGCAGTACGACGGGAGCCCGTCGCCGCAACTGGTCGCGCGTCTCGATCATTCGATCGACCTCTGGACCCAGGGCGTTGCGTCGCGGTTGGTCGTCACTGGAGGCAACCAGGAAGGCGACCGGTTCACCGAGGCGTCGGCGTCGGCGCAGTACCTCGTCGACCGGGGGGTCCCGGCTTCCGCGATCGTGCAGGAAGCTGCCGGCACGACCACCTACGAGTCGCTCGTCGGTGCGCGCGACCTGCTGGACGACTCTGTCGAAACTGTGTTGATCGTCACCGATCCGTACCATGCGAAGCGCAGTCGTCTCACCGCCGCCGAGGTCGGATTCACCGCCTACGTGTCGCCGGCGCCCGAGTCGGTCGTCGGTGGCAACACCGAGTTGCGTCGCGAGCTCGGCGAGGCCGCCGGGGTCGGGGTCGGTCGGATCATCGGCTTCGAACGGCTGAGTGGCCTCACCGACTGAGGCCGATACAATTTTGTCCCGCACCGGTCGTCGACTCGTCGTCGCCCGTCACGCCTTGGGGTGTGGTGTAATTGGTAACACAGCAGTTTCTGGTACTGTCGTTCGGGGTTCGAGTCCCTGCACCCCAGCTCTTATCGACCGCCGGCTTCGCAGTTCTGCGAGGTCGGCGTCATCATTTTTCATCGCATCTTGCTGCGTCGCTGCCGACCGTCGGTCGAGGCGGGTGGGATCGCCGACCCTGGTGATATCGTTGCAGATCGCTACTTGGCCCCATCGTCTAGTGGCCTAGGACACCACCCTCTCAAGGTGGCGGCACGGGTTCGAATCCCGTTGGGGCTGCCAAGGAAACAGCAGGTCAGAGCCACTCTTCCGGTTTCGAGAAGAGTGGCTCTCCTGGTTTTCTGGACTTGTTGCCAATCTGATGCCAATCTCTCTGGAAGGAGAATTGGATGAAGGGTTTCATGAGGCAGCGAGGTGCGTCGTGGGAACTGAGGGTGTACCTCGGTCACGATCCGCTCACCGGCAAGAAGCGCTACGCAACGCGAACGGTGCGTGGCGGCAAGCGTGAGGCGCAGACTGTGCTCGCCGAGATGATCACCGAGGCCGAACGCGGCCTGACGGTTCGCACGACGGCGACGGTGGGGGAGTTGCTGTCGGCGTGGATCGAGTTCGCCGCACCCGACTTCTCGCCGAAGACCGTCAAGGAGACGCGGGGCTACATCGCTCGTTCGCTGATGCCGGCGCTCGGGTCGAGACCGTTGGCCAAGCTCAAGCCGGCCGATCTCGACGCGTTCTACCGTCGACTCCTCACATCAGGTGGGTCCGGCGGCCGGCCGTTGGCGCCGGGCACCGTGCGACGTATCCACGGCATTCTTCGGCGAGCGCTCAACCAGGGCGTCAAGTGGGGATGGCTCGGCATCAACCCGGCGACCGCTACGACACCGCCGCGTGTCCCGGCGTCGGACATCAAACCGCCGTCGCCCGAAGCGCTCGGACGGGTGCTCCGGCGAGCGGAGGTGGAGTCGCCGGACCTCGGCTGCTACCTGATGCTCGCGGCGGCGACCGGCGCTCGTCGGTCGGAGCTGATTGCGCTTCGATGGACGGACCTCGATCTCGACAGCGCGACCGTCTCGATCGAGCGGGGGATCGTGGACGGTCCGGACGGGCTC
>Ga0105055_10005163_pt1 | contig 18623 bp, 16 predicted proteins | sample BON03_FD_78090 | JGI IMG/M metagenome (GOLD analysis project Ga0105055, IMG submission 78090) | Freshwater microbial communities from Lake Bonney liftoff mats and glacier meltwater in Antarctica - BON-03 | ecosystem: Environmental > Aquatic > Freshwater > Ice > Glacier meltwater | place: Lake...
ATCTGTAGGAATACATTGGTGATATATTCAGGCAATTTTGCCTGATATTTATGTTTAAGATAGGGGTGTTATGTCCTTTGAACCTCAAATCAAATTTTCACTATATTTATTCTTCCTTAAACTAACCTAAAAATGAAATTTAATTTAAAAGAGACTCTGATTTTCGGATCAGTCGTTTTAATCTTTATTTCTTCCTGTTCAAACAATTCAGATAAGAAGATTTCACAAGAAAATGATAGTTTAAAAACATATGTGGCAGAAAGGCTTCCAATATATGCAAAAGTAAGACTTACTACTGATATTGAGAAGCTTAGCGAAAATGAACGTAAGGTTTTACCACTACTAATCCGGGCGGCTGAAATTATGGATGAACTTTTTTGGATGCAAGCCTATCCGCAAAGAGATAGTTTACTTGGAGCTGTAGATGATGAAAAGACCAAAGAATTTATAAAAATTAATTATGGTCCATGGGATCGTTTGAATGATAATAAGCCTTTTGTTAAGGGGATTGGGCCTAAATCTTTAGGTTCTGGTTTTTATCCTGCCAATATGACCCGTGAGGAGTTAGAAAAATCAGATGTGTTTGATAAAAAAGGCCTTTATTCTATGATCCGGAGAAACGAGTCGGGAAAACTTATCTCAATTCCGTATAGTGTTTACTTTATAGATGAACTTAAAAAAGCCTCAGATTTTCTTTTAAGGGCGGCTGAACTCTCCGATGAGATCCAGCTCAAAAAATATCTGACCCTAAGAGCCGAGGCTTTGCTTACAGACAATTATATGCCAAGTGACCTAGCTTGGATGGATATGACAAATAGCGGTCTGGACATCATCATTGGCCCGATCGAGAATTATGAAGATGGATTATTCAATGCACGTGCTGCTTTTGAAAGCTATGTTTTGGTAAAAGACAAGGAGTGGAGCAAACGTTTGGAAAAATATGTGGCCATGTTGCCTGAACTTCAAAGGGGACTTCCGGTAGATGCTGCCTACAAAAAGGAATCACCGGGAACCTCTTCCCAACTTGCCGTATTTGATGTAGTATATTATGCTGGTGATGGCAATTCAGGTGGAAAGACAATTGCTGTTAACCTTCCAAATGATGAATTGATCCAACAGAAGAAGGGCACTAGGCGTTCACAATTAAAGAATGCCATGCGTGCAAAGTTCGATAAAATCATGTTGCCTATTGCAGATGAATTGATTGATAAAAGCCAGCAAAAGCACCTCAGTTTTGATGCATTTTTTGCCAATGTGATGTTCCATGAAGTTGCTCATGGTTTGGGTATAAAATCTACAATAAAGGGCAAAGGCTTTGTGAGGGAGGCGCTTCAGGAGCAGTATTCATGGCTGGAAGAAGGCAAAGCTGATATTCTTGGACTTTACATGGTTAGTAGTTTGCTGAAAAAGGCTGAACTTGAAGGAGATATTAAGGAATATTACACCACTTTCATGGCCGGTATTTTACGATCAGTTCGATTTGGTGCCGGTGAAGCACATGGAAAAGCCAATATGTTTTGCTTTAATTTCTTCAATAAAAATGGTGCTTTTGAAAGAACTGCAGAGGGCAGGTACAAAGTGAATTACGAGAAATTTGAGCTGGCTATGAATGAACTGAGCAGAGAAATTCTAACGTTGCAGGGGAATGGTGATAAGGCTGCAATTGAAAAGGTTCAGAAGGAAATGGCTGTTGTGAGTGATGATCTGAAATCTGATCTCGATCGTTTGATTAAAAAGGGAATACCTGTTGATGTAATTTTTGAGCAGTGAGTGTCTGTACTTGGATTAAAATAGGGCTGTATTTACATTAATGCAATTTTCAGATCTGTTCAATCATCTGGGCAACAGTATCTTTTGAAATGGGCTTACTATAGAAACGAATGATGGAAGGAAAATTGCCCAATCTGTTCTTATCATTTTCATTGATTGATGAGCTGAATAAGAAAATTGCAAATTTTGACTGAGTTTCTTTGGGGAGCTGTTCAAATACTTCAACAAATTGAAAACCATTCAATACAGGCATTTGAATATCGAGGATGATTATGGTCATGGTGGAACTATCGCCAATAATTCCATTTTTTATTTCTTCATATGCCTGTGCGGCTTCCATGTAAGATTTTACATTGGAATAAGTTCCTGAATTCTGTATGATCTTTTCGGCAATGAAACAGTCCAGCCGACTGTCATCAATTATAATAAAGTTTGGAAACTGAGCCGACATCTCATTTATTTTGAACTAGAACTTTAAAATGGGTACCCTTATTTATTTCTGAATCTACAGTAATTTTTCCATTTAATTTCGTTACCGCCGCTTTTACGTTATATAATCCAAATCCTGAACCAACCTCCTGGGTGCTTGCCCTAAAGAACATATTGAATATGTCGCCAAGATAACTTTCGGCAATACCTACACCATTATCTATAACGTCAATTACTGCATGACCATTTTCAACCAGAATATTCAGATCAACAGTTTTATTTGGATTATCTTTTCTCTGATATTTAAAAGCGTTTGACAAAAGGTTATTCAGAATAAGTTTAATTGATAAAACATCACCTCTGAATATTTCTTTTTGTATGATATTTGTGTTGAACCTGACGTCGCTCACCAGATAAGTAAAATTAAAGATTTTAATTTGTTCCTCTACCAATTCATTGAAATCGATTTCTTTGATCTCAAGTTCGCCTCTGTTCAGGTTATAATAATCGTGTATACTTTGAATAAAGTCATCCAGATTTTTGACGGAATCCTGCATCATCAACAGCATTTTTCTGATCTCTGTAATATCATCCATGTGTTGAGCGGCATCTATAGCCCCAAGAACACTTAACAGCGGCCCCCTCATATCATGCGTTACACTGTATGAGAACTTATCAAGTTCATTATATGCACGCTGAAGCTCTTCATTCTTTACTGCGAGCAGTGAATTGGAGACATAAAATTTATTGGCTTCATTTATTGCACCAAGTATGTCATCGTCTGCCCATGGTTTTTTTACATATCTGAATACATTACCTAGGTTAATGGAGTCAATTACTGAATCGATGTCGGTATAACCTGTAAGCAGGATCCTAATCGGTTTAGGATAACGACTTCTAATCTCTTCAAAGAATTGAACTCCGGTTTTTCCGGGCATGCGTTGATCACAGAAAATAACTCTGATATCCGGATGGGAGCTTAGATGTTGCATCGCATCAGTCGCGTTCACGGCGATCATGATATTATAATTCATCCTGAATGAGGCCTTGAACCCAGTCAGGTTGTTGATTTCATCATCAACATAAAGAATCTTTATTTTTTCCTGTTTTTCCACTTAAATTTCTTCTGTAAGATCGAAAATTATTGGCAATTCCAGAATAAATTCTGTTCCAAGACCCAGAGTACTATTTACCTGTATCTCGCCCTGATGTCTTTTGATAGTATTATAAGCAATTGACATACCAAGACCTGTTCCTTCGCCTACATCTTTTGTGGTAAAAAATGGCTCAAAGATCTTTTTCTTGGTGTTCTCATCCATTCCAATACCATTATCTTCTATTTTGACAAATATGCTTTTTTCATTATTGCTGGTACTTATTTTCAAAATACCACCCTGTTCATCACCAAACTTCTTATTTATAGCGTATATCGCGTTCGAAAGAATATTCAGAAATACCTGATTAAGTTTACCGGGGTAACATTCAATCATTGGGATATCACTGTATACTTTTTCCAACTGAATTTTGTTACTTAATAAGTTATTAATCACAATCAATGTTGAGTCGAGTCCATCATTTATATTCGCTTTTTTCAGGTCGTCCTCATCCAATCGCGAGAAAACCCTCAATCCTTTTACAATTTCTGAGGTTCTGGAGGCTCCTTCATGTATGCCCTTGAGAAGTTGGGCTATCTCCATTTTTAAATAATCATAATCAAGTTCCTCTTTTTGCTCCTCAATCTGCTTTTTCTTTTCCTCAACCGAAAGGTCAGACAAACCGATTTTTTCCATTTCCTGAATAAAGTCAATTAATATATCAACATCCCGGTTAAGTGGTGTAATATTCGATGTAACGAAGTTAATAGGATTATTTATTTCATGAGCAATCCCTGCAGTTAACTGTCCGAGTGATGCCATCTTTTCTGCTTCTACCAATTGTCCTTCTGCTTCCTTCAGATCAATAAGTGTCTGGCTAAGGTCTGAATTTGCCTGGCTGAGTTCCTGTGTACGTTCATCTACTTTGGTTTCAAGAATAATATTTTGCTCCCGGATGATCCGTTCGTTTTCCTTTAAGGCCACCAGGGTTTCTTCCTGAGATCTTTCTTTTTCGCGTTTAAAGGTATTGATCTTGTCGGCCAGTGCAAATGCAAGTACTACGACATTTAATGCAATTCCGCCCTCTTTGGTATAATTACTAAAGTCGCTATATGGTACCACTCCAATATTTCGAAGTACAAACAATAACAGGCCTGTAAAGAATATGCTGAAAGCAAGCAGGAATAAAATGGCAGGACGATATCCTTTTAACGAAAGTGATATCGTTACAGTAAAAGTGAGCAGTACAGTGCTTACCGCAGCAATATCGATTGCCCGGTAACTTGCCTGATCATAACCAAGAAAACGTAATACAATTGCCGCACTGTATATAAAAATTGAAACATAGGTTGCTTTATGAAGTTTGGGTGTATTTTCTCTGGTTTGCAGAAAATGCATCATAAACAAATTACCTGTGACGCCGGCAAGTCCGGCAAACAGAATAACGCTGACATGGTTTAGTTCCGGTGAATCCGACAGAATGAAGCGATAGGTGTATCCGCTAAGAGTGACTTGTGTAAGCCCGATAAATAAACTGTAAAAAACATAATAAAAATAACTGGAGTCTCTAACCGAAAGCCAGATAAAGAAATTATAGATAACCATCACAAAAATTAGCCCAATGAAAATTCCCCATGCCAAATCATTGGTAACCAATTTCTCAGCTATGGACTTTGCCGAACCAATGATCAGCGGAAGCACCATCTGTTCTGAACTTTTTACCCGCAGGTAATAAATGGAAGTCTTTCCTTTGGCAAGATTAATATCAAAAATGAAATTCTGGTGTTTGTACTTCCGTTTGGAGAGTGATTCATAATAGCTTAATTTCTGAACGCTTCCATCTGCCATTGAATAGAATTCGCAGGTACTGAGCATCGGGTATTCGAGTGCAAGTAAGAATTGATCCTGTTCGCTTTCATTTTTTATGCTGAACTTGATCCAGAAATCTGACCGACTTAGCTGAAGATTAGGAATAGGGACCTCTGAGGGTATAAAAGCATCTGAATCGGCTACTTCTGTTATGCTTAAACTATTCGTTTTGTCTTCTAAAATGGAGACATTTTTACCAATAACCAGATTACCACCCTTGAAAATCACCGTTTCCTGGGCAGAAGCCACCACTGAATAAAGCAGGGCTAAGATAATTAGGATCCAGTTATACCTCTTCATTCTTGGTATTTTAAAGCTGAATAATTGATTGTTCATTGAGTTATTCTTCAAAATGCAGAATATCCTCAACAGGCAAGCGATGAGCTTTTAAGAGCGGCTCTTTTGCTATAGCTATTTTTGTAAGAAATACTTCTGCATCGTTGTTCCCTGTGCCGGTAATTTTATTGAAAGCTTCCCTTAAAAATTGAAGCTCCTTGATGTTTTTTTCGTCTAGTCCCTCACCATTGCCATGCAAAATACGTGAAAAAAGATAGAGCGGTGATATTACCGGATGAATAGCCAGATTGAGGTTTGTTGCCTCCAGCCAGAATCTTTCCATAGAACGGCCTCCTTCAAAGAAATTTTTCAGCTCATATCCGGGGATGCTGATCATGCATAGTGCTGAAGCCGTTGATAATGTGCGCATTGCCAGCATGCCTAATGCATTTCCTCCTCCAAACTGCTTTACAGCATTAATCACTTTTTCACTTTTGATTACACCCATTGCTGCCATCAAAGAATTTCCAAGTTCCAAGGTCCGGATATCTATGCCGGTAAGCGTTTTTTCTGCGTCTTCCGGAGTCCAGCGCATTTCACGATGAACGAAGTCGTAATGGCCCTCAGGATGAAGCAGTCGCATACGGTCGCAAGCTCCAATGATCCTTGCCATACTCTTCATATCATTTTCCTCAGTAAAGAATCTGACTTTTGCACCCGGAATGGATTCGGCCAATCTTGCAAGTCTGGTATAAATATCGCTTTGAATTTCGGTTTTTGGTGCAATAATCCTGTTGGTATGACGCCTAAATATTGCTTGATCCAATGGCTTCAAGAGATCGCTAAGCGGGTTGGGAATAAGTTTCCTGAATCTGATCGTGGCAACTAATTTTTCTGTAGATACGTCAGGAAAGAATGAATAATAAGGTTCAATCCCGATACTTAATGCATGCACATACAGGTTTTCGTAAGCCGCTCCAAAGGTGATGAAGGAGGCAGTTTTCTGAAAATCACCGAATGAATGAGACCTGAATTCTTCATGAAAGAGGAATAAGGTGCCTTGTTTATAATACCATTTCCATGGTTGGTCGTTTCCGGTTGAGGGGGCCGCTGCCGCTGCCGCTACCATACTGCTGATATTTTCTTCATTAGGATAAATATCATCAGGCATTACTTGCGGAAGCACAACTGAAACCATTTTTTCCATATCTTCAACCGATAAAGGCTCAAAGGGGTTCAGTCTGCTTACCGGTTTATCGTCTGCCTGCTTTTCTTTGTCAGCAATGAGTTCCTCCAAATCGATATAATAACGTCCTGAATCATGATATTGATCCAACAGAATCCTTCTGCTTACATCGGCTCCAACTGCTCCTCCAAGGGCAACCGAACTGGCAAGCTGAGGCCAAGTATTGATAGTTTGTTCAACCTCTATCATTGATGCTTTAGCCCTTAGTGAGATATTTTCTACTCCTAGCATTTGCAACATCACCGGTATTTTATCTTCGGTGCTTAAGTTTTTTATATTCTTAGGATCAACATTTTCAATGGTTCCATGCAGTAATGGGCGGTTTGGTTCAAGATCAAAGCGTTCTACATCCAGCATACCGCGATCGCTGGTATCCATAATAACCGGTATCTGAAGTTCCCTTGCCTTAAAACGTGCCAGTATTTTTATATCCAGACCATCACATTCATCAACTACGAGGTCTAATTTCCCGTTGTCGCTGAAGAAACTATCCATATTTTCTTCGCTCAATCCGTTAAAAAAGCAGCTAACATGAAGGAATGGATCTATTTCAGCTATCTCTCTAGCAGTAATTACCACTTTGGGCAATCCAAGATTATGAACCCCCGAACGAATTCGGTTCAGGTTACTTAGTTCTAGTGTGTCGAAATCAGTGAGGCGAAGCTCCCCAAAACCACGCTCCATGGCTAGTGTTAAAGCGATAGATTGGCCCACAGATAAGCCAATAATACCGATGCGCTTCGTATTTAGTATTTCCTGCTCCTTTAAAGTTATTTTATACTGGTTCCTATTGCTGCGTACCTTGATAAATTCTTCCTCATCAAGCATATGAACAAGTCGTCGGCTCCATGGATAATAAACCCATACCCCGTAAGCATGTATATCTCTGCCAGTTAAATGTTTCTGGATCAACTCGGGATATTCTTCAGGTTTTAATCGTACGGCCGGATTTTTCATTTTAACCAGTTCCTGCAACTGACTGTAAATTTCATCATGAAAAAATGAAACCTGATTCTCGATTAACTGGTCAAGTGCTAATTTTTCTAAAGGGTCAGTTATTCTCAGAAATACGGGTTTATAAACAAGCTGCATCTGCCCGGATGCTTTTATCAGCTCAGAAAGCCTGGTATTCATAGGGTTAAATTAGGTAATAGTAATATTGCTTAATGTACCAAAATACCAGTTATTGGCAAATTTTATAATCAGATTTATAGTAGATTGATGTGTTGCTCATCAATGCTCTTGGTTGAGGTTAATTTCTTTGCATTTGAAATAGTTGCCTGTAAATCCCATTTATCCATATTGGGTATTTCGATATCGTAATGTATTTCAATTTTCTTATTCCTAAGCTCTTCAATTCGTACACCTTTTAAATTTTCGCGCAAGGACATAATTGCTTCCTTATTCTCATCATCAGCTGCACTCAGCTTCTCCAGATCTCTTAAAATCAGAACAGTGGCAACAAGATCAAGCTTTGGATAATAAAAAGTACCATTATTTCCTATCCCATATTCAATTTCATAACCTACACTTTGAGCCATCTTAACGGTATATGGTGCGCATAGCCCGAATAATGAATCAAGCCCGATTTGCTTGGACATGGCTACCCCAACTCTTGTAAGGAAAATACTCCCAATTCCATAACCGGCAATTTCTCTTGAATTCCATAGTCCGCAACCCTCACCCGTACCTTTCTGCGCATATTGCCAAACCAAATTATAAATCGAAGGATCGAGTGCTCCGGTAGCCTGCTCAATAGGAAGTGGCTCAGATCCCCCTGCAACGTGTATTCTGGCACCTCCGTATACGTTTTGTTTATCCAGCGATTCAACAATCATTACGAATGCAGCGGGATTATCCATCCACTCATTATTGGATGAAGTTACTTTTTCAACCCCAATGCTCGTTAAAACCCGTTTATGGCCCTCAACAAACAACTCACAAGATGCGCGATCATCAATTGCCCTGAAAGCTCTTAATCTGACTACCGGATTACCATTGTTAAATTCTATGTCCATTTTAAGGTTGTACATTCAGTACTAACGCCCTGAATTATGCTTATATTCTTATTTGATACTTTCAATAAAATAGTGTTACTAGGTATAAATTACTAGATAAATTGTAAGTTTTTTAGTATTTATACTTATTTTCGCTAAAATATTAATGTTGTAACAAATGTCCGATAAAAAGATCGATATACTGTATGTTGATGACGAAGAAAATAATCTTGTTTCTTTCAAGGCTACTTTCCGGCTTAAATATAATGTATTGATTGCTTCAAGTGCAGATGCTGCAATTAAAATTTTGGAAGAAAAACCGGTTGAAATTATTATTACTGATCAGCGTATGCCCAATATGACAGGAATTGAGTTCCTGGAAAAGATCATTGAAAAGTACCCCGATCCTGTTCGAATCTTACTAACCGGTTACGCAGATATGAATGCGGTTATTGATGCCGTTAATAAAGGTAAAATTTACCATTACCTTAGTAAGCCCTGGAGTGAGCAAGAACTTAATGAAACCATTAAAAAAGCTTTTGAAGTTTATCAGTCAAATAAGGAAATCAAGGAGATGAATAGTAAGCTAGCTGTTTCAAATGATCAGCTTGAATTTTTACTTCGCCAAAAATTGCTTTCCTAAAAGCTCAGAATTCTTATCTCTATTTCAATTTCTTTTATTTTCTTGAAAAATACTTAATCATTAAGAGTTCAGCTTGAACAGGATTTAATATTTTCTACTCTCAGCCGTTGATTCCCTTTTTCGGTGCTTTGACTTAAAGGTTAAAATTCAAAATAGAAACTAGCCTGAACGGGAGTTACATGAAGCGCCCAAAATACTCCCAGCCATTCTTTTGCCATCCCAGCACCAAGGATCTGCATTCATTTAAGAGTAAATCAATCTAATCGAAATGTCTTACAACCTGATCAAACGGTAAAATAGTCAATTTCCCATTTCACCGATATTTTTCCCTTTTTCACCGAGTTCTTAGCCTTATCTGCCTAATTCCTGTATAGCAGCCCGGATATCCGATATACATTTGAAGAAAAAAAACAAATATTATGAAAACAATAGTAAACACATTGATCGCATTATTTATCCTTTTTCTGAATACTGAATCGTTCTCAAATGTAAAAAGCATGGACGATAACACAATAAAAGGCATTCATTCGAATATCCCGGTATCACCGCGTGATTGGACTGCAAATGATCTTGAGATTCCTGAGACTTTAAAATTTATAAAAGCAAAGTATGCATTAGTACCAATAGCTGAATTCGTTTGGGGAAATCCAGATGCAGAAGTTCCTGCTGAATTAGCTAAAGATTACAGAACTTTTTATGTGCCCGTTCCGGCTAAGGTTTGGGATGAAAGTGCAATGGAAATACCAGAAAGTCTGGGTTTTATCAAAGCAAAATTTGCCTTGGTACCAGTTCCTTCCAAGAAATGGAATGATGTCGAGATTTCTACAGATGAAATAAACCAATTGAAATAATTCAATTGAAAATAAACTAATTGGAATGTAGCATTTGGCAAATTCCCAGCGTCTTAATTATAACTGCTAACAAAGTATTTTAAAAAATGAAAACGGTACTATTTGAAATTCCTACCATGACCCGAATACATAAGCAACAGGCGGTATCTGACTCAATAAAAAAGCTTGGAATCACTAACATCATAACAGAAAGAGGCATAGCCGAAGTAACCTATCCAGATACACTGCTAAAAGTTGAGATTATCAGGGCTATCGAAGAGGCGGGGCATGTAGTAATGTACTAATTGAGTATCAAGGTTAGAATTTTAGAATCTTAAAAATTGAATTTTTTCTTTTAGGATTATTTAGTTTAAGTTAAATTTCTCCTGCTTGAGCACTACTTGTTTGTCTGTAAGAATTAGGATCATAATGATCAGCCCCAGAATGATTGCGATAATAATCTGAAGTCTTGAAATAAAGTCAGAACTCAACTGACTCTTTACCGACTCTGCCAGCAATTCTTTACCTATCTCCGATTGAACCCTTGTTAGTTCGATCAAATCCTTATCCAACTCATCATAAAGTTGCACAGTAGTATTCAGATACAGATTTTTTGCAAAATCCTTACTTTCTGATGCAGCATTGACTAATAACAATTCATCTCTTTCAAAAGTTTTTATATTTTTTTTAAGATTTGCCAGGTGATTTGTTTCCGCTTTAACCAAATGAGTATTCTCATATTTACTAATCAGCGAATCCAGTTTTTTATTTGAAGAATTCAAAGCCAGACTGATTTCATTAGGGTTGATCTTGTCGGTAAAAAGGAAAGTTACCAGTTTGTTACGCTTAGTATGAATATGCCAAGAAATTGCATAAAGATCAACCGCAGGGATAAGTCGATCCTCATAGATAGAATGAAATGATTTGGAGATTGAACTTACATTATATGACTCTATCAAACTAAAAAAGATAACGCAGAGCATTGTTATGGCCAGCACAATAGCCAACCGAATCTTGCGTTGAATTGCGAAAGCCCATTTCATAGTTTACATAAAAATAGTTTGATAATAAGAATTGAATTTATTATAAAGCCCTCATTTCGAAGACTTTATAATAAAAAAAATCTAAATAATTGACTAACGGCCACCGGCATCAGCAAGAATTTTCCCATTCAGGCGTATATATTCAGCATTATTCATCGCTTTAGCCGCCTCAATTCCGGCTTTGGCAGTTTGAGCGGCACCTACCTTATCTCCCATTTTTAATTGAATACGGGCTTTCTGGTATTTGAACCATGGTGCTTTCTGGTCTGAAGCTTCTGCCATACTAATCCATTCCAATGCCTTATTGAGATCTTTGCCATTTTCAAAATAATAGATCGCAGCCGGATAGTATGGTTTTTTTTCTCCTTTCATAGCTTCATCAATTCCGGCCATTACTTTAGAATCAGAATCGGTAGTAATATTCACCGGAACTCTGATTTTTCCCCATATTAAATCAAGCCTTGCTGTTGAAGTGGTCACATCGTTAAAAGTGATTGTGAAGGTTTCTACCTTATCTTTTAATTTGGCGGTTTTAACTTTAAAACGTAAAACATCCTCAGTTTGTTTGTAACTGTAGGCACCCCACTGCTTGCTTTCCTTATTCAAAATTATGGTCCATTCATCTTTACCTGGGATCGTAAATAATGCATATTCACCAGCAGAAACAGGGTTTCCTTCGAGTGTGACCGCATCTGTGAAGGTAATTACTGTAGCATCATTTGCCCCTGTGCGCCATACTTCCCCATAAGGTGCAAGGTCTGCCGAAATACTTCTTCCCTTGATATTGGGGCGAGAATATTTTACGCTTACTTTACCCATTCCGAATTCCTGAATAAGGGTTTGGGAGCTGCTTGACTGAGGCATGAGTAGCTGAGCATCAGCATTCAGCGTGATTAAACTGCACATTACTGCAGTAAACAGGATTGCTATTTTCTTCATGATTTTATGATTAGTTTAATTTTTCAAATATATAAGATATTGGAATATTGATAGTTTTTTGTGTAAAAAATGTAAAAACATAAATCTGGTAGCTAGCTTCAGTTGCCGGCTAATGCCGAAACATTTGTTAATCCCTGATCAATTCATTAAATGCATATTCAGTCAGCATTTCATGATTTCCCTCAAAAATGGTCAGGCCTAAATTGCCGGATTGTTTTTTTAGAAAAACCTTTCTTCCGGCAATACTTCCGAAATCGCCAAGGGCTTTTCTATATTCAAGTAAATTTAGTTTCTCAGAATCACTTACATAATCAATGCTATCGCTTACCGTCATGTCTTTTAATACCTTATTGTAGAAATTAATCGAATGAGTGATCGGTACGCTGCCCTGAATTCCATCATACACCCCGGCATAGATTTGAAATTCTGTTGTATTCAATTTTTCTACGGGAGTTTTCCAATAAATAGGTGATTTCTTTATCGCAATATCCATGTTAAGGCTGTCTTTAGAACTGGTACAGTCCAGGATATTATCGGCATATTTTGTTCCCATAATCTTACTTTGTGCATACCAAGCTGGCAGGTCAGAAATGGGAACCCAAGCAGAAAAACGTCTAATCAAATGTTTTGATTTCATGAAAGTTGCCAAGGTAGCATAGCCACCTCCGCTTGATCCAATAACATAGATCCGCGACAGATCCACATTGGAATTTTTGACAGCATAGTCAATCGCATCATCGATATCACCCAATGCCAGATCGCTGCAGCAGGCATCTTTTGTCCAGTTCACCCCCCTAAAATCGGGATGGATATAGTTCAGGTCTTTTGTTTTGGACAGCGCAGCCAGTTCATCTTTCTGTTCATAATTGCCGCTCCAGCTATGCAGACTCACAACTAATGGCTTAGGCGTAGCAGACTTAGATTTAAGGAAATAAGATTTCTGTAAAGAATTATCTAGGCTGGACTGAATATCAACAACTTTAAAATCGCTATCCCATGCAGTTTTCCTTGTATCATCAAAAGCGGTGAACGTATTGTTGAATGGCTTTTTCACAGCATTCCATATAGTTTCATTCTGGCTGATGAAGATTCCGGCGGCTATGCCAAGGACTAAAATCAGGATGTACACAGCCGGTTTTTTCATATTGGATTACGCTTTTATTTAGAAACTTCGACTAATTTATCATATTCCTATCGTGTTAAAAATAACGAATAATTGGAGGAAAACTGTTAATTAGATTCAGGTCGAAAATTAGAATATATATTATTCTTTCTATATTTTGGAATCAGAAGTGTTAAGGAACGCGCGAAACGCGCGCACCAGCAGGGGTAAACATATCGAACAGCTGAAAAGATTTTTAAAAAAGTAATTATTCTTTATCTTTAGAATCGTTTCATTATTATAGCTTTTAAGAATGCGTATTGTTTGTTTCATAATGCTGTTAATAGCTCAGGCTACCAGTCTGTTTGCATATGCTTATCAGGATACTTCCCTGAATAAACCCATTTCGGAAAGGAATGTCAGCTTTATTGACTATCCTGATTTTCCTGAAGCTCATTCCACATGGGGTTCTATTGGGTATAATCCCGCCAATAACAATGTCTATGTAGGTGTAACGAATCATGCTGATAAGGTAGGTTTTTATGAATATGACCCCGCCCGGAACCAAATCCAGTTACATGGCTTCCTCAAAGATCTCGGTCACCTAAGGCCTTTTCAATGGCAGGGAAAAATGCACTCCAAAATTGTTGCCGGACCCCAAGGTGAAATTTATTTCTCTACTGATGGTGGCGAGTCGAGACAAGAGTATCTGATGAACCATCCGCATGGCTATGCCGGGGGCTATTTTATGAAGTGGAACCCCGCTACTAAGCAACTTACCAATTTAGGAATGGGGATGCAATATGAAAGCATCAAGGATGTAGAAGTGGACACAGAATCGGGTATTATCTATGCCATCAGTTATCCGCAAGCCCATTTTCTCGTGTACGATCCTCAAAAAAACCTGTTGCACGATGCTGGCCGGCTGGGCAGTTCCCATGTGCCCCGTGTACTTTTTACCGATTGGTGGGGCAACTGTTATTACGTGGACTGGAGACAACGCCTGGTAAAATATGAGAAATCTACCGGCAAGCTGGTTTTTGCAAAACAAAGTTTACCTGCGTTTCCGGGTACTCCCGGCCAAAAAATTGTTACGGGTATTACTGCTTATGCAAAAAATCCTGATAAAAAAGCCATCTATCTGGTTACCTATGGTGCTAAACTGGTGGCATTTTATCCGCAGGAAACAGGGATCGGCAAATGGGAAGATTTGGGCGGTGTGTTTGAAACAGCCAAAGGAGAAGAGTGGAAACCGTATGTACCCAATTTGAATGTAGGGCTGAACGGTAAACTCTATTATGTAATTGGCGGTCATGGCAATTATGTGCGGAAAGACAAAACAGTGCTGATTGAATTCGATCCTGAACAACGCAAGGCGAACATTCTTTTAGAATTTCCCATCGGCCGATTAACAGAAGTAACTGGTTCTGATATACGGGACAAGGATGGTAACATGTATTTTGCCGGCCGCAAAAGACCGGACAGGACTGAAAACGGCAGTGTTCCCTTTTTAATAAAATTTAACCCTGAAAAAGAGGTGAAATAATATGTACAATAGCATTATTTATTCCCTGATTGCATTATTCTTCGTTCCTGTGATTGCGAACGCACAGTATACTTTCTTTAATCCCAAAGGCAGTTTTGCTATAGAAGCCTCACTTGAAAACACAGATGAACTGCGGATGCCGATCTATCGGAACGCAATGAGCTCTCTTACTGTTTCTGGTGATTTTGTTTTAGGTGGTACAACTGCACAAAAGGGATTGTCGCCGCTGCTGTTCAGCAGTTCTCTTTCGCAGCGTAAACTCACTGCGGTTAAACAACTCGACGACGTTGTAAAAGGACAGTTGAGTATTGGAACTGGTTTTACCGGAGCAAAATCCGGAAACGTTTTTTATGTTGGTACAATGCCTCAGCCCGGAACCGGGGTGGGGGGACATATAATTGAACTGCAGGTAAACCTTAAGGGCCAGATTATTGTGAAAGACCTGGGCGAACCTGTTGCCGGCGAGGGGGTTTTTGCAATGACATTCAATCCGGATAAAAACGAATTCTACGGAATTGTACATCCTTCCGGCAAATTCTTCACGTTTAACCTGAAAACAGGTAAAACCCAAGTATACGATCAAACAGTTCCGTCTGAAAAGGATCTTGATACCTATCATTCGTTTGCATTGGAACCGGAGGATTATCTAGGTCGTTCATTGGTTCTCGACCAGCAGGGCCGCATTTATGGAAGCAGGTCCATCAATAAACTATTTTGTTTCGATCCGGCCACCCAATCGTTTTCAGTTCTTAAAGATGAACTACCCTTCGTATGGGGACGCGAAGCAATGGGACGCATCGATTCCTGGGTCAAAATGCCCGGGGATGTTATTTATGGCAGCAATGCTGCCGATGGGCAATTGTTTCGGCTTGATCCGGTTAAGCAAACAATTGTAAACCTGGGCAAGCCCATTATGATGCCCCGCATTATGGCTATGACCCCCGGAAAAAATGGAATGCTGTACGGTGTGGCTGGTGCCGCTCCCGGTTATGCACACCTTTTTAGTTATCATCCGCAAAAGGGTTTCCGTGATCTAGGTAATCCCGAGTTCAAAATGATAAGTCCCGGACTAGAACAGGGGATTAACTGGCGTGCTTTCCAGATTGCTTCAATGGCAACTGCACAGAGTGGAAACTATATCATTATGGGTGAGAATGAAGCGCTTAGTCAGCTTATGGTTTTCCCTGCTGAAGATTTACCATAATCCAAATAAAAACTTCTTATTTTTTTCGGAACCACTTGTCAAATTCTTCAGTCTTCTCAATATGAAACATCTTCAAGTGTAATCATTTGGATACAGAATTGCAAAAAATGTAGCGGGATTTATTCATGCGCTGCGGCTGATTCGTTTATGGCTTCGCACCCCCATTGTGATCAATGGCAAGCTGACCAAAAGACGAAAAGGCACACCTCAAGGCAGCCCGTTGAGTCCATTGCTATCCAACATTCTGCTGCACGAGTTGGACAACTATCTAGCCTCGAAAGGCCAGAAGTTTGTTCGCTACGCCGATGACTTTAGTATTTATACCAAAGGCAAATTCCATGCAGAAGAGATACGAAATCAGGTAGTCAAATTCTTGAAAGACAAGCTGAAATTACCTATCCACGCAGAGAAGAGCGGCATCCGCCGGCCTTCGAGGTTTCAGATATTGGGTCATGGGTTCACGTCAAGTTTTGAGAAGGGAGCGAAGGGCAAATTTCAGATTAGGAAATATTGGCAGCAAACTCAAAACGATCGATAGCTGGGTTCGGAATCGTTTGCGATACTGCATTTGGACGGACTGTCTTAAAGAGATCCCTTTGGGAGAAGAAACCAGAGCGGAAACGAAAGAACTTGATTTGTCTGGGAGTCCCAAAGGGCAAGGCTTATGCATTTAGCAGAATGCGGAAAGGAGGCTGGGCAATTGCCCAAAGTCCGATCTTGACAACTACCATCACGCTGGAGCGACTAGGAAAACGGGGTTATGAGTGTATGAATGATTATTACGAGAAGGTAAGTCCGATGTTTAATGAACCGCTGTATACGAGAACCGTACTGCCTGTCTCGATAAAGTCGGGATACAGTGGTGTGAGAGCCTCTCCCTGCCATGTTCTGCATGGTGGAGCAGGCTACTTGATTAGTAGCTGGGCGATTTCAATATTTGTTAAGTTATTGGCATTATTATATTTCATGATTGTTTTATTTTATCGTGTAACTCACATTGCGTCCGTTTCCTTGTTTTTCAATAAGTCCTTTATTGACCAACTCTGACAAAATACGTTTTACGGTTGGTGCAGGTATCGCCAATTTTTCGGCAATTTCACCCGACTGAATGTTCGGACGGTTTTGAATAATAGAATAAATTGATTTTTCCTTGGGCGAAAGTTGTGTTTCCAAACCACTTTTATGCAATTTCGTCATTAGTTGCGATTGAATATTTGACAAGCAACTCAAAAAGAACTGTATCCAAACGGTTACATCTTCGTTAGGGCGTTGTGCCTGACAACTTCTTAGAACCTGATAATATTCGTTTTTTCGATTTTCAATTTCGTGTTCAAAACTCACGTATTGTATCCATTTATATCCTTTATTTAGCAATAAAAGTGTTGAAATTAAACGACTTAACCTACCGTTGCCATCTTGGAAGGGGTGAACGCTCAAAAAATCATAGACAAAAGATGCCACTTTGATTAACGCGTGCACTTCCGTTTCGGAATTATACCAATTGAGCATAGCTCTTATAGCATCTTCGGTGGCAAATCCCGCTTCGGTAGTTTGAAAAATGATTTCTCGTGTGCCGTCAGGAAATGAAGCTTCAACTGCGTTGTTATGTTGCTTATAATTGCCTTTATGCCATTGGTCTTTGGCACTGTATTTCATCAGACTATTGTGTAAACTTTTAATATGACTTTCAGAAAGGCTGATGTTTTGGTAAGATTCAGAAATCAAATCTAATACTTCAAAATAACCAACTACTTCCTGCGAATCTCTATCTGTAAGTTTTGTAATGTCAATTTTTTTGAGCAATACATCAACTTCTTCATCGCTCATTTTGTTGCCTTCAATGCGGTTTGAAGCCCCTACGCTTCGCACAGTAGCAATGCTTTTCAACTCTTTGAGAATTTGTCCTTCTTTGCGTTCAATGGCTGTCCAATTTGCATCAAAACGGTCTATTTCGCTGATTAAGTTAATCAGTTTCCAATCAATATTCAGTTTGAAATTATATACTTCGTTGTCCATTTTGATACGATTTGATACGCAAAGATACGATTATGATATAAAACTTCAAACACAAAACGATACGATTTGATACGATTATATTTGATTATGATACGAAAAATGTCATTATTTTCGGTCGTGAGGTTGTCGTGTTGTGAGTTCGTAACGCCTTGCTTTTAACGGCAGTTCGTCTAAAAACCTCCAATGAGTTTTAAAACGATCTTCCTAATTTAAATGTAAGCGATGAGAAGGGACAATAGAAACGGATATTTTTAGATTTGGTATAGTTGCTCTTTGATGAGCTCAATCCGTTGTTTGATGGCCTCAATCAGTTCGGCATGTTCGGTACACTCGCTCAATCTACCAGCTTTGTTTTTGGTGCAGCGCTCAAAGAAACTACAAGCCTTACAAGCAGAAGTTTTGTAATGCTTCATCCTGTTAGTGGTTTTGCCCTGTTTCTTAAAGTACCAGGCACCATTGGTTTGCAACTGCTGCCCGGCAGGGCAAAGGTATAAACCTCCTGTCCGTCGAGTTTCCAGCGATTACGAAAATTGATTTTTAAGTACAACAGGAAATATTATCTTTCCAAGGACTTTCAGAAGAAGCCTTGGTGCTGAATGGTGCCTTATAAGCCCTTTCG
>Ga0105055_10005178_pt1 | contig 18592 bp, 20 predicted proteins | sample BON03_FD_78090 | JGI IMG/M metagenome (GOLD analysis project Ga0105055, IMG submission 78090) | Freshwater microbial communities from Lake Bonney liftoff mats and glacier meltwater in Antarctica - BON-03 | ecosystem: Environmental > Aquatic > Freshwater > Ice > Glacier meltwater | place: Lake...
AGACTTTCGACCTAAGTGCTCACAAGCTATGGCAGTTGATCCGCTTCCAAGGAAGGGGTCATAAATAATATCTCCGATTTTTGTATTATCTGGAATGATTTTCCTCAAAAGACCAATTGGTTTTTGAGTGGGATGGAGTTTAGAACTATTGGGTTTCGGATGGATAATAATATTCTTTGATTTTGATCGTTCAGTTTTATGTTTTCCAAACCATCCATACGCAACCAACTCGTACATTGATAAATAATCTTTCCTACTCATAACAGGTTGATTTTTCATCCATATCAGCATTTGACTGTAATAGAATCCTGCGTTTTTCATTCCTAACCTTAGTGATGAAAACATTAAATCAGAATTAAAAATGTAGCAGGCATTATAATCTTCAAGATACGGAATAACTGCACCAAGATATTTTTTGGTAAATGCCTCGTATTCATCTTCACTTTGCAATTGGTCTCCAACGATTTTCTTTTCATCTTTAACTCCAAGCTTTGCAAATCCTTTTTTATTTTCCACATACGCCACTCCGTAGGGAGGGTCAGTTAGAATTACTCTTATTTTATTATTTCTAATTACCTTACTCACAAATTCTTTGTCAGTTGAGTCTCCACACCCAACAATATGGTTTCCGATTTTGAATATGCTTCCGTTATTTATTTTCATAGATTTTCTTAGCTTTAAGATTTGTAAACTTTTCCCATCTATCGATCACGATTGTTGCGAAAATTGGATCTTTCTCAACTCCTCTCCAGACACGATTTAATTCTTCGCACGCAATCAGGTCAGAGCCACTTCCAGCAAATCCTGAAAAGATTATGTGTCCAGGTGCAGAACATCTCTTGAAAGGTTTCTCGTTTAGTGTGACAGGCTTCTGAGTCGGATGAAGATAGGTCTGAGTACTATCTCTTTTAACTAACCAGAGATCTATCATGTCTTGTACTTCGTCCAGAACTTGATTCCCGGTTGTTACTTCTTGATTAAGAATTTCATTAGCATTTCTGAAGTTAGGGTTTAGATATGGTTTATTTACGGTTCCATAAGTACATGGTTCATACAACCTGTTCCAAGCAACTTTTGGAGTACAATTCTGATTTGATTTGATCCACATACAAACTCTTCTTTTCTTGATTCCGTGTTTTTCATACAGAGATTGAATTAACCCAATACTATTTGGATCTGACCAATAAAAATAATGTGAGTCTGGTTTGGTAAACTTTCTAGATGTCTCAATACTTTTGCTGATAAATTCTTGATAATCATCTTCATTTTTATTGTCTTTATATTCGCCACCATACTTTCCGCCATAATTCCAAGAAATATTATAGGGAGGGTCGCAGAAAATAATGTCTGCTAGTTCGTCTTGCATCATTTTTCTAACCTGTGCTTCGTCTGTTGAATCTCCGACTAAAAGTTTATGTTTTCCAAGTTGGTAAATTTCCCCAACCTTTACTTTGGCAACGGTAGTTTCTTCGATAGCCTTATTCATATCGAAATCATCTTCAGTTAGATCCACATCATCAAAGAAGTTTTGTAATTCTTCATCTCCGAAACCAACATCAAGAAGTAAGTTCATATCAAAATCCTTGAGAAGGTCTTCATCCCAAGATCCGACATTTTTATTCAATCTCAGATTGAGTTCTCGCTCTTCTTCTGGCGTTAATTCTCGAGAGGGAATCATGCATTCGATCTCCTTTATGTTGAGGTCAGCGTATATTTTTACCCTCTGCTCGCCGCCTATAATAATATTTTCTCTTGATCCAATATTTAGAATTACAGGAACAACAGTTCCAAATTCTTTAACAGATTTTTCTAGGTTATTTTTTTCGATCGTACTTAACTTTCTCGGATTGTATCCGTTTTTTATCAAGTCTTCTAACTTGCGAGTAGTTATAGACCATGTAATCTTTTGTTTTTTCATAATAATTTAAGAGGAAGGATTATTGCGTCTCCTCTAACCTTATTCGTCATTGAATGACAAAATGACAATTTCTTTTTATTTTTTAATATTGAATGACAAAAATATCCTTAATTTAAAAGACCTCTTATCATTATCGATAAAAGGTCTTTTAAAACGTCATTTTATATTAAATGACAATTATTCTTTCCTTATTGTAAACAAAGGCTGATACCCACGCTTCTTTGTGTAGTGAGGAATAGGAGACAATTGCATACCAAAGAATTTTTTAAGTCCTTCATTGAGCTCATATTTTACATTTCTTCCAAAGCCTACATCCCACCGCTCATTTGTTAAAGCTCCATTATTGTCCGCAATCGCCTTAAGTAGTTTCCACTTAAGATCAGGCTTAGTTGTTTTCATGTTTATAAATCCCATGTCCTTATAATCAAATTTCTTTGATTTCATTTTTGGGTGTGACACCTTAACAAAATGACCATCTATAAACTTAATATCTAATGATTCCCAAGTTGCATCTTTAGGTAGAATATATGAAACAATCACAAAATCATTTTCTTTCTTTGCAGAGTGATTTGAAATATCTTCAGGATTAATAATTCTGACTTCTTGAACCTTATTAAATTCAGGAATAATGAGTTCATTATCATAGAAAGAGTCTGGTATTGTTGGAATATTTAAATTGTTTATAAAACCCATCTGAGATCTAGCAGATTCAACAGCTTTTCTAACTATATCAAGAGGTTCCTTTATACTATCTGATAGTCTTTTATTTGACTCCTCTACTTCCTTTGAAAGAGAAATACCACCTTTCTTTATCTTAGGGTCATTATCACCTTTTCCATATTTCTCGTATACTAATTCTCCAACTGTCTTTTTCATATTTCGATTATATCAAAAATAATTGGCATTTGTTGGCATTTACAGACCCGACCCACAAGCCTAATTTAGGTTTCTGAAATTACCCCCACAAACCCTTACGGGGTCTTGAGCTGTGGGTACCATACCCGAGTACACCGCATTGACAACCTAGTAGATGTGTGACACGTATTACCTACGTAGTTAGTGTGACTCATGTGTCTATGTTGTTGTGGTAAAAAAGAGCGATTAATTCGCTCTTTTTTGATATAATTTGATTATCATGGATTTAAAAGAATTTACAAAAAACGTATTAATAGATTTAGACACTGCTATATCTGAAGCAAGATCAGAGACTTCAAGAGACATTACTTTTACAGGTAGCAAAGAAAATAGAACTGTTGAATTTGATATTGCTGTAGCCGTAGAAAACTCAACAGAGAAAAGCGGTTCGGCTGGTATTAAAGTTCTGGAGTTTGTAAAAGGAGATGGAAAAATATCTTTAGAGTCAAAAAACTCTACAGTGAGTAGAGTAAAATTTGGAGTTAATTTTGAAATTCTAACAAAAGAAGAAGGTTCTACAAGAAAAGAACTTATTGCCAAAAGGCTTAGTAACAGAAATATACAATCAAATAAATAACATATTTTCAAGTAATTCTTTGAATACCGGTCTTTTCCCAGAATCTTTTGCAGAATGAGATTCTCTTCTAATGTCTACTATTTCAAGATTCTCGCGCTCAGCAAGCTGAAGCATTTCATTTACTTGTGAATCGATTGAGAGAACTTGTCTTTCTTTCCTCTCTGTACCTCTCCGTGAATAGATTGAGTGCATATATTGTGTATAATATGTCTATATGAAAAAAATTATTTCCATACTTATTATTAGTGTATGCGTCTTTGTTATTTTAGTAGTAGTGGGCCAAACTTTTCTCGACGATAAAGGCGACAGTTTTGTTGTTGAGGAAAAAGTTTTTAATGAAGTTGTCGTAGCGCCACCTCTAAAAATAGTCACTGCCGACCCTGCTGACAAAGAATTAAAGTGTGTGGTTATTGATGACTTTGAAGGGGGGTCAGAGCTACGGTGGGGCACCGTGAATGATGGTGTCATGGGAGGTCTCTCTCAGGGCGTAGTCATGTTTGAACAGGATATGCTTGTGCACACTGGAGTCATTAATACTAACGGAGGTGGCTTCTCGTATGTGGGAGCTAGATTGCCAGAAAATCTTTTAGTAGGCTACAGTAAATTGCAAATACGCCTCAATACGTATGGTAGGAAGTATGCGGTGAACTTTGGAGATAGTCGAAATAGGAGGATTTCTCACCAGGCGGCGATACCACTAGGTTCCGAAAGTTCTTGGCAAGAAGTGTTTATAGATTTTGATCAGACAGTACCAACAGTTTTTAGTCGACAAGTAAATAGTGCGCGTTTTTTGGCCAGCGCAATAGATGAGTTAAGTTTTATACTGGGGGATGGGGTTGATGGTCCGTTTCGCATGGAGATAGATTGGATCAAAGCCTGTCTATAGTGACATATATACATAAACACGATACATATATGCATGCGTATCGTGTTTTGCGGGTACCTTTTTTCTGAATATGATGTATCCCAGATTGTATTAATTAAAGACAGCCTGGTTTAAAACAATTCAAATTAGGTTATAATTACAGACGATGACCAAAATCCACCCCCAAGCTTATTTCGGAAATGTAATTGTTCCGTTTGATTCTGCAAACGTAAGTATTGCAAGCTCTGCAGTCTTGTATGGACTCAGTGTCTATACTGTTTTTCCTATAATAGTTGTTGGCGATGAGGTTGGCGATAACAATGGCGATGGTGTTGGCGTTGGCGTTGGCGACGGAGAAGGCGACGGAGAAGGCGACGGAGAAGGCGGTGGCAAAGGTAGCAACGCAGTGGATCTCGAGGATACTCACAGAGAACTATTTGCTTTTCGCCTACATGATCATTATATTCGACTTGTAAACTCAGCCAAGATTATCGGAATAGATATGTTTGAAAAAGAGTGGAATTTTGAAAAGTTCACCACTGCTGTAAAAGAACTTATCCAAGCAAATACGATTAATAAATTGTCATTTGTTCGTGCCACAATCCATGTGACAGATCTTGTGCCAGGAACTCGATCTCGAGGACTCGCAACTACTCTAAGTATGTTTATCTATGAAGCGAATCCTATAATTCCACAAAATGGAGCACGGCTTAAAACGGGTGTGTGGCGGCGTGTTCCTGATTCATCTATTCCTTCTCGCGCAAAAGTAAATGGTGCATATATCAACTCTGTTTTAGGAAAGCAAGATGCTATTGATAGTGGTTATGACGACTGCTTATTTTTGGATATTCAAGGGCAAGTGTGTGAGTTGAGCGCAGCAAATATTTTTATGGTTCGTGACGGTGTTTTAATTACACCAAATCAAACTAGTGATATTTTGGAAGGAATTAATCGCAAGACTGTCATAGAGATTGCGCACCAACTACAGATTCCTGTAATTGAAAGAGAGGTGGACTTAACTGAAATCTATATAGCAGATGAATTGTTTGCATGTGGAACTTCCGCTTTTATCGCTCCAATAGCTGAAGTCGATAAGAGAAAAATAGGAAATGGCGAAAATTATGGAAATGGTAGAAATGACATAAATGAAGAAAAAAGTTCTGATATTGCCACCTTTGGTGCCACCGTCAACACTGCCAACAATGTCAACGCTACTATTACACAAAAAATAAAAGAAGTGTACGTTGAAATTTTTTCAGGTAAAAATAAGGAGTATAATGAGAGGTATCTAACAAGGATAATGAGTGCTTAGTCATTCGAATATACAGACTAATTTTGATACATATGAATGAAAAACATACAAAGAATTATTTCAAAGGTAGAAAGCTGGTGATTGCCACAAAGCATGAAAAAGAAAAAGTCATTGCACCAATTCTTGAGCGGGAGCTCGGTGTTCAAATTAGTGTTTCTATCGATTTCGATACTGATCAATTCGGTACATTTACCAGAGACATAAAGCGTATCGATAATCAACTCGAAACTGCTCGAGCAAAAGCCAGAGCTGGTATAGATTTAAATAGTGTTGATCTCGCCGTTTCAAGCGAAGGTAGTTTTGGAAGTCATCCTGAAATTCCTTGGGTATCATCAAATTTTGAATTGGTCCTACTCTTGGATACATTAAATAACATTGAAATTCGAGGACACTCAAGGTCCGTAGAGACGAATCTTGCAGGTCAGTATGTTTCGAGTGTTGATGAGGCAAAAGAAGTCGCAAAAAAGTGGGGATTTCCTGAGCATGGAGTAATCGTTCGAAATAATAAGAACGGTAGTGTTATATATAAAGGAATTAGGACAGATAAAGAGTTAGAAAAAAGGGTGCGTCAGTTGCTTTACGGTTTTTGTATATTTGGATTTTGCATACGAAGATTTTTTACGCACTTTTCCTTTACGCGAAAATTATTCACGCACAAAGTCTTTGCAAAAAAAAGTATTTATCGAAACTGATATGCGCGCCCATATGAACCCAACTCGTATGCAAAACATTCGCGCTGCGACAGAGGACTTAGTTAAAAATATATGGAGCACTTGCCCTCAGTGTGATTGTCCAGGTTTCGTTATTGTTGATGTAAAGAGAGGATTGCTGTGTGGTGGGTGCAGTGCGCCAACCGATGAGATATTAGCTTATGTGTATGCTTGTCAAAAATGTGCATACAAAGAAGAACGAGAACCATCAGAGACTCGTGCATATGCAGGCGCGGAGATGTGCGAGCGATGTAATCCGTAATACGAAATTATTTCTCGCCCTACGCTCACTTTTTGGTCTCTATCGTAGTTTTCGTGTGTGAATATAGAAAACAACTTTAGTAAAGAAGTCGGCAACCAAATATACTATCAAAATAGTAGAGAGAGATGCGACAAATCCAAATGTTTCTGGTGAAAGAATGAAGATGATAGGGAACGCCATCCATCCGTAGTAAAGATAATTCAATACATAATTATTTTGAGGCGTTGCCTTTGCTCGAAAAATAGAAATAAGTGCGATAAAAGGAATCATTCCCAGGACAAAGAAGACAATGAGAAGTGAGGTACTTGTTGCAATCGCTGCAAGAACTCCCGTGAGCATTATTAATGGAGTAGAAACGAGAGCGGTTATTCTGTCTTTACCTGTGATATTAAATATTTGTGTCAACGATGCAGTAAGGAGTGTGCAACTGAGAGCATATCCTACCCAGCGAGTCCAGAGGAATGTTGTAGGGTCAACGTTCAAATTAATATTCATAAGCATAACTAAGTATGAGAGAACGGTAATAAAACTCACGAGCCATGGAAAATCAGAACCGAATTTCTTTCGATTCAGGAAAAAATAAAGTGATGCCAATGCGAAAATAATTGTTGATGCGATAAGTATTGTATTCATGTATCTAGTTTACCATAATTTTCTTTGAAGAATATCCACAAAACTTTTGCTATAATATATATCTATGAACATAAACAATCACAAAAAAAGACTCGAAACAGAGTTTAGGAAACTGGAATCAGTGGGATCTTCGTTATCAGGAAAAATGAAATTAGTTCGCGAGTCTGCCTTCACAAAGTTCCCATTAGTTTTTGTTCTTTTGAGTTCGTTTGGTCTCGTTGCAACATTTTATGGTTTCGAAAAAGTTATTGATCAGATTCCATTCCTTACAAATAATCCATTCCTGATTTTAATAACAGGAATAGCGGTGCTTTTATTTACGGGAGCGTTGTACAAAAAGCTCAGTTAGGCTGAGAGGTCTCTTAGTAGGTCTTGCATCAATTCAATTTCTGCCGTTTGTGTAGTCATAATCGCATCAGCCATAGAAGTGATTTCTGGATGGGTGATGTATGGTCGCACGCTCTGTGCCATCATGATTGCTCCCATGTGGTGTGGAATCATGTCCTCTAGAAATCTTTGATCCAAAGCTACTCCCGATAGTCCCGACAAATCACGCATCATTGGTTGATATAAACCATCTGCCACATATATTTCTTTATACCAGTCTAAATGCCACCCTTTGAGTGTTGCAATCTCAGCTTCCTGAGCTGTGATAATTTCTGTAGCCAAAGTACGAACATTTTCAGTTGAGCCGCCTCGAGCAAGAACCTCGTTTGCAGTATCTATTGCTTCTTGATGATGGGGAATCATTCCTGACACAAACTCTCGTTCGCTCGAGACCATCATTGCTGAGTGATCCATTCCTCCCATCATATCCATTGACATGTCATTACTCATCATTGTTCCGTCGGGCATTTGATGCATTCCTGCCGACATTCCTTTCGTCAATTCGTTCTCGGTATTATTTTCATTGCTGTTTCCAATTCCGAATCCAATACCTAGTCCAATAATAAGTATGATGACTGCGATTATAATTGTGTTTTTTTTCATGTGATATGTGTAATTAATGTATGTAAATATCGCGTAATAACTTTCATTTTTGCAATGTGACTAATTATACCCTTAGGGGGTATAATTAGTCAATTTAATCAGTAATCAAGGTGACACTTCGTAGCTCCTTAATAATAGAGGCAGGAATATCTTCTAGTCGACAATTAGTTTTTTGTATATTATTAATAATAGCCCTCTTCTCTTCACCGATCGCAAACACAATGGCTTCGTCGACGCAACTTCGCAAAAAGGTAAAGGTAACCGTAAATCTCTTTGTGTGTGGATTTACGCCAAGTGGAACTTCATAGGCACACACCCACGCATCACCTGAAAAATCGATGCCGCGCTCGGTATTTTCTTGGTAAGGAAATAGTCCGGCAGTATGTCCGTCAGGTCCAATTCCCATTGTGGCGATTATGGTGCCGTTTGGGTTGTTTTGTTTCCACGCCCGAAGGGCGTGCTCAAACTTCTTGCCGACCTCATCGAGCGTTTCATTGAGAGAGGTACTCGTCGATATTGTCTGAGCACCATTTGCTTTAGCAGATGTGTAAAATTTAGTTTTTACGATTTGCTCAAAATTATTAATTTGCGAATCATGAGAAAAGCGCTCATCGAGTACGGTGATGGTAGTACGACTCGAAACAAGGGATGTATCAAGATGCTCGAGAAGTGAAAGCGCAGAGCCTCCGGAAAGCAACAATAGTACAGAATGCCCCCGGTTTCTTTTTAGTATAATATTGAGTCTGTCGGCAGATTCCCGAACAGGGTTCGCGCTCCGCACGTGGTTCATTGTATTCATGTTATTGAGAATATCATTATATACGGACTTTATAAAATCGAGGCTCGCACTAATCTTTGGTAAAAATATTTAAAAATCCCCAGCATTATGCTGAGGATTACGTTACTCAATCTCCCAGTCCATGGGAGATTCTTTTGGAATAGGAAGAAACTTAAAGTCATGAGTAATCTCATCAATGAGTCCGAGGCGCAATGCCTGTTCAGCGTCGATATATTCTTTATGAACTTCACCGTAGCGAAAAGGTTTTTTAACTTCTTTTTTGCTAAGACCTGTTCGCTCGACATAAAGCTTTAATCTTTTTTTACGAAGTCGTTCCACTCCCTCGTGGAAAAGCTCGATATCTTTTTTGAGACGCTTTGGAGTGTCACCAATCCATTCTCTGCAGTGACGAACCCAGTGCATCAAGATGTTTGCATGAGGAAGCATCGAACGATGACGACACGAAAGCATCAAGTCGATTGTCACTGATGCATTTTTGCCAATCAGAACAATATCGACAGGGGAGTGCAGTCCATTGATGGTATCAATGAGCCTGTAAGCCGCGTCCACGTTTCCGCCAGCACAGTTTGCAAGGATTGTAATTGGAGCGCATTCCGTATAATCCATTCGAATCATACTCAGTCCGAGTTGTTCAGCTTTAGTTGATGTAATTTCACCTTCGAGAATCACCCTTCTCCAGTCACCGAGGTAGCCTTTTATTTCCTTCAGTTTCTCAAGAGAAACCGATAGTTCTTTTTCTGAGTCTTCTGTATCTTTTTTGTTCATTTGTGCAAAGCCAGCTTGTTTTTCTGGCACTTCCACTTTTTTTTCTAACATAAATTTAGTATTTTAGCAAGTTTTTTGAGTAATGTTTCCGCGTACTCCTTGGGCGGTAATTGTGATATTCTTAGGGTGCCAATTAGTATATACGCTTAATTACATATGTATTAATTTAATATTAATATTGAAAAAGCATTAGATGCAAAGCTTACTCAAAACACTAAAAAATATCTAATAGAATAAGTAGGGTAATAAGGCAAATATAATCAACTCTAACATGTCAGACATAAAAACATTTAAATTCGATAAAGAAAATTTCTGTGAGATAAAAGAATATCATTTCGGGAGTAATTGGCCTGCTGTATATTTACTTGAAGATGGAAAAGAGATTTATATTGGAGAGTCAACAAGTGTTTACAATAGAAGTCGGCAACATTTTGAAAAAGAGCAGAAAAGAAAGTTAAAAAACATTCATGTTATTAGTGATGAAGAATATAATAAATCAGCTGCGCTCGATATTGAATCACAGTTGATTCAATATATTTCTGCCGATGAAAAATTTACTGTGCAGAACGGAAATAAGGGTCTTAGTAATCATGATTATTACGATAGAGATAAGTATAAAGCAAAATTTGAATTAATCTGGAAAGAGTTGACGAGGATGTCCCTTGTTCAAAAGAGCCTTTTACAGATTCGTAACAGTCAGATTTTTAAATACTCTCCTTATAAAAGTCTTACTGATGACCAGATTCACATTGTTCAAAACATCCTCACTATTCTAAAAAAAACGGAATCTGAAACCATTGTTATAAATGGTAGCCCAGGAACTGGTAAAACAATCGTCGCTACATATTTGATGAAGTATTTATTAGAAACTAAAGAGTACAAGAATATGAAGGTGGGTTTAGTGATACCTATGACCTCACTTCGAAAAACAATAAGGAAAGTTTTTTCTCACGTTAAGGGTCTCAAGCCTGGCATGGTTATTGGACCTAACGATGTTATAAAAGAAAAGTATGACTTGCTTATTGTTGACGAGGCTCATAGATTAACGCAAAGAAAAAATATAACAAACTTTGCCTCGTATGACGCGGTCAATAAGAAGATTGGATTGGGAAAAGAAGGGACGCAGCTCGACTGGATTCTAAATTCATCAAAACATCAAATTTTTTTCTATGATAAAAACCAGACTGTGCGACCTGCAGATATTGATACAGGTGCATTCGCAAAAATGCCAGCAGTCAGACTGATACTCAGCAAACAAATCAGAGTGAATGGTGGGGAAATGTATATCGATTTCATCAATAATTTTTTTGATCTTGAGTTCTCCGAATGTAATTTCGAGGAGTACGATTTTAAAATATTTAACAACCCTTCAGAAATGATGGCTGCCATTAAAGAAAAAAACTCTGAGTATGACCTGTGTCGTGTTGTTGCTGGGTATGCGTGGCCTTGGAAAACAAGAAAAGGGGCTGAATTTGATATAGAGTTGGGTGACCTAAAATTATCATGGAATTCACAAGCAGTTGACTGGGTTAATTCAAAGAATGCAATTAATGAAGTGGGTTGCATACATACAGTACAAGGATATGATCTTAATTATGCGGGAGTAATTATTGGTCCAGAAATATCGTATGATCCAATTAATCATGAGCTAATTATCCATAAAGATAAGTATGAGGACTTTAATGGAAAGAGATCAATCTCTGATCCCGAAGAACTCAAGATATATATTTTTAATATTTACAGAACCCTGCTTACTCGAGGAATTTACGGAACATACGTTTATGTGGTTGACGAGAGCCTCAGAAAACTTTTTATCGATGCTTCTGAAGACAGAAATTTCACCTAATCAGCAATCACCCACGCAGTAAAACTTGCACAACCTGCTTCGTTGCAGACACGGCGAATATCAGCAAGAGTTGCCCCTGTGGCACATACGTCGTCGATGCAGAGTATATGTGCGCCCTTGAGCAGGAGCGATCTGCGGGTTTTTTGTATATAAAAAATATTTTGCATTGCATCAATTCGCTCCTCTCTATTTGCGTGGTGTGATTGTCGAGGGGATTCCTTTCGATAGAGTAAGGCAGTTTCTAATGAATAAGTACTCTTTGTTTTTATTTGCAAATGACGATGAATTTTTTTGGCAAGATGATATGTAGTCCAAGAACCTCGCTCACGCTCCCTTTTTCTTGTTGTTGGTACAGGAATAATGATAAAAGGTCTTTTTTCCGTCGCACTACCAAAGATATGCTCGCCTAATTGGCGCGAGAAGAAATCCATCATACTTTTGTTATTGTTAAATTTCATACGCCATATAGCATTTTTGATAGCTGTGTTTCTGTACGAGTGAATATAATGAACGGTAAGGGGTGGTGTTTGACGAGGTATCAGATTGAGTTCGCATGCGAGTATTCTTGGAAAGTCGTGTCGGCGCACGAAGTGCGCCGACACGACTTTGTCTAAATCACCATACTCTCTTTCTGTCTTTTTGGTATCAATCCCTAGCGCAAAATAAACAATTTTCGTTAAGCTTGTCATTTTTGCCACCGATACAATTTTTACTATATATACAAGTAATGTAGTCAACTTACGTGGTGCTGAGATTTCTCTTTCCATGTAAGCAATGGTATAATTTTCTTGAGCAATATGGGTAATTTTTTTAATTTTTTGACAAATAGTTTTTCACAAAAAAAAGATGTCAGTGTGGTAGGTATCGACATTGGTTCTTCTGCTATCAAGATGGTCCAACTCCAAAAACGCAAAGGGCGTGCTGTTCTCGAAACGTATGGTGAGCTTGCACTGGGTCCGTACATGGGACTTGAAATAGGAAAAGCTACCCGACTTTCAACTGAAAAAACAGTCCTTGCATTAACTGATCTTTTCCGTGAAGCAAACATAACTACGCGTAACGCCGGAGTCGCTATTCCTATGCGTCAGAGCATGGTGAGTGTTCTTACATTACCTACTAAAAATACAAATGAACTCAAGACTATGGTGCCAATAGAGGCGCGAAAATATATTCCGATGCCAATTTCCGAAGTGACTCTCGACTGGTTTGCAATTCCAAAGCGTAATGAAATGGAGGAGTCGGCAAATTCGACCGATGTCCTTGCTGTGGCAATTCACAACGACACACTCTCACAATTTAGTGCTATTGTTCAGCAAGCTCAAATTCAGGCAACCTTTTTTGAAGTAGAGCTTTTTAGTACTGTCCGATCAGTTGTTGATGTACAGGAAAGCAAGCCCGTCATGATTTTTGATATGGGAGCAGGTGCAACAAAGCTCTATGTTATCGAACGTGGTGTTGTGCGAGATTCTCATACTATTAACCGAGGAGGACAAGATATCACAGCTGGTATATCGCGAACACTTGGTGTTGCAAGCGATTTCGCAGAACAGCTCAAAAGAAACTCAGGTAAAAATACACCAGATCAGGAAAAAGCCATTAACGAAGTCCGTGATCTTGTTATGAATCCAGTATTTAATGAGGCTAGTGCTGCAATACTTAACTACGAAAGAAAGGCCAATAAAACCATAAGCAAAATTGTGCTTGTGGGAGGGGGAGTGCTCCTCAGTGGAATCAAGGAATCTGCTGAACAGTATTTGCGGATACCAGTTGAAAACGGAAATCCTTTCGAAAAAGTTGAAGCACCAGCATTCCTTGAAAAAACCCTGAGTGAAACTGGTCCAGGGTTTGCGACTGCTATCGGACTTGCACTTCGAAAATTACAAGATTCAGATTAATATTAATATACCTTCAATAAGTCGGTATAAGATTATTAATCTCTGTGCCCATGGTGTTGAAAACATCATGGATAGAAAAACTATTCGATATGATATACTAACAGGAGTATGGCAGACCAATTTCAAACAACTTTTATTCCAAAGGGCAACAACACGCCAAGCCAAAAAACCATCTCATCAAAGAAAAAGGTGGCGAGTATTGTTACGTTGGTAACCTTCCTTGTTTTTGCACTCTCAGCAGCAATGTCTGGATATGTTCTTGTTAACCAGAGAGTTACCCAGGCAAATATCGAATCTATTACATTAGAGCTTACAAAAGTGAGAGAATCTGTTGATGATGGAACCATTCAACAGATAGCTGACATTAGTGATAGGATAAGATTGGCGAGTGATCTTCTTGATAATCACCTCGCTCCTTCAGAAATATTCGTTCTGCTTGAAACCTACACACTGCCAACAATAGGTTTCCAACAATTTTCATACGATTATGTAGAGGGTAATGTTGTACGAATATCAGGACAAGGTGTTGCTGCGGGGTACGGTTCAGTCGTAAAGCAGTCTGATACATATACAGCAGCAGATAATTTTAGTGATGTTGTTTTTTCAAATCTATTGAGAAACATTGATGGTACAGTCAATTTTACATTTGAGGCAAAGCTGAAAAAGAAGCCGATTCTTTTTCAGGAATCTATGAAAAATGATGGAGCAAATGTTTCATCAAGAAGTAACTCTGAAACAAATTAGTATGAAATACGCACCAATCATCTTTATAATACTCGCTGTAGGAATATTTTTTACATACATTCAACCTCAGAACGAGAAACTTTTAGAACTTAAAAAAACAGAGGTTCAGTATACTAGTGCACAAAAACAAGCTAATAATTTGAGGACAACAAGAGAGGGTCTTCAGGATACGTTCAAGAAAGTAAACATACAAGATCAAGAAAGACTCAAATTAATGCTACCAGATAGTGTTGACAATGTTCGGCTTCTCCTCGATCTCACTGAATTAGCAAGGCAACAATTTGGGATAGAATTGAGTACTGTAAATATATCTTCAGGTGGTTCTGGAGAAGAAGATAGTGGAAAAATTATTATAGATAATGCAAATACAGGAGTCGGTACAGTTCGAGTAAGCTTTAATTTCATTACTACATACGAAGAATACAAGGAGTTTTTGCAAGCGCTAGAAAAGTCTTTACGGTTATTTGATATAAAAAGGCTTACTGTACGTACTTCAGAAGGGCCGCTCAATTCTTATTCGGTTGCATTTGACACTTATTGGTTACGATAAAATTTTATGAAAAAAAACATCATTATTATAATAGTACTACTTGTAATTGGAGTTTTTGTGTATTACGGATTTCTCACAGAAACTCCCAAATCAGAATCATTGTTAAGTGGGGATAATCAAAGAGCATCAGATATTTTAGGTAATGATATCAGCAATGCTCTCAATAGGCTAAGTGTTTTGAGTCTTGATACGAGCCTTTTTGAGAATCCTAATTTTATAGTGCTCGAAGATTATAAAAAAACCATTCCAAATCAAGAGCCGTATAGAATAAATCCGTTCCTACCTGTTACTGCTCAAGAACCTGCTCTAGAAGGCGGAGCTCTGATAAATATTGCGCCTCGAGCAAATATTGCGCCGGAAGCAGGTGTTGAAGGGGCGGCTGATACAGGAGCTTCTGTAGAAAGTGAAGATAATAATGAAGAATCACTTAATGAAAATGCTAGCACCAACGAAAGCACGACAATATCTGGTTCGCAGGTATCCCCTGTAACTACTCAATAATTATGTCTTTTCTCGATTTTCTCATACAAAAGAAAATTATCTCTGATACTGACGTAACCGAAATCAACAAAGTTATTCGTGAAAAAAATATTTCAACCGAAGAAGCGATTGAAACCAAGGGGGTAACTGAAAAAGTAATTCTCGAAGCCAAGGGTGAGTTCTTTCAGGTGCCAACGCGTCGCGTCCCAGAAAACAGTATTCCGTTCGATATTTTAAAATATATTCCCGAAGAGTCTGCTGGCTACTATAAGATGGCGCCTCTTGCTGTCACTGATGGTTTTCTTGAGGTGGGAATGGTTGATCCACTTAGTATCGAAGCAAAAGATGCACTTACTTTTATTACGGTAAATGAAAATCTTTCATATAAAATTTTTGTTCTTACTGAACAGAACTTTAAGCAAATTCTCGCAAACTATACAGGTCTATCTGGACAGGTAACAGAGGCGCTCGGAGAGCTTGACCCTGATCTTATCAGTGTAAATGGGGAGAGTCTTGATGATGGGTCAGAATCAGGAAAGACAAAAAGTCGTGTTGAAAATGAGACTACTATTATTGAGGATGCTCCGGTAACAAAGATTGTGGCAACAGTTCTGCGCTATGCTGTAGAGGGAAATGCATCAGATGTTCATATTGAGCCGATGCGCGACCGTGTGCAGGTTCGCTTTCGAGTCGACGGATCTCTCACAACGAGTCTTATTCTTCCAGCAAAAGTTCAACCTGCAGTAGTTGCTCGTATTAAAATACTTTCACGAATGAAGCTCGATGAAAAGCGAAAACCGCAAGATGGTCGTTTTTCTGCAAGAATTGATGGGCGAAAAGTTGATTTTCGTGTTTCTACGTTTCCAACATATCATGGTGAAAAGGTGGTGATGCGTATTCTTGATCCGGATAAGGGTGTGGTAACACTCGATAGTCTCGGTCTGAGTGTCCGTTATCTTAAGATGATTCGGGACGCTATCAGTCGACCTTACGGACTAATTCTTGTTTCGGGTCCGACGGGGTCAGGTAAATCAACAACGCTTTATGCGCTTTTGAATGAGATTGATAAGGAAAAGCATAACGTACTCTCTCTCGAAGACCCTGTGGAGTTTAGTATTCCCGGGGTGAATCAATCACAGGTTCGTGCTGATATTGGATATACATTTGCAAACGGACTGCGAACTACGCTTCGGCAGGACCCCGATATTATTATGGTGGGAGAAATTCGAGATGCAGAAACTGCTAAGCTTGCTATCCAAGCTTCTTTAACAGGTCACCTTGTACTTTCAACAATTCACACCAATACCTCAGCTGGAATTATTCCGAGACTTATTGATATGGGAGTTGACCCATATCTTATTCCACCAACGCTTATTCTCGGAATTGGACAGCGACTTGTGCGAAAAATTTGCCCAGAATCCGGCAAAAAAAGAACGCTCGAAGGGTCATTGCGTGAAATGGTCACAAATCAATTTGCAGACCTTCCAGAAGAGTTTAAAATTGAAATTCCTGAGAGTGACTATATGCTTGAAATTGATCCGACACCCGATTGTCCCAAGGGAACAAAGGGTCGAGAGGCTGTATTTGAGATGTATAAAATGGATCGAGAGATTGAGGATATTATTTTAAAGAATCCGATTGAGTCAGCAATTCATGACGAAGCACGAAAAAAAGGCCTTATTACAATGAAAGAAAGTGCTATTATCAAAGCACTTGAGCACAAGATTCCATTAGAGGAAATTAACAGTTTATAATCCGTCTTGAAGGTCATACGTGTGATATACTAAAAACAATTATGGAGTACACATCATTTATAAAAGAATTAGTAGAAATTATTTCTAGAGAATCTGGTTCAGATCTTCATTTGTCTGAAGGAAGACATCCTACTATCCGTGTGACAGGATCTCTAATTCCGCTCACAAAAATGCCAGTACTTACTCGAGAGGATACGGATGCTATTCTCAAAGAAATTGTTACACCTGAAAAACTTTCTACTTTTGCGAAAAAACAGGAGCTCGATTTTTCATACGCCCCTATGCCGAATGTTCGTTTCCGAGGAAATGCTTTTATTCAACAAGGTAAGGTTGGAATTGTTATGCGACTTATTCCTAGACATATCCTGACCCTTGAGGAACTCAATGTTCCAGCTCGTATTGCTGACTTTGCGAGACTGAAACAAGGTTTCTTTATGGTTGTGGGTCCCGTGGGGCAGGGAAAGACAACAACGCTTGCAGCACTCATTGACATGATCAATAATGAGCGAGCAGAACATATAATCACTATTGAAAACCCTATCGAATATGTATATGAGCAAAAGCGCTCTATTGTTGATCAGCGAGAGGTAGGAATCGATACTGGAAGTTTTGGGCAAGCACTCATCAGTACACTTCGACAGGACGTTGATGTTATTTTAGTAGGTGAGATGCGCGATCGTGATACAATGGCGGCCGCTATCACGGCCGCCGAAACTGGACACCTCGTTTTCTCAACACTTCACACCAACAATGCGTCCCAAACAATTGATCGTATTATCGATTCGTTCCCAGCAGAACAACAAGATCAAATCCGACTCCAGCTTTCAAGCTCACTTTCGGGGATTTTTTCACAACGACTGCTTCCGAGAATTTCAGGAGGACTTATTCCTGCGTTTGAATTATTGATAAATAATAATGCCGTCTCAAACCTTATTCGTGAAAAACGAACTCATGAAATTGATATGGTTATTGAGACCGGATCAGAATCCGGAATGATTGATATGAATCGTTCACTTGCAGAGTTGGTGCGACGAGGAGAGATTACATTTGATGTTGCGAAATCACACTCACTGAGTCCTCAAGCACTCGAAAGACTAATATAATACATCTATGTTATTCATATATAAAGCAAATACAAAAGAGGGTGAGCCAAAAGAGGGATCTATTGAGGCAATGAATATCGACTCTGCAATTAACGCATTACAGCGAAGGGAGTTTGTTATTATTAATATAACGCCAGTCGATGAAAAGAAAGGTATCTTGTCGATGAACCTTTCATTCTTTGAGCGAGTAAAACCAAAGGAGGTTGTTATTTTGTCACGACAGATGTCGACTCTCTTTGAGGCTCAGGTTTCAGCCCTGCGAATTTTCAGACTCCTTGCAGCAGAAACAGAAAATTTAAAACTTGGGCGAACACTTGCAGATGTTGGGGAGCAACTTCAAGGAGGAAGCTCTCTCGCTTCAGCTCTTGAAAAGCATGGCGATGTATTTACTCCTTTTTATGTGAGTATGGTGCGGGCTGGTGAAGAGACTGGACGACTTGATGAGACATTTGCCTTTCTTGCAGACTACCTCGA
>Ga0105055_10005188_pt1 | contig 18571 bp, 10 predicted proteins | sample BON03_FD_78090 | JGI IMG/M metagenome (GOLD analysis project Ga0105055, IMG submission 78090) | Freshwater microbial communities from Lake Bonney liftoff mats and glacier meltwater in Antarctica - BON-03 | ecosystem: Environmental > Aquatic > Freshwater > Ice > Glacier meltwater | place: Lake...
GATGACCTCCTCTCCCCCTCCAATCCCTCTCTCTCTTTGACCACCACAAGGCAGCTTTATTCATGCATCCCGACCCCCCAATCCAAGTATAGGAGGACAAGGCTCCACAGCGTATCATTACGTATTACGAAAGGCACATTATTTTGGCTGGGACGCCCGTTGCAAAAATGGCCTCGAACCCTCGCATAGCGTAGCGCAGGAGCTCGACCAAGAAGAAGATGGCGTCCTTGCCACCCACCGCGCAGCCTCAGGCTCCACCCGCCACTTTGTGGCGGACCGTGTCGATCGGGGAGCTGCCGCCGTACCTGCCGCAGGACAATGGCAGCCGGCTGGAGGCGGGAGTCTTGAGGGTTCAGGCCAGGGCCTTGCAGGCGCTGCTACGGACCAAGTTTCCCATGTTTGCCAGCCATGCCCTCTACAATCCCCAGGTGGGCGCCTTCCTAGACGGCTACCTCAATTATGCGCGTCGTCTGTTTGAACTGGCCGCGGATCGTCACGCGGGGATGCCCAAGGAGGAGGAGGGCTCGTTGGCGGCTGTGGAGGCCGTGCGTACCGCCTTGCATCGCCTCGTTTTCCTGGTGTACCTTCGACTCTTGAACAGCGAGGACGAGCAGCAGCACGTGCTGTCTTTTGCCGCATTGGCCAAGGATCGCAATGTGCTCGATGTGCCCCGGGTGCTGGACCTGTGCAATTTGTACGGCTTCACGGACCCGGCCTTGCTGACGCGTCTGTTGGAGGAAGGGGCCTTCCGCCTGTTTCAAGCCAGCCTCCTCGCCCAGCTCACCGAGGCCTGCCGCTCTATCCAGGACGTGTTGCAAGAACTACACCGCACGGTGGTGTCCTCATCCCCGACTTCCGAGGCGCAGAGCGATGCGTTGGAGTACCTGGTGGACGTGACGGGAGGCTTGAGCCGGTTGGTCCAGGCGGTGCCACTCACGGCCCTCACACTCGCCGCCTCGCCTGACCTCTTCCTCGCCCTCCGTCGGACCTATGGGGTTCTGGCGGCAAGAGGCAAAGAAGCGGAGGGGAACGGGGAGATGACGACGAGCAGCAGCAGCAGCAGCACTAGGGACAAGCAGGCGAGAAGGCGGGGGTTCTACGCGCGCTTTGTGTGTCGATGCAGCCTGGCCTTGCTGAACGCCGTGGTGGACGGCCTGATTGCCCACGCCCACGTGCACGAAGGGGCCTTGGAGGCGCTCTTCACCTTGCTCAGCCAGCTTGTTCAAGCCAAGGGGGAAGAGGAGGAGAAGGAGGAGGATGACAAGGGGGACGGCAAAAGCAGCACCAGCAGGGGCCTACTGCACGACTGCGTCCAGCAACGGAATGGGCTGGTGGTTCGTCTCCAAAAGTTCGTGTTGGCGGCCGGGTCTCGGCAAGGGCAGAGCCTCGACACGTCGGGAGTGGCGTATCTGGTAGAGCTGCTCAAAAATAGTGTGGGTGGGGCCCAGGGCGAGTCGGCGCCAAAGAGGGTGTTTATAAACCCGGGTTCCCACCGAAATGAGGAGTGGGGAGAGGGGGAGGCGGAGAAGGGCGCGCGAGGGCCGGACATCAAGGCCATGATCCAGGAGGTGCGGCAGGTGTGTCCCGGCCTAGGGGAGGGCTTCGTGCACGCTTGCCTGGCCGTGATGGACTACAACACCAACATGGTGGTCAATGCCCTGCTGGAAGGCGGCGCCTTGCCCTACCCGCTCGACACGCTGAACCGGACGCTGCCTTCGCCGATGGGCGTGGACAAGCAACGGAAGAAGGACGGCGGGGTGGAGGACGACGCGCGCGACGAGGAGTTCATTGCCCACCAGAAGGCCTACCTCCGGCAGATGGAGCGGGACGCGGAGGAGGATGCCTACCTGCTGCAGGAGTACGACGACGACTTCGACGACCAGTTCCAGTCCGAGGGCATGACCTTCTCGCGCGACTCGGCCCGGGAAGATTTTGAGTCCGTCAAGAAGTACAACAGTCTGGTCAAGAAGGAGGAGGAGGAGGATCGCTTCTGGAAGGAGATGCGGCTGGAGCAGCCGGGTTTGCCCAAGGTGGAGGGGGGAGTGGACGAGGAGGAGGAGGAGGAGGAGGAGGAAGAGGAAGGTGGGGAGGGAAAAGAAGAGACGAAGCAGGGAAGAGGGTTTGGCCCGGACGCGCGTCGTGGGTGGCGGCCAAGAGGTCGAGGAGGAGGAGGGATAGCCAGGGGACGAGGAGGAGGAAGAGAAGAAGGGGGAAGGGGAGGAAGAGGAGGAAGGGGAAGAGGAGAGGGGGGTGATGGGGAAGGAAGAGGTGGGGGCAGAGGAGGAGAAGGAGGCGGACGGGAAGGGGGAGGGGGAGGAGGAAGAGGCGGCGGAACAGGGACTGCGGGTGGGGGAGGAACCGCGGGGCCGCTGAGTGCGCTGGCAAGACGGAGAAAGGAAAAACAAAAACATCTGCGGGCCAACCACAATCGAAAAGCCCAGGCTGCGCGCAAGGCCGGGCCGGTTGGGTGAGCGGGGTGTGGGGAGGTTGCTGTGTGGGGAGGAGGAAGCCGAAATGGCTGTGTAATAAACAAAGAAAAGAAGGGGAAAACAGAATGAGTAACGTAAATTTAAAGCATTACTGCGCTGGGGAGGGGCTTTTGCTTGCTTTCGGACAACCAAAACTTCGTGGAATCAATACATCCCGGATGAGAGCGAAGAAGCCAACCCCCCTCTTTACTTCGCTCACTCTTATGAGAAGAAGTGAACAAAGCTTTCCGGTGACGAGGCACGTGTGAGGGGCACGCTGTCCATGTGTCATGCTCTGAAGGCTGTGGTGGTGGGTGGAGGCTTGTGTGTCAAAGGCCTATTGCTTTTGAGAAGCGCACGTTTATCTTTACCTCCTCCTCCCTCTTCCCGCCCCTTGCTCTTCATCCAAACACACAAACCGAGCAATCCAACCCTTGCCTACGCTCACTCTCATTACCACCACAAGGAGGAGGACGATGAGGGGGAGGAGGAGGTGCACACCCATTTAACAGGACGAGAGGACAATTCTCCAGACACAACATCCTCATTTTTAACCCTCACCCTCACCTCCACTCCCCCCTTCTTCTCAACAAACGCCAACAGCAGCCATGAAGGTGTCCCTCGCTGTGTCTGGCATTGTGGCATGGCCTCTGGATGCCTCGGGCGTGCTTGATTTGGTCTGGAAGGCTCGTCTCTCTGCCTGATGATGGGGCATGAGGCAGACGTCGACGCTCTTCTTCGCTCGTTGCTTTATGCGCACACCCCTTCTCAAACCCACAGGCAACCACACCTACACGTCCATTGAGCGGGAAAAGAGAGCAACAGCGAGCTGGCGGAGACGGCGGGGGTTGTGTGCCTTGCCTCTGCCCACCCTCAGCAGCAGCACCATCATCATCACACGCCCCGCCCGCGCAGGAGGCCCCGCCCGCGCAGGAGGGCTGCGCCCCCCGCTCATCCTTACCCCCGCCGAGGCACGCAACGCCAGCTAACTCTGTCTACACCCACCCCTGCACATTCTACACTGACAGGAAGAGGACCAAGCAACAGCCATGACGGTGGTGCACACGCCCGAGGCAGGCGATCTCCCGGCCCTGGATGCCTTGCTGGACGTGATATTGGGCCCCAAGCTGGCGCAACTTTATGGCGACACGGCCCTCCTCGAGCGCATCGAGTGCAAGCTGGGGATGGTCTTGGACAGGCACCATTCGGAAAAAGTGGAAACCTTTCACGAGATGGTCGGCATGACCAAGTCGCCCATCATCAAGGAGAAGAACCTCCAAGTCTTTGTCAAGAGCATCATTGGGAGTCTGGTGGAGGACGCCTCCCGGCCCCCGGTAGCCGTGGCCAAGCCCAAGGCACCCGCGGCGAAAGCAGGCGGTGGTGGTCGTGGCGGCGCGAGCAACAATAAGCGCGCCAAGCCGGCAGGAGGAAACGGCGGTGGGACGGCCAAGCGGGCGAAAAAGCCGTCGGCAGCGGTGGCGAGTGCCGCGGCGTCCAAGTCCTCGGACAGCGTGTCTTCCTTGGACGAGATCAGCAGGTCGAGCATGTCGGACGACGAAAGTGCCGCCGCCGCCGCCCCCAAGAAGGCCGCTGCTCCTGCCCCTGCGCGCAAGCCGGCGGTGGTAGTGGAGAGCTACGACAGCGTGATGGCGGACTCGGACGGGCAGATGCGGGGTCAGCTGCACCTGGTGGAGCGGTGCCCGGCCTTCGTGTACAGCTCCTGGCGCGACATGGACCACGACGTGTACCTGTTCAACTTCCCCATGCTGGGGGCGACCAAGCGCGAGGCGCACCCGAACGGCGTCATCGGCTTCTTTCCCGGCTTCGGGCTGTACAGGGAGTACACGGACAAGGCCTTCCGCAGCGTGACCATGCCCGGCGACCAGCCCACCAAGCTGCGCTCGCGGGAGGAGATCTTCGCCTTCCTGGAGAAGGGCACGCAGATGCGCTCCACGGCCAAGGGCGGCAGCGGGGAGGGGGCGCGGCGCAAGGCCTACGTGGCGGCCTGGCAGTTCTTCCAGCAGTTCGTCTTCAAAGAGGCCGTCTGCGCCGAGGACCCCTTTCCCCCCCTCGCCCGCCGCGTGCCCAGCAAGAGCAAGAAGCGCAGCTCCACCTCCTCCTCAGCGCCCAAGAAGCCCCGCGCCCGTGCCGCCTCCTTGCCCGCGGCCTTGCCCCCACTCCCACCAGCGGCGCCTCTGGCCCTGCCCGTCCCCGCTCCCGCCGTCGCCCTGACGCCCACCGCGTCCATGGTGGAGGAGAAGGCTGGTGCTGCCGCTGCAGCTGCTGCTTCCCCGCACCCACCACCGCCCCTCACCACCGCCACGCCCACACCACCACAGCCAGCAGCAGCAGCAGCAGCAGGGCCAGCGGCTGTGGCTGTGGGAGATAAAGGGGCCGAGGAAGGCCTGGGGCACATGATGGGGTCGGAGGGCGCGCCGTCGCCCTTGGGGGAGGAGGCACCGGACGAGGTGGTGGAGGGAGGGAGGGAAGGGTACGTGTGGGCCACGCTGCCCAACCCCGACGACCGCTCTATCCGGGGGTTGTTTTCCTCGTTGCGCTGGCGGCTGGAGCGGCTGGAGGAGGTGTGGGAGGGCGGGGACCAGTTCGTGTGGACGCTCAAGAGCTCGCAGAGCAACATCGACAACTTGTGCGACAACCTGTTTGGGGACCCGGGCGACCCCGAGGCGGACGACTGGAAGCGGATGGTGGGCAGCAGCCTGGACAAGGCGCGGAAGAAGCTGGAGGACAAGCTGCGGGCTATCGGGAGCCAGGGGGGGGCGACGAGCAAGCCGTCCTATGTGCATGGACGGGCCTTGTTGGACATTTTCTCGGACTTGAAGGAGGCGGTGGGGGGGTTTGAGGAAGGGATGGAGGGGGAGGTGGAGGGGTGGGACTCGATGGATTTCCCCGTGCGTGGTGCTGCCACCTCTACTTCTACTGCTGCTGCTGCTGCTGCTGCTGAGGATGTGAAGGAGCCGAGGGCCGGCGAGGGCGGCGTAGAGGCCATGGAGACGGAAGTGGAGGAGGAAGGGAAGCCCAAGGAGGAGGAGGAAGAGGAAGAAGAGGGGGGGGAGGAGCAGATGGAGGAGGGGACGGGGAAGGAAGAGGAGCAGGCGACGCCGGCACCGGTGACCTCTCCGCCCACGGCAGAAGAGGACGAGCACGAGAAGGATGATTCGGTGGCGGCCGAGCTTCCGGGGGGCTCGATGGACGAGGAAGGGGCAGGCTCCACCTCCTCTCTCAACGACTCGGCCACTGCCTCTGCCACTCCCAAGCCCACGGACGCGGACGAGGGCCACGACGAAGGGGAGGCGGAGAAAGAGGAGGAGGAGGAGGAGGAGGAGGAGGAGGTTGCAGTACCTGTGCCGGAGAAGGCAGCGGCAGCGCAAGAGGTAAATGGCGAGGAGAAGGAGCAGGAGCAGGGGAAGGAGAGTGTGTATGGGTCCGACTCATAAAGGAGAGGTGGACGATAAAGTGTGAAACAGGAGAGAAAGAGAAAGAAAGCAAGGTAGTTGTGTATGTGCTCTGGATGTAGCCTGGATTTGCCTTGTTGGCCACGAATAGCAAACGAATGCTTGAAGGAAAAAGTAGTTGAGAGGATGGGTGCGTCCAAGAAGAAGAGGCGGGCAACGCTGCTCATTCGCACCACACGATGAGAGACGGGAAGAGGAAGAAATCAGATAAGAGAGGGAGTGGACGATCAGAAAGACACCAGACAGACAGACTCGGCAAAACACGCTGACTGGCATGTCTCAACGCCCCTACGAAACCAAGAACGAAACAAGAACGAAGAAGAAAGACGGAAAGAAAAGAAGTAGCTCTCTCCATCTCCTTGTGTTGTTGTTTACCTTCAGTTTGTTATTCTTTGTCAGCTGTTTTTTCACTATGTCACATTTCTGCCCTATCGCGATGATCACCCTCTTCAGACAACCACACCAAAGACACATTACAGGCCCTCTATATGCCAGCGAGAATCTGGCTGGCTGGCATTTTCAAATTTCAAATGCTTGTGTTTTGGGTACCCATCCTCCCGCCCACCCCTACACACACGCCCGTCGCACGTCGTCATCAACTCGTGTTTTCCCCTTTCTCCTCCTCCTCCTCACGACACGATGCAGCAAGCCAAGGGCGCAGACTGCCGGTAGTTGCTCGCGTACTGCAGGTTGTGGGCGTGCGTGACCTCATGAAGCTCTCGACCCAGCTCGTCCGCAAAGCTCAACTGCCGCATGGATCGCCGGGCCGGCCCCACGCCCAAGGGAGGCGCGTGCGTGGAGGAATTGCCTCTGGAAGAGTTTCCCCTGGATAAATTGCCCCGGGAGGAGGCCTGGCCGCTGCTATTACTACAGTTGTTGGTGTTGTTGCCCCCGTTCAGGGTTGGGGGTTGACAGGGAGGGGGTAGTTGGTATGCCGACACTTTCTTCAAGATGTTCTTGGGCTGGGGGAGCGGGAGGGGCGGAGTGACCCGCCCTTCTCGTCTTTGGGCTGCTGCTGCTGGTTGTGCGCGGGGAGGTGCGTAATATGTATGTGCAGGTGCTGCTGCACTATCGTTCGGGTCTAGGGGGAGCCCCGCGTCGCTGTATTTCGTCCTTGTGATAGCAGGGTTCTTCACTACCATGTCCTCCTCCCCCTCCTCCTCCTCCCCCTCCTCCTCCTCGTCCTCCAGGTCCTTGGGATTGAACTCGGCCTTTGTTGGGACGCGAACCATCTTGGGTCGGTGAGGTACCGCGTCGTCGTCAATTACTACATGCTTCTCCTTTCTTGCGGCCGTCGTGCGGATGCCATTGCCAGGGCCTGATCTTGATTGGGTTGGTCCGGTGGTGCTGCCGGCGCCGCCATTCCCAGGGCCTACAACCATAACTCCACCTTGAGACGAGGCCCTGCTGCTGCCGTTCATGATGCCTCGGTGGTGGGGGCGCCCGTGCTTGTCTGCGCGTGATGCGATGGCCGTATGATGACGTCGTGGTTGTGGCGACTGCGCATAGGGAGGGCGTGAATACGGGAATTTCTGATTCGGCCTCTTGCTTGCGTTTGCGATGTGCCACAGAACCTGAAGCGTGAAATCTAAAAGTAGTAGCCAGGAGCAGTGTCGGAGGAGCCGCTTGGCTGTGTGTGGGGTGTGTTGGTTTGTTGTTTGAGTGGTCTGCTTGGCAAAACAAAGTCCTTGCTTGTGCGAGCCGACATGGCGAAGGAGCGAAGCAAGCCACAAAACCGAAAAACAAATGCCGCGCAATGCTTCAAGGAGCAAGGCTACAGTAATGGACACACGTGGGAGGCTGCCAACCTGCAGTGTGCTTGGCTTGCCTCGTGTGGGAATTGTAAAGGCAGTCCATCATCCCAAGGAGATCATGAATCTGTGTGTGGTTGCAGTCGACCTCCCCACCCTTGCCTCCCCACCACCCCTCATCCACTTGATTGACCCCCGTCCTTTCCCATTCATTACACACACCACACAGAGACACATGGAGGTGCTCCTGCTCGGCTCGGGCGGCCGGGAACACGCCATTGCCCTCAAGCTGGCCGAGTCCAGCAAGGTCAAACACGTGCACGTCGCGCCGGGCAACGGTGGGACGGCGACCTCGCACAGCAAGGTCTCCAACTTGGCCATCGACTCGGTAGATCTGCCCAAGCTTTTGGCCTTTGCCCAGGAGCACAAGGTGGGGCTGGTGGTGGTAGGCCCCGAGGCGCCCTTGGTGATTGGCGCCGTGGACACCTTTGCGGCGGCCGGATTCCCATGCTTTGGTCCCACGGCCGCGGCGGCCATGCTCGAGGCATCCAAGGCCTTTTCCAAGGATTTTATGGCCCGCCACGACATCTCCACGGCCAAGTACGGCAATTTCACCAAGTACGAGGACGCTGTGGCCTTTGTAGAGGCGGCGGACTTTGGCGTGGTCATCAAGGCCTCGGGGTTGGCGGCGGGCAAGGGCGTGCTCCTCCCAACCACCAAGGAAGAGGCGCTGGCGGGCTTGAAAGAAGTGATGCTCGACAAGGCTTTTGGGGACGCGGGCGACGAGGTGGTCGTGGAGCAGTTTTTGGAAGGGGAAGAAGTGTCGGTCCTTGCGTTTTGCGACGGCAAGACGGTGGTGCTCATGCCGGGGGCGCAAGACCACAAGCGTGCGCTGGACGGAGACCAAGGCCTCAACACGGGCGGCATGGGAGCCTACGCGCCCGCGCCCATCTTGACGCCGGCGCTGCGCGCCAAGGCCCAGGCCATTTTGCAAAAGTCGGTGGACGGCATGGCGGCGGAGGGGACGCCATATCAGGGCGTGCTGTACGGGGGTTTCATGGTCTCGAAGGAGGGCGTGCCGCTGGTGCTGGAGTACAACTGCCGCTTTGGCGACCCCGAGACGCAGGTCTTGCTCCCGCTGCTGGACTCGGATTTGTCTGACGTGTTTTTGGCCTGCATCGAAGGGAAGTTGACCCCCGAAATGGTGCGCTGGAAGGCCATGTCGGCGTCGACGGTGGTGGTGGCCGCCAAGGGCTACCCCGAGGCCTACCCCAAGGGCATGGTCATTGGGGGCCTGGATGCCGTGCAGGCGTCGGAGGACGGGAAGGCGGGCTTGGTAACGGTTTATCACGCTGGCACCCAGACGGATGCCCAGGGCCAGGTGCTGGCGAATGGCGGGCGAGTTTTGGCGGTGACGGGGCTTGGGAAGGACATTCCTGACTCTTTGGCCAAGGCGTATGCGGGCGTGAAGCTCATTCAGATGGACCCTTGCCACTACCGCAACGACATTGCCCAGAAGGCCTTGCGTGGGCCGTCGCCGTTGAGGATTGGGGTGCTGGGCTCGACGCGGGGCTCGGATTTGCAGATGGTACTGGATGCCATGGAGGCCGATGAGCTGATCGGGGCGCGTGTGGTTTTGGTGGTGTCGAACAAGGCAGACGCCGGGATCTTGGACAGAGCACGGCGGTACGGCATCCCCGCCACGAGAATCTCCGCCAAGGGCAAGACCCGCGAGGTCTTTGACGCGGAGGCCACGCAGCTCCTGGAGGACGCCGGCGTGGAGCTGGTGCTGCTGATTGGGTACATGCGCATTTTGTCGCCCGCCTTTTGCCAACGCTGGAAGGACCGCTGCATGAACGTGCACCCTTCCCTGCTGCCTGACTTTGCGGGGGGCATGGATCTGGAGGTCCACGCGGCGGTCATCGCGGCGGGCAAGACTGAGAGTGGCTGCACCGTTCATTTTGTGACCGAGGAGGTGGATGGCGGGCCGATTGTGGTGCAGGAACGCACGGCCGTGGCGGACGGAGAGACGCCGGAGAGTCTCAAGGCCAAGGTACAGCCGCTAGAGGGGATGGCGTTTGTGAAGGCCACTCAAAAATTCATGGCGGGGGAGGTGGGGCCGATGAAGAAGGCTTCGTCGTAAGAAAAATGAGAGGATAGAAGAAGTGAGTGTGTGGGGAAGTGACTGCCCAAGCAGGTGAAAGGTAGGCTAGGTTTTATTTTTACATGTCGATTTTTGAACGCTTCGTTGTTATGGTTGCTCTTCTTGATGAAAGGGAATAAGAAAAGAAATGCTGAAAGAAGAAATCAATAGTAGGGAGAGGGGTTTCCCATTTGCTTTTGCTTGTGCGTTCAAGCTATTGACTCATGAAAAAATAAATAAAAAGCGAACGAAAAACCAAAACACGCAAGCTCTTCTCAAAATTCACTCTAAACATCTATACAATGGGTTGTTTTTCTCTTTTATGTCAAATGCTGCCTGTCAACTTAATGTGGCCCCATCACAACCTCCATGATACCCGAAAAAATAGCAAACCCCGCGCACCCCAAACACGCCGCCTGCGGACCTTGCTTGGCCGACAGCGCAGCCCCGACCCCACATCCAGAAATGACCGCGTTGTATGCATCGTGCTTGCCACGGAGCTTCTCCACCACACAGTCCACACCCGAAAACAAGGCGGTGAGCGCCATAAAATTGCGGGCCCAATGCCCGCAGCGTTCAAAGGTGGCGCGGTAGGCCAGGCGCATCTGCTCTCCGGCAGGGGCCTGCGGTGCCTCCCGACCATTGATAATTGGGATGGCGGGCGACATGTCACCCATAGCACCGAGAAAAATGCCCATCATCACGCCCAGGCCCGCGCCTGCAATCGCCCCAAACACACTCCTCCCCACGCAGTTCTCCTGAGGATTGGGCGGCGCCACGGCAACCATCCCCGCGGGCGTCTGCGGCAAGGAGACGTACTTGTAGAAGGGCAGAGGAAAAGGCGGTAGGTTTGTGAAGAGGACGTCCCGCTTGATGGGGCCGTGGATGGGTGGTGTGGGGTTGTCGGTGGGGCTGGTGGGTGGTGGTGGAGACGCCATGATGATGGTGCGCTGTGCGATTGTGATGATGTTTAGGAGGGGAGGATGAGGATATTGCAAGAAGGGCAAATGCCACGGCAGCCAGGGGAAGCTTGGCCTGTGTACGATGGTCATGGCTAGGTAGGTGACTGAGATCGCGCGGTGGTTGGGAGGATGAGGGATGGGGCATTTATTGCGTCCCTTGCCTTGAAACCCAGGCACTGATTTCTAATCGCCGAACCCAAGCAACGCCGCGCGCCTGCACTGCTCTTGCACACGCAAACACACCCCCTTGTGTGCGATGTGAGCGTCTTTGGATGCTGTGCCGCTCACAATCATCATGACCTCCCTTCCCCCACTCTTTTATCAGGTCCCCGGCTCGGACACAACTCCACCATATGCGGCTGCTCCCCAAGTCTATGTCTCAGCACCACGCACGTTTGTTTCGACCGCCTCTCCTGCTTTTACCTGCGGGAATAGGATGGGTTTCGACCTGCACCGCGCGGCCAGCCCCGCAAAGGAGAAGCTCAACGAGGACAGGGGGCCCAGCGCTTGGCATGCAGTGGCGCTGCCGCCGCGGAATGATGGTGTGGGGCTACTACGAGACCACCTGCTGCTCAGCAACCTACGTCTCACCTGTATTCCCCACTTCCTGCCCGTATTTCCTTCCTACATTCGGGCGACGCCCCATTATTTGCTGAGTGTGTTGCGGCACAATGCACACACAAACTCCAACTACTTCTGTGCCCTTTCTCACACTTCCTTCTCCACCCCCCACTGCCCACACACGTACACACACAGGCGACGAACACGCAACCCATATGCGGGAACGACGAACCATGCAACGAGCCGTTCTCCTTCTCGTCACGCTGCTCGGTCTGGCCAGGGCATGGCTGCCCGCACCAAGGACAAGCTTGCCCTCGCGCGGCACCTGGCAAAGACCATTGTTGTCCTCCTCCCCGAGGTCCTTTCGCAACCCCCACTCCGTCGTCATGATGGCCGAAACCTTGCCTGCGCAGCTGGTCCAGGCGGAGCTCGTCCCTTCGGAACCCTTCCGGCCCGACCTCGGCGTGGGGCGCGATGCCAGGCTGACCAAGGTGTTGGAGCTGAACGAGGGCGCCGTGGACTTTGTGCGTGTGGATATCAATGCATTGACCCTCTCGGCGGTGAAGAAGATGAACGACAAGGGCGCAGACTGCTGCCTCATCTTCGACCTGGACGGCGGCTTGGCGGGTATTTTCACGGAGCGTGATTACATCCGCAAGATCGTCGAGGCCAATCGCGCTACGAAGGAGACGCCCATTGCCGATGTCATGACATCTGCCGACAAAATCGTGAGTGCGCCGCCTGATCTGACCGTGGGTGAGTGCATGGCCCTGATGGTCCAAAATAAGATCCGACACGTGCCCATTCGCGCCGTGCCTCAAGGAGCGGTGATGGGTGTGATCTCCACCACTGATTTGGTCAACACCATGAAGCGCGACGATGAGAGCTTAGCGGGTGTGTTGCCCATTGGCGCCCTGGAGCCTGCTCTTATCATTGACTTGCTCAGCCGTACCCGTGAGCGTGCAAACGAGATGGCCGTCAAGGGTGGCCCGAAGCTTGGGGCGCAGGATTTGGTGCGTGGTGGGATGGTCGGGGTGGGCGCGGGGGTGCTGGCTTTGTTGCTGCAGGGGAATTGGCTGCATGACCACGAGGTGTTGTCGATGTGTGCGATTTTCTGCTTGGGGTATGTGAGTATCATTTTTGAGAACATTTTCGAGTTCAATAAGGCGGCGGTGGGGCTTTTGATGGCCGTGGCGCTGTGGGTGATTTATGCGGGGACGGCAGGAGGGGCGGGTGTGGCGTCGATGGGTGCGTTGAAGGAGCTTTCGGAGCACGTGGCGGAGGTGTCGGAGATCATCTTCTTTTTGCTGGGCGCCATGACGATTGTGGAGATCGTGGACTCCCACCAGGGCTTCCGCGTTGTGACAGACCTGATTAAGACCACCAGCAAGAAGTCCCTCATGTGGACCATTGGCTTGTTGGCCTTTTTCATGAGCTCCGTGCTCGACAACCTGACCACCACCATCGTCCTCCTCTCCCTCCTCCGCAAGCTCATCCCCAACCCCGAAGTCCGCAAGCTCTTTGGGGCCCTGGTGGTGATTGCTGCCAACGCCGGCGGGGCCTGGACGCCCATCGGTGATCTTACCACGACCATGCTTTGGATTAATGGCCAGATTTCTGCTTTTCCCACTATGCGGGACCTGGCCTTGCCCTCCTTTGTCTCGCTTGTCATCAGCACCTACCTCCTCACTTGGGGCATGCCCGACTCCGACCCGGAATTCGAGAAGGAAATGGCGGCCAACCAGAAGAGCGCCGTCTCCACCGAGCTGGCGCCCCGTGGTAAACTCGTCTTTGCTACGGGTCTGGCTGGCCTGTTGAGTGTGCCTGTCTTCAAGGCGCTGACGGGCCTGCCGCCCTACCTGGGCATGCTCTCTGCCTTGGGGGTGATGTGGGTCCTGACCGATACCATCCACGCTGGTGAGTCGGAGGAGGAGCTCAAGGTGCCGGCTGCGCTGGCCAAGATTGATGTGTCGGGGATTTTGTTCTTCTTTGGTATTTTGTTGTCTGTGGGCGCGTTGGACTCGGCGGGCATCCTGCAGTCCCTGGCCTCCTTCTTGCAGACGAATATTCCCTCGGATAAGGTCATTGCCACCGTGATTGGTATTTTCAGCGCCATTATTGATAATGTGCCCTTGGTGGCTGCTACGATGTCGATGTACGACCTTAACACCACGCCCATGGACTCCCCGCTCTGGCAGCTTGTCGCCTATTGCGCCGGCACCGGTGGGTCCCTCCTGGTGATTGGGAGTGCCGCCGGGGTGGCTCTGATGGGCTTGGAGAAGGTGGACTTCTTGTGGTACGCCAAGAAGATCACGGCCTCGGCCTTTGTGGGGTACATGGGCGGCGTCGGTACCTATTTGGCTTTGAAATACGGATTGGTTGGCGCAGTGAGCGCGGCTGTCGTGCCCATCATTTCCTCCCTTTTTGACGGGAGAATTCCCATGATTGGCGGCGGCATGTAAATTAGCAGGACCGGCAGAAAGGGAGAAAGGGTTAGGAGAAGGAAGAATGAGCCAGCGCGATTGAGTGACGAGGATTGAAACCATAATGGTGTCTCTCTCTGCATGCAGCAGGGGAAGAGAGCGGGTGGTTTTGAAATGTGCCTTGGGGCTAGAGCTCTTAAAAAGTAGGACTTGGAAGTGGCGTAGGGTAGGGTCAATATTTGATCTGTGTCTTTGTGTCGTGTCTGTGTGCACATTGTGTCTGTGTCTTTGTTTTTGCATGTTTTATGTGTTTTATGTCCTCAGAGAGGAGGCGCTGCTGCGCGTGTAGAAATACCAAGTCAGGTTTGCGTTGCCGCGCGCCACCCCGTTATGGGGGTGAAAAGGAAAAAGATTAAATCAGAAATAAACATCTCTGCCTAGTGAATGAAATTACGCTCTTGCGTTGTTTTGGTTTTGTTGCTGGAAAATGGGAGGGGGGTGGGAACGCATATCCTACCCAGCCATGCATTGCTTGAGCGCCTCTTCACCACCACACACCCACGTTCACACATCCACACCCGCACACATACACACGCATACACAGCTGCTACCTGCCACTGCCCCGGTTGCGCCCGCTTTCGTCCCCCTCGCCCAAGCCAAATCGAACAACAATCGAAGCATGGCCCGCGACTCCCTACTGCTGTGGGGTGCAGGTCTTTCGGCCGCTGCCCTCTTGTACTACATCGTGGTTGGACCCCCGGGTGAGAGCGGCAAAAGCGACGGAGGTGAGTTCAAGGCTGGGTTGTGAAGGGAGATGATTGTGTGCCGTGCGGCTCCTAGATCTACCTCTTTGTGGCATTATTTGTGCGGGTCTCATGCCCTTGCCTCCGCTGTTGCCCCGACCCACTCACCCACCACCACCACACACTCCACCGAGCAGACGACGACGAGCCAGCGCTGAGCAAGCGGAAGTTGATAAGCCTGTGGAGCATGCTCGTCAAGAACATGGAGCTGCACAAGTACCAGATCCAGCAGGTCTTGTATCAGCAGCGAGCCCAACTAGCGCAGCAAGGCACCGAGGTCCCCGACGAGCACATTGGTACGTACTCTTGAGACGGGGAATGGTAAGGGGGAGAGAGACGTCGAAGTTGCATTTTAGGTCATGCTTGCTGCTGTATTTTGTTCTACGCGCTTTTGCGACCTCGCTGGGTGGCGCATAGCTGGTGGCAAGATCGACTCTCGTGCTTTTCTATGTGCTCCTACCCCTCCGCCGCATTTACCTCTATATAAGCGCAGACAGACGTAATAATCAAGCACATGACACGTCTCACGCCCTGATCCCTACACCCTTACAGTGGCCATGTACAAGCAGAACTTTGAGGAAATTCTCGAGAGCGTCCAAGCGCAGATTTTGGGGCATTTCGAGGTGACGGAGGAGGAGCTGGAGGCGGCCACGGAGCTGTACAAGGACGACCCTGAGGTCTCGGCGTTGGTGGTGCAGCTGGAGGGCTTCTACCTCGGCGACGGCGAGGCTACGGGGGAGGAAGGGTTGGAGGGGGATATTGGGGTAGAGGAGCTGGAGAGGATTATTGTGGAGGAGTTTGGGGATGCCTGGTGCGACGCGTATGAGAAGACCATGCGTGAGTTCCAGGCACAAGGCCGTGATCTGTCGGAGGCTGACCAGGAGGTGCTTCTTGACTTCCAGTCGCAGGCCTCGGTCCTTGCCCAGGATAATCTTGCTGAGTTGCTGCAAAAATACGGGTTGACGTCCACGGATTTCCAGCGGCTTGTCCTGAAGCACCAGCAGGACCCTCGCATCAACCAAGCTCTGCAGCATTCGCAGACGGTGCAAACGGAGGCCTTGGCGAGAATGGGCCTTCGTGTCTAAGTTAGTAGGAGGAGGGGCTTGAGAAGGGGTGTGAGGCAGTGTGGGGAGTGTGGGGGTGAGATGAGCCAAAGACGAAGGCCGGAGAGACCGACATGTCAGCAACAACAACAGACATAGCGCATGGATTGTAAACATAATTAGATCCCTCATTTTCGTCGACGTCAAAAGCAAGGCATTAGAAGGAAAGAAAAAAGAACGGAAATCAAATGGAATGCATGAAATCTCAGCGGGGGTTTGTTTTTGCTTGATTACCACACATATGTACATCACTTTTTTTCTTTTTCGTCGCGACGAGATTGGTTGATTTTACAAGATACTATACTCCTCAAAATGGGCACCCGCCGCCGCCCTTCCCCCCTGTTGTTGTCGCCGCACCTGCTCTTCTCCCTCACGTCGGTGTCGCTGCCACAGAACGGCCCGACCCAAAACCTCCGGGAGCAGAAACCCAAGGAGGTAGGTGATGATGGCCACCCCCACTTCATGGTGCAAGCCCTCCGCCCCGCTATTCACCACTAAAACCAAATCCCAAATGCCCAGCGTCACTATCAAGGCAAGGGCGAAGAAGGGCCAAAGGAAGAGGGAGGTTTGGAAGCGGAAGAACGCCCGACGTTGGCCATAGTGGAAGGCATTCAAAATGACGGCCACCACCGAAAATTCGGCAAAGGTGGTGGCCAGGCGGATCTTGACGCTCAAAAAGAAAACCAGCAGGAGCGAGGAAAGCAGAAAATATATCCTGAGCGGGCGCGTAAAGGTGTTTTCCAGCTCCAAATGCCAGCAGGTGCCCAGCACGGTATGCGATGTCAGAAGATAGGCACAAAGCGTGGCCGGGGGCGCCGCTGCCGCCGCGGCCTCCCCCTCGTCCTCGTCATGCCTGCCGCCGTGGAAAGTGACCAGGCCCGGCCCAGAATGCGCCAAGGAGAGCTGTGCGTCCACGCGATTGAGCAGGGTGCGGTAATAGGCGTCATCGTAATCGTGGGCAGCCGTCGTCGTGGGTTTCTGCTGCGATTGGGGAGGAGGCAGGATAGCGGGGGGCGGCATTGGAGGCAGCGGTTGCTGTTGCCTCGACGAAGTAGAGGAAGCAGGAGTAGGGGCTGCCATGCCGCTTTAGAGGCGCAAGCCGGCAGGCGCGCCTGAGGATGAGGACCGGGGCTGTGTATGGGCAGGGCTTCCGATAATGATGTGATGATGGCGTCGAGCGCGTGCGTGCGCTTTGGCTGTTTGGGGCCTGCCTTCTGACACGCGGGGTGGTCGAGGCGGCGCTCCTGCCTGTGTTTAAGGGCGTGGACAAGGGCGTATGTTAGTGTCTTGTTTGGAAACTGTGGGGTTTTGCAGGACAACAAGGCAAAGTCACGGAACACATGAGAGCTTCTTGCCGATGGAGAGATTTTGGCAACGGGATGCTTCTCATTCCTTTGACCTGGCTTTACTGTGTTGTTTCCTGCCTCTACACACAATCGAATGGTCATGCCAATGCATGCACGTGCACAAGCTCTTTTTCTTTTTTGCCTCTCAACCCCTCATCTGTGCTCACTTCGCTCTCCCCCACGCACGACGCAGGCCACCATCTCGCTTCTCCGGATACCGCAGGCAGTCTGGTCTTTCCTGCCCAGCGTTTGTCGTCCCCTTGTCCTCCCTCCCACCCTTGGGGCCGCAAGACTTGCGAGTGATGGAGGCGGAGGAGGAGAGCCCGCACTACGTGGCGGCGCTCAGCACAAATGACAGCAACGGGGGGGCCACAGGGGAGCCGAAGCGTACGTCCAGCCGGAACTGGGGGCAGCACTGGCAGGACTTGGACAGGAATTACTTCAGGCCCGTCTCGGCCGCCGACATGGAGAACCTTCGAACAGAGGTACGGTGGGTGGATGGGGGCTGCTGGATTTGTGTGCGGAAATGTGCCTTTGTAGCTTGTGGGATGGGCCCTGACCGACTCCCCCTCCCTCCCCTCCCCCACAGCTCCAGAGCGTGGAACAAATGATGGTCGAAGCGGAAGCCTCCTCCCTCTTCAAGCCGCAGGACGCCGCTTCGGTGGGTGTGGAGGGACAACCAGCAAGCGTGAAGGCACAGCAACGGCAGGGAGCAAGAATAGAGGAGCCGGGCGTTCTCCCTCCCTCCCGGGAGGAGGAGGAGGAGGATGCGAGCTCCGTGCGATCTCACCCGGCCACCCGACCACAACAACAGTGCCCACCGTCCGACAGCTCAGCGTCCACGTCTTCCTGCTCCGTCAGCGACAAGGAGAACAAGGCCAAGAGGTGAGTTGGGAGAGTTGTCTATTGCTCAAAAGGCCGAGACTCTCACTTTATCATTTCTTTTCTTCTTCATCTCTCACCACGCCTACAGAAAAAAACGACGGCGGGCCGACGGTACTGAGGAGGAGGGCGTGTGTTCGCAGGAGGAGCCGCGGCGCAACGGCAGCAGCAACGGCAATAAGAAGAAGGGGTTGACACGGGCGGATTCCTTGGTGTCGATTATGGAGGAGGATCAGGACGAGGGCGAGGACGAGGAGGAAGAGGAGACGCACTCCGCTTTTTCTCACGAAGATGACGATGACGATGACGATGACGAGGAGGAGGAAGAGAACGAGAGTTATCTGAATGGGGAAGAGGAGACTCAAGATCGATCGTATGCAGACGGCGTGGGTGGGCGAGTAGGGGGAGGAGGAGCAGGAGCAGGAGGGCGGCTTGGGGTGGGAGAGGAGGAAGACCAGGACTTTGCCCGAGAGATTGCGTACCTCGCCCAACGGACAGATGAACTCCACGAATTCTTACAGCGGGAGATCGCCTACCTCTTGCGTTGCTCTCATTTGGAATGCGCGGCCGCGGCGGCCTCGTCTCCGGGGACCTCGACTGGGGCTGGTGCCCAAGGGAGCAGCAGCAGCAGCAGCAGCAGCAGCAGCAGCAGCAGC
>Ga0105055_10005190_pt1 | contig 18569 bp, 17 predicted proteins | sample BON03_FD_78090 | JGI IMG/M metagenome (GOLD analysis project Ga0105055, IMG submission 78090) | Freshwater microbial communities from Lake Bonney liftoff mats and glacier meltwater in Antarctica - BON-03 | ecosystem: Environmental > Aquatic > Freshwater > Ice > Glacier meltwater | place: Lake...
GATTTTGGTGGTGCATTCCTGTTGCCAAATATGGTGCATTCTTATTTACCGAAAGTGGTGTATTTCTATTTACCGATTACAAAAGTACAGGTTTAGATAGAATAGGTGTTTTTGATGAAGACGAACATGTTTAACTTATATATAGGGCAAAATACTAAGCAGATTATTAATCCTAAAAATTTAAAATCTCCGGAAGGGCTCGAAATGATTGATTTATTTCAATTTTTATTAAAAATTGAGCGTAAAAATAAATACCAAGGTACAGATTTTATTTGCAAATCTAATAGGATTAATAACTGTGGTTATACTTCCGATCTTTAAATTTGGAGACACTATTCCTACAGTCCAATCAGGCCATAGTATTCTTTTGCGCCTGTGGGGTACTTGCTTTATTAAAAGCATCCAAGGGACACGAAAACTTTTAAAACAATATTTAACCACTTGTTTTACATAATCCTACGCAACAAGCGGGACGTATGCATCCCACAAAGTACATACTAATCCTTTTTTTTGAAGTTCTGAGGGTATAGGGCTCTAACGTTTTTGTGGTTTGTCTGCATGATGTTTTCAAGTGTATAGCTGAGCTACTCATATGGGTTTACATCATGTCTTTTACATATAGAGAAAAAGGAATAGATCATGGCAGCCCGCTGTGCGGCGGCATGTGAGCCTGCAAAGAGGTAGTTTTTCCTTCCGATTGTTACGGGCCTTATGGCATTTTCAACTAAATTATTATCTATTACCAACAGCCTGCGGATCCTATCACCCTGGCATACCAGCGTGACACGCCGCCCCGTACTTTCTCTTTCCCAACCTCTAAGATCTTTTCTTTATTTTATTTACGCATATTGCTTTCACATCCTGCCCTCCCACATAGGCCTCGTCCACTTCCACCTAACCTGCTAGGGGATAGCTTACGCTACTTCCTGTGGTTTTCATGAACTTCTGTTTGAACTACCGGCAGGACTTCTTTCTTAGTTCCAGCTTTCTGCTCAGTTTGCAGCTGCTGAACCAGCCTTTAGTAGAAACACAATAGGTGATATAAATCGCCTCAAGAATTGGAAACTTGCACTGGTGGAACAGCGTACTGGAGGTCGGGGCTTCAATCAATCTTTATACTAAACGACAATTAGTATTATCTTTTGACAATAGCCTATGAAGTATTTCAACCCAGGTACCAAACTAGTTTAGAATTTAAGTGAAGTGCGTAGTAAAACTATTTAATAGTCACGTAGCCAGCATTGAAAGCCAATATCAGGGCGAGGTGATTCCTCTTTATTTTATCTCCACCACATTCACATTTACTTGACAATTCTCAAGTGATATACCATACATATTCAAAGACCGTCCAAGTTTCTCCGGATTAGACACATCTAGTTCAAAATAATATTTTCCGCTATCGGATCCCTCATAAAAATAATATTTCTCATCACGTAAACCGTTAAGGTAGTTGACAAGTCCATCAAGTGTCATACCTTTTGCACTTAACATTCCGTCTGATAATACGAGTCCCTCCAGCACGCCACCCTCCATCCGATAAGTATGAGAAGTTAACGCACCTTGGTCATTTACCTGAATGCATTGGGCAGCCATCTTTTCCTCCTTCAATTCAAAGTAAATTCCACTTTGTTGTCGTATTTCTTCAGTCACTTCAAGAAACAGGCCTATGTCCACCTCCCTTCCAGAAAAACGAAGCGTAAAGTTAAATTTTTCACCATTCCATTTGGGATCCATCCTGTATTGGTTGTCTCCCCAGACCTGAGAAAAAACATAATCCAATTCACCCGTAGCTTGTCTGAAACCATCTCCGCTGCTCTGTGCTGTTAATTTGGTAAAACCAAGGTCTTCAGTTCTTTCCAGCTGAAAGGAAAATGTAACTCCTTCGTAGGATGCATCAACAAGTCTTTGCGAAGAATTATTACAATCTGTAAAAATAAGCAGAACGGTTATGAAGGTAAGGTTTCTCATGATGCTCCATATTAATGGTATTGGTTACTAATTAAGGGGCAGTTTTGCAAGGTCAAGGATGATAAGTGAAGGGTTTCTCTCCTCTATATAATTGGACTTTTCATCCTTCCTATCTTGGGCATATACCACGCAAATTAGGGAATTGTCTCCTTTATATGGAGTGCCATTTGTCAAAATGGAATATCCAGCCAAACCCAATTTGCCATCGTCCAATAAACGATAGAAGGTAGTCTTTTTATTTGTTTTGTCATAAACAGCTAGATAACCTTCATATTGATAGGTCGCCGAAAAACAAATTTTCTCCTTATCTTCGTACACAACATGCTTTGACATGATGTAACCACTTAAATCTTCATTGATTAAGTGATTAAAAATTTCATCATTGGTCTTGGTCTTCCAAGTCAATTGAGGGGATTGACTGCCCATATCCAAATAGATTTCTTTTACAATTTTACCTCCTTTAATAGTATAAATGGTATCCGAAAAAAAATCATTGTAACTTACTTCCTGGGCAAATTTGGAAAATACCTTACGAGGATATAGGGATACCGTAGTCACACCCTCTTCAGGTATTGCCCGACGCTGATTTTTAAAATTTCGGATAGGATAAAAATCATTTTCTAAATAGATAATTTCAAAATCAAAAACAGAATTTTCCGAATAGGCATTTCCTCTAAAAAATAGGTAGTTTTCACTGATTTTCTCAAAGCTTATTACGGAAAACGGCACATCAATTTTTGATTGGTACAACCCCTCTAGATCAAATATAAGAATTTGTTGGTTTTTTGCATCAAAAATTTCCAACGTACCCGTTTTCATGTCTACTATCAAATCTTTAAAGACAAAATCCATATCAGGAAAACCTTCGTGATCAAGGAAATTATTTATTTTAAATAAAAATTCTCCGGTGTTTTTAAAGCAGAAAACTGATTTTGCAATTTGTCCATCTAAAATATAAACTCTGTCCCCATTCTGGATAACCTTATCTATTTTTCCAATTAGTACTTGCTCATTTATTTCCAACTGAATTGTTCTATTGACATCTACGACATCGGACAATTCTACATTTACCACATCCTTAATTTGAAAAGGAATGGTTTCGACTTTTCCATTTTCAACTAACTCAGAAGGGTCACATGAAAAAGAAAAAATCAAAACCAATAATTTTATTTTATTTTTCATTATTTAAAACAATTAGCTCCGCCGCCGGGACCAGGCATATTTAGCCAACAGCAAGCATAACATCCACCAGTTCCACAGGTAACAGATAGTTCTCTAGCTACGCCCAAAATTTCCACCATAATTGAGCATTGAGACGCACCTGGCCCTCCTCCAACGCAGTTTACATTAATAGGTTTTGATATGCAATTTCCATTTCCTCCTTCACCTTGCGCATACGCCCTATTCCCCAATTCAGTTAAGGTAAACGAAGGCAGCGTCTTATCCTTCTCAAATTCCAAGCTGATCATGATGTTAAATACCAGCATGACACCGAATGCTCCCGCCACGACCCACCGCAGCCACTTGCTTGTTTTTAGATGATTTTTCATATTAATTTTGTTTGATTAGATATTAATATTTCTTGTCCGTAAAGCTACCCTGGTAATACCTACGATACAATAAAAAATTCGGACAAAACTGGCCATTATTGGACAGAACTGGACAGGGTGATTTTTCTACTCAGTTCTTTTCTAGGTTTTGTTTCAACATTAGGTTCATTTCCGCTTTGATATCATCCACTGCGGATGAGGGTATTTTAGGTTCCTTTTCCAGCAGATAACGTGCAATCGGCTGCAGTTTTTCAGTTTGCCCTGTCTCTGAATAAAGTTTTGCCAGCAAGTACCTTGCATAAAAACGGTCGGGAAGCATGTCCACAGCCAATTGATAGGCCTCCTCCGCCTCCCGATACAGCCCCAAGGCTTTGTAGCTGTCACCCAGTGTCGTCTGCAGGATGGTATTGCCGGCATACTGTTTGGCGTGTTCCAAGATCAGTATTGCTTCTTTGTGTTGTTTGTTTACGGACAGGGCTTTGCCATAATTGATGAGAAATTCGCCTTCCCTGGCAAAACAGGGGAGTGCCTCCCTGTATTTTTCGGTTGAAGCGCTATATGTTCCCAAGTTGTAGAAATCCAGTGCCTCCTTCCAATCGGCCAAAGCCCTGTAAAACCCGTATAATTTTATGCCCCCAAAAACCATCACCAAAAGCAGGGATAATTTCAGTACCATTAGCCCCAAGGGTCGTATTCGGGGTATTTTTAATAAAAATAATAGGTCTGATTCCCTTGCCAATATAGCTAGGTACATTACTCCACATAGCTTGATGGGCAGTATCTGGGAAGGGTAGGAAAACAACCCGAAGACCAAAATGGAAAGCAAACCCGCCTGTGCTATCCTGCCCCCAGCACTGATTTTTACTTCTTTGATTCGAAAACACAATACAAATAACGCGGTGGCAATCAAAAGCCCGGTCAATCCCTGCTCGGTCAGTAGAAGGAGCCCCTCGTTGAAGGCATAAACCACATCGTCGGCAAGTGGGGACGCAGGGTCACCGGGATGCTGCCTGAGATAGTCCGCTTGGGCTTCCATATAACTGCTTCTGAACCCGTCAAAACCTACACCGAACAGAGGGTTGTCCCGTACCAGCGCCCAGGATGCCTTCCAGATCAGCACCCTGCCGTCTGCCGAATCCGTCCTGAGAAGGTAAATGCCAGCCAATAACGCAAGAGAAAGCCCTGCCGAAAGGCCAATGCCTACAGCTCTTTTAACGGGTTTGTCCAACAACCGCATTAAGTACCTATTCCACTTGTATCGGTGGTAAAGCAGGAAAAAGGCTGAAACCATTACCCCCAGCCAGGCCGCACGGGATTGTGCGGCAGGAAGTACCAGCAGTATTCCCCCACAGGTAGCTATGGAAAGGTGTTTTAAAGGGCTGACCCACCATCTATAGCTATCTTTCACCAGTCTGTCCGCATAAAGGTATATCCCCAGCGTACCCGGGAATACCGCACCCAGGTATCCGGAATATGGGCCGGGGTTGAAAAAGCTTCCTGTCATAGGGAAGCCTGAGTGCAATGAAGGGGTAAAACCGTATAATTGCAAACTACCATAAACTACCTGTAGGAGCCCTCCTGTTGCCACAGCTACTAAAGCAAACACTTTCAGCTCTGAATCCAAGCCCCTCAGGAACACGTAAGTCAGCACCAAACCGGAAAGCTCGTAGAACCTAAAGCTTGTCGGGCCGTCGGCCCGCATGATATACCCATTTAAAAACACATACACCACACACACCAATAGGGATATATCAACCCTATGTAAATTCAACTGATATGGATATTTTGGCTTGAAAAGGATAAATCCAAAAAGGAAGTTAAGTAATATGACCAAACCAAAAAACAACAACTTGCCCGAAAGGGTAGGGGCATTCAGCATGCCGATAGAGACTGAGGGAAGTACCGTGTAGCCCAAAAACAAAAAAAAGTACGGAACAACTTCTGTGGTCAATTTCAACTTTACAGGTGGTGTCATCATTCACAAACAGTTTGGCGAATAGGTATTGGGGCTCTTACAGCGTTGTATTTTCCTTTTGATCATTATTCACTGGAAATATTCTTTGGTTCAAATACTTCAAAAGTGATTTTGTTTTCGTTTTTACCAAATAGGTCTTTGCGGAATAGGTTGATCCCTTCTGAAGAAAGAAAAATATGGGCCGGATCATAGATGCTGGATGAAAAAAACCGTTCCCCGATTTTCTCCAATTGTTCATTCAGTATGATGATCGAAAAATTAGGGACTTTGGAAACGGAAAGTTTTTCAAAATCTGGCCGGATCAGTGCCACCCTAAAGTATAGTTTGCGGTTCCGGTCGAAATAAATTCCCCGGTAATCTGAAGTGGATAGAGCGTGGTTATCTTCCTCCAGGTCAAGGGAACCGACAACCCTTTTGGCATAGTGATCGGGGTCATTTCTATATGGGGGTATAGATTCGAAAAATTCAGATCCGACAAAACATCGCTGCTCGGATCCATCATTTAGGTTGATCTTTTGGAGAAAAGGATCCACGGGATAGCTCATGACCAGTTCATCACTTGAGGGATTGTAGGCTATTCCGGGTTCATACTTGAATTTGGTTCCCCAATAGGCTTTGCTGTACAGTTCAGGAAATTTGCTGTGGTATTCCACTTCCATTGAAGCTAGGTTTACACTCATGGAACTTGGAAAGCCATGATAATCCCCCTGATAAAATGTGATGGTGCTGGCAATCAGTAATTTCCCTTTTGCAAACAGAATTGGAGCAGAGGTAGAGGGCATGGGCATGGGAGGGTTGCTTTTGTTTTTGTAGGCTGAAAGTATATACCGTCGACGGACCTGTCCGGAGTCAGATAGATGCACCAATTCTCCCCTAAAGTGGTTCAGGACGTAAATGGAGTCAAAGCTATGAAGGTAATGTGCGGAGGTACTAAGGTTTCCCACACCATGTGGCCCTTCATGTTCCATCTGGACAATACGTTGATTCTCTGGAAAGTGGTAATCAAAAATCACTACTCTCAAAAGGTCCGTATCCAGAAAACTCAGGTATTCACTGTCACCGATTTGTGAAACACCGATTGAATTAGTCGAAAACCGGAGATTGGGATCCAAAGGGAATTCCTTGAGTTTAACCGAATGCAGGTCCATGACTTTAGTGTATTTGGACGCGTTTTCCTCTTGGTAAAAAGGTGTAAAGGAATCATTTTCCCTACATCCAAGGATAGCCAAAAGTAGCAAAAAAGAGAAAATACAAATTTTCATTTCATTAATTTCTATGTCCATTGCAGTTTGGCCCTGGCCCAGACTTTACACACATCGAACCACCGTAGGGGTTTGCTTGACATCCTCCCAAATTTTCCTCAGGAATATGAGAGACGGTACAGGTGGAGTTTGGCCCTCCTGATTCTCCCTGCGCATACGCCCTATTCCCCAATTCAGTCAATGTCAAAGAAGGCAGCACCTTATCTTTCTCGAATTCCAGACTGACCATGATGTTAAATACCAGCATGACCCCGAAAGCACCCGCAGCTACCCACCGCAGCCACTTATTTGTTTTTAGATAATTTTTCATTGTTTTTTTGTTTTTGTTGAAAATGGATTAAGTACCTTCAAAGGTATACCTATTAGTAAGGCTGGTATCAAGATAGAAACAAGCATATATTTAGTTCAAAATTTCTTTAAATGGTATAGAATTCCTATATGGAATTTAAAGGAGGCTTTGAGAATTCCTTAACTGACTGGAATAGTTCAACCCCCAGCATCTATTTACCCAGCTTACAAGTTCTTCAAGGATTTTTTTTCAATCAATTTTTTTATTAATTAAAATAAATTTTTAATTTAAAGTCACTTTTATTAAATAGAAATTTTCATCTTCCCAGTCTTCAAACTGATCAAAATAAGTACTTCCCTTTTTTATATGGTTAAAAATAATGTATCCCTCTATTACGGCAATAAAGCTGTTGTTTTGAGGATCGACTGTATGAAAGTATGGAATCGTAAACTTGTTTTTATTGTCAAACAAAAACCTCCCTTGGGCAATTATTTTTTTACCTTTTTTGTCATAAATTGAACTAAATCGATTATACGATACATCAAAGGAATTAAACACAACAAAATCATTTGCTTCAAACCATGGTCCCCGAAACCCTGAATAACCTTTATAAATTTTATCAATATTTTCAAAATCAATTTGTGCGGATTTAAAAAGTGAGAGATGCTTGGTAACAACCTGTCCATCAAAATCTTCAGGGATCGGATTGGGGGTATAATTCAGCCTGTATCTTAGGTCAAAATCTCCGGAAGTGTTGACATTATAGATGTTTTGATCATAATCTTGATAAAAAATAGTTTTTTCTTCTATTTTCCCGAATGGATTTATTGGTGTTGAAATAATTGCCCCTCTAAGTTTCTTGTCAAAATGAAATACAGTTTTTTGGACCTTGAAATTGGTATCCATAACTGCCACCTTATAATATTTGCCACGAAAGGACCCATTGTAATCGTTATATCCTCCAAATCCAACGTATTTCCCACCAATATTTTGAACTGAATTAAAAAAAAGGTGATTTCTACCTTTAAAACTTCTTTTTGGTTGAAAATTATGATCAAAAACTATGACCCGATTTAGCTGAAAATCATAAACTTCCAGATTCCCCCTCTCGTTTATCCAACAGTCGGATATTTGTAGAAATTGATTAGGTCCATCTCCTTCGGGAACAATACTCTTGAAGATCTCACCATTTTTCTTATAGACATGAATTCTTTTCGTAATATATCTGTCAAAAACAATAACATAATCCCGAGCCAAAATCACTTTCCAAACTTCCCCAATAAAGTCATCTTTATGCTCCTTTAACGGAATAATTTCTAAATCCGCAATAAAGGCAGAAATATCAGTTGAATCATTAATGCTTGAAGTGTCAACATTAATCACAATTGCATCTTTACTAATATGTCTGGAATCACTTTCCAATTGCGGGCCGCAAGACCAACAGACAAGGGTAATGAATAAAATACTCCTTAAACCTGAATTATAATCCATTTTAAAAGTTTAACTTTTGAAAATAAATGAAAAGGCTACATATTTCTTGTAGCCTTTTAAAAAGATTATGGTGTAGGGCAGTTTATAGGCGAACCCGTGCCCATATAACAATGAACGGGAGTACAGGTTGAACCTGGAACACTTGTTCCGCTGAGATCGCAAGTAACCCTCTCTCCACCATGGGTTGGGCAGGCGGATTTTGTCCTCACAAAGCAACTTGATCCCCCTCCGCCCTCACTCTGCGCATACGCCCTATTACCCAATTCAGTCAATGTCAAAAAAGGCAGTGCCTTGTCCTTTTCAAACTCCAAGCTGATCATGATATTAAATACCAGCATGACGCCGAATGCACCCGCAACTACCAACCGCAGCCAATTGCTTTTTTTTGGATAATTCTTCATAATATTTTATTTTATTAGATAATAAAATTATTTAAAAACGAATTTAAAGCATCAAAACTTAATATCAAACCAAAAAAAACGGACAAAATCAGACATTATCGGACAAAACGAGACAGCATAGTTTCTTTTATTCTAAATTATATCAAGTTTTACTTCAAAATGGAACTTAGAATACCATATTAATTCACACACCGCTGATGAACTAGTATTGGGACGCCTCCCATGCAAAAATGGCTCGATTAAAGAAGAAAATATATCGTTCTGTGGGTTCCTAGAAGACCGCTATTATTTGTTGAACACTATTCGTATAGACCGATTTAAGCCAATAGCCCGTAAAAGCTGTCTACCTGTTTAAAACGTAAAAAAATATATACCTTATAACCTGCTAACAGCAATGACAGGAATGAAAAATTTATTGTGGTGGGATACAGGAGGACTGAATCGGCTTATTACGCCGTTAGGACACAATGGCCGAGTCCACATTCATTTTAGATTTAGAAAGTGCCTTTTGGGATTGTATGGACAAAAAGTTACTAGTAAAAACAACCTGTAAAATTGTATTCAGCGGCATTGGGAAAAAAATTACCAAACCTGAGTCCAAAACGGAAGTACCCTTATTCACCAATACAATCAGTGACCATGATGTTCAAAGCTTAAGTCAGAGAATAAAATTATTATGAAAAATTCCATCAAACAAACAAATGTAAACTCTTTAGTAGGGATTATTGGAAGCATTTTGGTACTATTTTCGTGCAACAACGGCAATCTAAGCATAGCGCTTCAACAAGCTTCGGAAAACAGAAGCGAAATTGAACTTGTTTTTAGTCACTATTCAGAGGCAAAGGATAGCTTGAAACTGAAGGCATCCAAGTTCTTAGTAAAGAATATGGTGAATAGATATGGTATTGAGGGCAGGAAATTTGAACTATATGACACAGTTTTCAACTTCGTTGATAGTTTAAGAAAACATAAGACTCTGGTAAGGGATCCAAATAACAGAAATAAAATTTCAGAAATAGAGCAGATATGGAATTTTGCCTCTGCCGAGTACGGTACCATTGAACTTTCAGATTTTGACGTCAAGCTTGATCTTATACATCTCGATTCAAGGTTTATTATTGAAAATATTGATTTAGCATTCGAAGTCTGGCAATTACCTTGGTCTAGACATTTAGATTTCAATGAATTTTGTGAATACATATTACCACATAGGTTTGGTAATGAAAAAATATCGAATTGGCGATCTACTTTACTAAGTAAATATGAGGATAAAATTGATTCATTGAAAACGGTTGGTTGTGAGGACCCTCTTGTTGTCGCCAAATTTATTAATGACAATCTATTATCAAACTGGATATATAGCCATACTTTACGAGAATATCCAATTGGAATGACTATTGAAAACCTTTTAAAGTCAGGTATGGGATCCTGTACACATCAGGCGCAACTGGGGATTTACTCGATGAGAGCCGTAGGAATTCCAGTGGTTCATGAAGAAATACCCTATTTCGGCAATTCCCATCTGGGGCATGAATTTAATAGTATCGTTCTAAAGGACGGTTCATTATTGGACTTTGATGTAGGAAACAAAACTATGGGAGGTGTAATAAAGGAAAGATATAGCAGGGGCAATTCAATACCGAAAATTTATAGAAAAACTTTTGAAATGGTCTCTTATTCTTATCTTATAATTAATGAAATATTTCCATACTTCCAAAATCCAAACTTGAAGGATGTAACATCTGAGTATATTAGCACTAATAACATACAGATAGAAAAAATTGAATTTCTTAAAGAAAATTCCATAATCTACTTATGTATATTTAATAATAGTAAATGGGTACCAGTTTCAATATCAAAAGTATCTAAGGGTCAGGTAATTTTCCAGGATATGGGGTTAGGAATAGTTTACTTACCAATGATTTACACAAATGAAAGATTAGTGCCTGTCGGAGAACCAATTATCTTAGACAAAAACAGTAACACAAAAAAAATATCCTACACCTCGACCTCGCAAAAAGTTGAAATAAAAAGGAAATATCATCCTAATAAAGGCTTATCAGGCAAAATGATAGGCGGTAAATTTCAAGTTTCAAATGATTTAAACTTTACAGAAAGCTTAGATATTTTTCATATAAATGATACTTTGGAATTAATCCCAAAAACGGTTGAGTTAAATCTGAAACAAAAATATAGATTTATCCGATATTTAATGCCAAAAGGAAGTATGGGAGATTTAGCTGAGTTTTCTGTAAAATCAAAAAGCGGCAAATCAATATCAGGGGAAGCATTTTCTAGTTCTAATCTGGAAGGTAATAAAACAATTAAATTTGCTTTTGACAATAACCCTCTAAGTTTTCTTAGCGTCCCTGTTGCTAACACAGAGGAATGGATAGGTCTTGATTTGAAATCTCAAAAAGAAATATCACAAATAGTTTTTTGTCCAAGAACTGATAAAAACAATATTTGGGCAGGACTTTCCTATGAACTTTTTTATTGGTCTGACGAATGGAAATCAATAGGTATCAAAACAGCAGATTCTTATAGTTTAATCTTTAATTCTCCAATATCCAATGCCCTATTTTTACTTAGGTGTTTAGACGAAGGAAAAGAGGAAAGAATTTTCACTTATGAGCAAGGAAAGCAGGTATGGTGGTAGTCAAATTCAATTTTATGCAAGCGGAATTAATGATTTTATATTTCATAAGAGTAAATCTACTTCGGTCTAAAACCTAGATTTGTTTTAGGAAAAAATGATGGGGGAAATTTCCCACGATTAAATTTCAGCCTAAATTTCCATCGGACCGACTATTCTATACTAGTCTGGCAGACAGATGCCGGACCAAAAAGCCTTTAATAGATGCAGTGTAAAATTAAAATGGTACTAAAAAATTAATGTATTAAACATTTAGTGGCCTGTTAAAATAGAGTGTTATGCCAGCACGAAAAAACCGCACCTGCAACGAACGTAACGGCTTTTTGGAAGCTTCGGTTAACGATTACAGGGCTTGCGCCCTTTAGTCCCTGATTTGGGTTTACTGCTTCCGTTAAGATAGCAGGACAACGCCACTCGGGTTGGTTTGCAAATAGCTTTAAATTTTTGAACACACATAAAACCTAGGGATAAACGCCTCCTGGCACCCTCTGCGTATTCTGTGCGACCGTGGCGTGAAACCATTTCTCGCAGCAAACGCAACGCATTTGTCTGCTTTTTTGTCATAAGTTAAAGGGTCTCTACGGCAACTGCTATTACCGCTTCTTCTCTTGGCCAAAAATGGGATTTAGCCTGCCATTGCAAATGGCTTGATGAAATTGACCATGACGCAAGCAACACACACTGGAATAACTTTCGGCCAGTTCGGGGAATATCTTGATGGAACATGTACTGGAGGAACGCCCCAATAAATTTGCGGCGGCCGCTTCTCTCTTTGCAATTCCGGCGTTTGACCGGTTTTTTGGACCTCTCTCCCATTTGCTGATTTCCGGGGAGAATGATCCTGTTGTTGCCTTTTCAACGATTCAGAAAAATGTGGAAAAGTCAGATGTGGTACGGGTACAGTTGATCAGTTACCCAGATGAGGGCTATTGGTTTAGAAAACCAAAAAACATGGAACAGGCCATAACTGCCATTCTAGGGCATTATTGTAAGAATCAATAAACGTAATGTTAGGCTGATCACTTACTTTTTTTTGGGTTCGCCAAATGCATCGTAAATCATCTGAACTTCTTTGATGGTCAATAATCCACTGGTAATTGTAATGCATGCTTTTTTAATCCATCTGCAAAGCGTCCTTGGTGAAATACCGTATGCAGCGGCAACTTCTTTTCGTGATTTAGAAGCATCTTCCATATAAATAAAATTAAAGTTGAGAAAAAAGTAATTTTTGCTTCAAAGCATATAAAAATAATACATTAAAAATTATATTCATTTTTTTTCACTTCAGAAGTGAAAATTATTTTTTTATGCAAAATGTAGTCATAATTCAGTGTAAGCTGAAATAAGATGTAAACCAACTAAATAATTGGGTTTTTTAGACCCCAGAGGCAGGACCTCGGAAATTGTAAACAAGTGGGTGAATTCTCAGCGACCTTAGTGATGGTAATTGAATTGGTAGATTTGCTAAAAGGGAGTTTATTCTAAAGATAATCTTATCCGAACGACGACCTCAAACAACTATCACTTATAATGATGCCGCTTCGCCCTTAGCCGGAAAGTAACTTTTATGCTACTGGAGAGAAAGGTTTGGGAAGGGAGTGTTCAGGGCCTTGTTCAACGCACTTCGGGGTTGTGGGATCGGTGGATCCGGACTCCCCGGGTTTCGCCCGGGATTATTGTTGTTGAAGCCCTATAGGCTTCGGGGGCGAGAAGGATTTTGATTGGGAGTCAAAATGTACATCCATACGATTGGGCTGTGGTTAAATTACTTCCATCACTATTTTTTTCGGCCTTGGATAATTGAATTGGTTCACCCAGGCCTATAGGGCCTGAACAACAGTAACCGTGGGTGCAACCCCATAGCCGTCAGGCTAAGTGTGTAAACGTATGATTTTGAGATAGTTTATCTTTTTTCTTTTCAAGTTTAAATTCCTTGTGTGCTATTTTCAACACCCTGATGAGGATTTCCTCCATCTGAACAGGATCTTTCAGTGCCATTCTGAGCCTTTGAGCAATCCTCGATGCGTATTTGTAAAACTTCCAGACACTGCAGAGCATTCTTTCCCTTTTGTAGATTTCATTGCCCATCCATTTGAATATCCTCCAGTTTAGGAGTAGCCGGATCAGTTTTCTATACAGCTGGCATTCAAAACGTTCAATTTTCATTTCCTTGATTTGGTCTATTTTTGCCTGGGATTTCCAGACCTTGAAGAGGAGTTCCAGCTGCCATCTTAGTGTATAAACCTCCCGTACTTTTTCTGTATCCAGGTCTTTTCTATCCACATTGGTGATGAAAAAATTAAGCCTACTCTTTGCTCTGTACTCTTGGGATACCTTGTACCTGTAGGTCTTTGCCTTTTCGGTTGCCTTTCTTATTCTCTTTTCATAGGTTGAATCGTTGACAGGCATGATGACAAGCCGGCAGGGAAGCTTGGCTTTTTTACCCACCAGCACGTCCAGTTCCATGTGTGACAATTTGCGTTTTCTCATTGTACCATATAATTTACTGAAATCCATTGGTTCGCATCCCTCTACGGCAGCATATACCACCGTCTTGGCGGGAAGTCTGTTGAGGAAAAAGGCCCCTTCCCCTGCGATTTTTTCTAGGTAAGGGAGGGTGCAATAGCCAAGATCCCTAATGAACAGGTCGTCCTTTCGGATGTCATCGGTAAAATCTCTGGAATCCGACTGGTCGTTTTTAACCCCGTCGGTTAGCCTGAGATCTATGGTTTCTCCGCTAAGAATGTCATATTCGTACTGGACGCTGATCAGGGACTCGCAATTGTCGGACTTGCCCCCGTTGCCACCGCCCCCGTTTTCCTTGGATTTGTGGGCAAAGGCTTTTGGAAGGGGAAACTTCGTTGAGTCTTTTATCCTCACCCTGTTGAAACGGGAAAGCAACCCCCCGAAATCATTACTGGAATTAAATTCGGCGGAAAGTAGCCGGTCGAGTATCCGGCGGAAGAAAAGTACGGCTCGCTCATTGAACCTGTCATCGATTGCCTGTTTTGTGATCTCCAGCTCGTATTCCTCCATAAGATCCGAACACAGATCCATGAGGCTGAAAGATTTTCCCAAATGATGGGCAAACATCAGGCTCTCGAAGAACAGGTGGGGCTTGAGTTTGGATTTTCTTTTGGAAAAACCTGTTTCCCTAGCAAGGCCGTCAATGATATCCGGGTCAAAAGATAAATTAAATTTATCCGCCAAAACTCTAGATTTTACTGGTAATTTTCCTTGAATTTTGGTCCTTTAGATGGAAATTATATGTATATTTAACTAAGAAAAAACAGGGAGGATGAGTGGGGATTGCGTTTTTTTGAATTAAGAAAACAAATACCAATAGATATGAAAAAAAGGAACAAAGATCCCAAGGGGGATCTACGTTTTTATTTAAACACCTCATTACCAATAAGTTATTTCGTTAACTTGACGGCTATGGGGTGCAACCCGCGGCTATCGGACTAGCAGTTGCATCCAACCCCGGACGGGGTTGAACCTCACGTGCATCCATTGTAAGAAAAAACATCCTGACCTTTGCGCCATTATCCCGATCGGATGTAGGTAGAGGTGGTCTTATTTCTGGGTTGGGTACCTTTTTTTCAGGACTTTGTTCAACCCACCTACCTTTCTATCCTTGCAATTTGCCATTCCAGTGTAGCTGATTTTTTTTAGTTACCTTGCCAAATTCAACAAAAGGTCTGGAGCGATGCAGTGCTGAATCCAAAAGAACCATCCTATTGCACTATACAGACCGGAAATGATTGAAAGTAGGATAAAATATTTCCATAAAAATCCGGTAATATCAGGAATCGTTGACCTGATAATTATATTTATTCAAGTGTTGGAATCCCTCTACGGCAGGCAATTATTCGAGATTTAAAGGTTTAAGTGACATGAATTATTAGTGATTATAGCTTATTTTCAATTGCAAATTGGTTGTGATAGAAGCGTGTTTTGCAAACTCAACCCAGCTAGGGACGTTTACCACTACGACTATTTTGTCTAAGACCACCTGGGCAATGTTCACCAAGTACTGCGCCAACCAGCTACAGAGACAAAGTTGGCCACTATGGAAAGCGAGCATGCCGCCCAAGAGCAAGCCAACTTCTCAGGGCTAAGGTGTTCCCAGCAAACGGATGCAGCACAGAATATAACCCCCGGAGGAGACAAAGTTGCCTGGATAAATGCAGAAAGGGGAAGGATACTAGGACCATCAAGTAGCCAGCAGATTTTTGCAGGAGACAGGCTTCACCTGCGTGTACATGGAAAGTACTCCGGAGAAAACGGCCCCATCTGGGTGTAATGTGCGTTTGACTACACCTAGAGGAGAGTCTTCTGCAATGTCTAAAAAAATAATCAACTTGAATTCTAAAGTGGAAGGTGAAAGTATTCAAGAAAATAAGCATATTCAATATAATAACTTGGATACTTTAAGGGGAATCTGGATTGATGGAAATGGAAATAAGGTAAACTATAGAGTTTTAATGCACGGTAAAGATACGATGGACCAAAAATATTATGTTCCAGATGGTTATTAAAAAGTTATTAAAGTTATTGCCGCTTTTGGGTCTATTGTCCTGCGGTACTACATCAAAAGATGTGGAATTAGAAGTTTTGATAAAGGACACCGTTAATGTTGAAGAAAAAGTATTAGCAAAGGTATATTCCAACAATAGTGACTGGAAGTTAATAAAGGCCTATTTTGACTGTATTAATGATTCGATTTCTAGTATAGACTTTTCAAATGAAACAATAGAAGGGTGTTCAAAAGATTTATTTGTTAAGAATGATACGGTACTCATTCAGTTCACACCTAAAAAAACAGGTCATCAGCATTTTGGAAGGATCGAAGCCCCGCCTGGGTGTAGTATTCACTACACCCTTGTATTCCTAACCTCCTTTGAAGTCGTACTCCTTTTCAGGCCATTTGCAATGGCTTACTAAAGAACTTCTTAGTAAACAAATAGTCCGCCATATTGACCACTGTCTGGTTAAGGTTTGAAACAGCCATCCAAACCAACTATACCGTTGTTCATTAATCGGCAAGTATTCATTTGTATTCCCTACGGAGATAAACTATTTTTAGTTGTGGGAGAGGCTTATCAAATTATAGATCAGGAAATGCCTCATTTTTTAACATTCCAAGTGGTGGGATGGGCAGATGTGTTTGTAAGAAAAGTGTATCGGGATTTTATCTTGGAAAATCTTACTTACTGCAGAAAGGAATGGTTGAAGATGATTTTTAGTTAACATGCTAAATTTAACAAAAGGTCTGCAGTGATGCAGTGCTGGACCCATAAGAATTATGCCATAGAACTATATCAGGTCTTTTCGGCATTCAAAGGTTATGGTTTTTGGAGCAGGATGGAAGGCGTTAAGAAAATGAGTTAGCACCCACAAGGAGATCCACTCTTTTTTAGTCTGGAATCCTGCTCCAAAAATCAAATGATGGCGATGTATATGGGCTCTATTCATTAAACCACATCCATCATTTGAAATAAGATTTGACAGCCTTGACCTTTTTGGTTCGTTTTTGTGTCATAGCCTGCCCTGAACGCCCTAGTTAATCAGGGCCTGCCCTGAACACCTTAGTGAATCAGGGCCTGTCCCGAGAAACGCAGCATCTCAGGGGCAAAAATGAACAGAGGGAATATAGGTTTAAATGGCATCCAAGCCCTTTTAATTAAATTTTATAGGCAATTGTTTAGCAAAAAAACCTACAATATTAAAGGAGTTTGATGGAATAGAGCAACAGGTAAATGTGGGCAACCCCTGATGGTCTCTTCTTATCCATGCTCGATTATACCTTCGTTACTTAGTTCAACGAAGCTACTTTTTTTCAAAGCATTTTTGACAATTATGGCGTTGTTTCTAAATAAATCAAATAGTTGCCTATTCTTCAGATTTCCAGTTGTGATTAGAAATAGCTTTCTGGGCTGTCCTAAAGCCATATGCGAGTGGTAAAAGTCTACATCTTTGGTAACTACAAAAAGGTCTTCAAGATCAGCTAATTTCGTAATTTCCTTGTCCAGTGTCTCATCACCTTTTGGGAGTTTATCAACATGGATGGATTCCAGCCCAAGTTGCAGAAGTATTTCACAAAGCTTTACTGGAAGTTGGGCATCCACAATCAGCTTCATACTGAAATTTTAGTGTAACTTGAATAGTTTGATATTTTCCTCGCATAGGCTAAACAAGCCAAGATATCCTCTTCTTCCAGCTTAGGATAATCACCTAATATCTCGGCATGAGTTGTTCCGGCGGATAAAAGGTCAAGAATTAAATCCACTGTGTAACGTTTATTCCTAATGGTAGGTTTACCGTGGCAAATTTCGGGATTGACCGTGATTCTATTCATTAGTTGATTTTCCATATGTTAAAGTTACGAAATGTTTAAATAATTGGTTACTTGCTATGTAGCAAAAAGTCTGGTCAAAGTGCAAAGCCCTCTTTATTCGCCATGCAACAAATTGCAAATACAACAGATTTAAATGTTTTTAGAAGGATATACTACAACAGGACTGTAAATTTCCATGATTTTGGTACAAATATGTTCCGGACTCCGGAAAATAGGTAGCAAAACTGTGGCGGAGCATATTTATTTTTTTATTTCTGAACATAAGGCTACTATTTCCTGACTTCATCATTGGGACACCCAAAATCAGGAAAATTGCTTTAAAATTTTCTGCTGTTATATGGTTTTATCTAAATGCTTTATCTTTCTTTTCCTGAGGGTAACTTTAGGATGATACCGAAAATTGTTTTGAGTATATCCAGAGCATTTTCTCCGACTGTGGGTGTAGTATCCACTACACCCTTTTATTCCTAACCTCCTTTGAAGTCGTACTTCTTTTTATGCCATTTGCAATGGAATACTAAAGAGTTTCTTAGTAAACAAATAGTCCGCAATATTGGCCACTGTCTGGCGGAGGTTTGAAATAGGCATTCAAACCAACTATACCGTTGTTCATCAA
>Ga0105055_10005191_pt1 | contig 18565 bp, 5 predicted proteins | sample BON03_FD_78090 | JGI IMG/M metagenome (GOLD analysis project Ga0105055, IMG submission 78090) | Freshwater microbial communities from Lake Bonney liftoff mats and glacier meltwater in Antarctica - BON-03 | ecosystem: Environmental > Aquatic > Freshwater > Ice > Glacier meltwater | place: Lake...
CAATAGTTTGTCTTTCAGGTTTGATGTGGTCTCGCTTCTCAAAACAAATTTTAAGAGTTCCTCATCTTCAATGTTCGAAGATTATTTCGGAGATATTATGTCGCCATATTTCGAATTCCAAAAGTTTAATAGTTGTTGTAGGTTGATTCATTTTGGGGGGTTTAAATTTTAATTATCTTCTGTTTGTTCGAATAAAAATGAAACGCAGTTCTCAATATTTGAAAATCCGACATTTCGTCGTTAGCCGAATTTTAAAACAGAGGTGGTTAGCACAACATGAATGATTTGTTCCAGGTTACAGAATGCTTTTCCCTGGATGCCGACAAGGAAAATACAACGACGCAATATCCATTACTTTGCTCGATTCAAAAGCGCGGGGATGAAAGAGTATTCAGTGTGGCCCAAGGGAGCTCCATTCAGCTGTTCACCGAAAGCAGCGAATGTGTGCAAGTGCTATTGCGGTCACCTGTTGCTGTGAGTTGCTGGAACCATCGAGGAACCTGTGTTGTTCTGGGAGATTCGACGGGTAGTATTCACTTTGTTAATTCAGAGGGAGTTGTTCTGTTTTCCTATCCATTGCTACAACCGAAACAAGAATTTAAATTCATGAAATTTGCTGCTAACGCCACAGACTTGTTAGGTGATGATCCTATAGACAATGACGAGTTAATCATTGTCACATCCAATCCAGACAGAATCATTCGTGTTGGGAAACTCTCGATATCATTGATCGAGGACGCAGTTCAAGCCAAGAATCTTTCACTTTTGAAAAACATTCGAGATACTGCGAAGATTCAAGTTCACGATTTGCATCAGCCTAGTGCAATTGTTAAGTTGAACTGCAATGTCTCAACTGGAATGATCCGGGTGTTGCTGGCAAGTAAGGACACGATTAGCGTGTGGCAATGCACTCGAAAATCACCAACGCTGGATCTAATTAAGTGTTCAACGGGTGGGAATCACAAGGATTTGGTTATGATAGAGACAGTCGGTATTGACGATGATATTTTGGTCGGACTGACTGGAGAAGGAGACGTGAAATTATGGGATGTCCACCAATTGCTGTACTTGTGTACCATCATGAAGTGCGAAGATGGATATCATTGTGTGGGATTCGCTCCTCTAGAAGCCAAAAATCAAATGGCCTTTCTTCTAAGATCTGACCTCAAAGACGTGTCAAAATTACTGATTGCTCGAATTCATTTGAGAAAGCCATTCGAAATCCTCTTTTCTAAAGAGAAGATTGCGAGTGGAAGTCGATTTGTGTCTGTTCCATGGGACGCAACCTCAGTATTTTTGATCTCAAATTCGAGTCAAGTAATAGGCTTTGAATGCTCCCAATCAAATGAATTCTCAAGATTTGATAACTGTATCGAGAATGAAAAGTATGATCAAGCCCTGGAAATTATTGAAAAGTTCCATCTTGATGATACTTATAAAGAGAAGCTACACAAATTTAGACTTTCTTCCATTCTCGCTACAATTCTAAAAGAACCTGGTTCGCTTTCACGCGATGTGCTTCGAGAGGCTGCGTCGAGTCTTAGTCAGCTGATTGCTTCAAACCCTATTCAGTATATGAAACCAGTTATTCAAAGATGCATATCATTGTACGTAAACTGCATCGAGAATCAAAAGTATTTTGTCGGATTTGCCCAAGAAGAACTTGTGAAACATAAGTCTTCAATACCCGCCAATCTGTTTTCTGAAATAGAATGTCTGTTGGCCGACTGTTCAAGACGCCTGAAGACGTTCGAGATGGTTTTAATGCCTTTTGATGGTCAAAAATGGCAGGCATTTCGACAGTGTGACATATCGATGCAGGTATGCAAAGGTCTCCAGGAGGGTTCACTAGCCATGTCCAGCTGCGTTTGGCGTCGTCATGGAAGTGGCGACAGCGTGTCAATGCTGAAATACATCCATCATGGATTACCAGTAGGTGTTTATCTGCGATGGATCACAGATCAAATTGCATCACGAGCAATGAGCGATATTCAAAAAGCTCAACTTGCGGAATGGACTTGCGAGTACGTGGAGAATGTGATGGCTGATATTGCCGGAAAGTACGACGAACGGTTGGCGTTAGTTAACGAAGTGAGCTTGCTATGCAGTAATGTCAACTCAAAAGATAGGTATTCTGAGAGAGAGAAGATACAGCTATGTTTCGCGAGTCCTCTCCAAATAGTTAAATTAGCAAACAGTTGTAGCACTGATAAGCAATGTAACTTACGACTTGGAAATCTTAGAAGAGATATGCTTGAGTTGCAGTTTCTTCACACCTATCACCAGCTTCCCATTACTCTGGAAATATTGCGTTTGAAATCAAGGGAGCAAGTTACGTGGATGCTGCTCGCGAGCGTAACAGCCCCCCAACTGATCGCCTCTCGTATTAGTACTCATATTGTTCCTTGTGCAAAGAGGTATGGATTGAATGCATTTCAAGTTTTGGAGAACTTTGTTGATGATGGCAGACATTTACTTGAAGGGAGGGGGTCCGCACGTGAGCAGTGTCTTGTCGAGATCACCAGGTGCATCAGCGATAGGTCACGGGCGGCGCGAGCTGTTCTTTCTCTCATGCAAACAATCATGCCGCCATTTAGTTCAGAGTTTACTGCGCTCGTTGAAGATGCGATTCATTGGAATTCAATGCATCAGAAGGAAATTTTGGAACAACGAAGACTCATGGATCTTCGGACTCTGGTGTCTAGGTTCCAAGTGGAAACCATAAATTTCTCAAATAGTTCTCATGCGAAAACATTGCTCATGTTTATATTGGCCAACAGCAAGTATGACATGTCTGTGGTCGTTGATGCGCTGAAAATAGCACAAGCGTTTCATTTTGTAGACATGCGGGATGTGTTTTCGACCATCATGGAGAATTTGGTTATTGATTCCACTATTGGTCTTGATAAAGTGGCGCCAGTATTGGAATCCGTTGCCAGTTTGTTGCATAAACATGGGCTAAAAGACGGAGCCATTAAAGATATTGTTCGGAGATCGTTGGCTTTTTGCGAATTGACGATCGAAGAAGAACCTGATGATCTACCCATGCGTTTGAGAGTACACACCCTTTGCCATGGCATATGCGACTATCTTCGCGAGTACATCCCAAACGCCATATCGAAACAGCGAATATTCCTATCTTTGTCAAAGCTTCAGTCGGAGTTTGGAATTCTGATGAGTTATTCTGACTTTGAAGCAGAAGATACTCGACTTGAAAGTTTTGAGGCATATTTATTGAAGAGAGTTGGAGAGTTTTCGTATCCAGAACTTCTACGCGTGGCGTCTCTGTTGGGGTTTGAATCCCCAGGGTTCGTCGGGGGTCGTATCGCTTTGTCCTACGCACGAAGTGGTGCTATTGAAGAGGCTGTGAAAATGTGCCGAGCTCTTCCCGCTAAAGAATCAGGTTCCTGGAAAATACTAGTAGCAGTCGAAATGTTTTTGAATTATGAAAGAGGACCTGTAGGCTCGATCCGCCAACTTCTTGTGGAAGGTATTTTGGAAAGCCCAGCCATTTGCCTTCCATTAAATGTGGACCTTTTTAGAAGCGCCTGCTTGCTTGATGAGATTGTTGAAAGTTGTCATTTCGACGACGACGCCTTATGGGATGTGAATCATCATTCTAACTCGTTTTCGCCGTCTCAATTTCAATTCAGAGAAAATTCAAATGTACTGGTATCGGAAACCATCGTTCCTCTGGTTCTAGGCTTCTTAAAATCTCTAGAACGAGCTAGACAGTGTAAAGAGAATATTGATGCTGTTTCAGTTCATTTGGATTTGGTGATGAAGTATCTCTGTCAAAATGGTGCTTTGCAACTAGCTATTTTATGCCACGGAATCGCAGATATAGATTTGATCCATAACGGGAGCAACATGATGCAAGACGCCGTAGTTGCCTTATCCAAAAAGCTGCTTGTTGCTCCAGATGTCGATAAATATCTGGGTGTTGGATATTTGGTTTCTGTTGCCGATAAGAAAACATCACTCGACTGTTTTCATTCTTCCCTCCCCAAAATGCATAAAGATTTCCATCGTATTCAAACTATGGGCGCGATTGGGGTAATCTTTGGTCAGTTGGCGAACCTGGACAGTCTGGTTGAAGACTGCTCTCGGATGTACACCAATGCAGGATGGTGGAAAACGTTGGATCGGTTTAAAGTAGAATTCGACCATGTACCGTTTTGTAAATCAAAAGTGGTTTCGAAACAATACTTTCAATCTGTTCTCAAGGAACTAATCAGCAAAAGTGATTTCGACTTGGACGTTTGTCTGAGATTTGCGAGGGAGTATGATATTACTGATGAATATGCTTATGGAGTGCATTTAGGAATGCTGCTTTTGGATTCTGGTTCTAAAATCACCCAGCACAAAGTCAAGATACAGATTTTAGTGCAAAATTGCAAGAAGAATATTTTGTTACAAGTGTGCGAGAAATCATGGCGCAAGATTGACGGAAAGGACTACGAGAGACTACGGATAGTTTGTGAGATTTTGAAATCGGCATGTGATAATCACTGGGATAAATACTTGTTGATATTGGATATCCTGCAAGCTTCTTTGGAGATGGTTCAATCCAATGAGGAAACGGCGCTGGATTTTCATCGGCTAGTGGATGACCCGTGGAAAGTGCTACAACTGGCATTGACTTGCGATTCTGTGAAGTGGATGGTGGCTTTAAGTGGGCCGCTGGAATTAAACCCCGACGACTTGTATTCTTACATGGTTAAGAAAATAATTACAGATTGTGATGCCAAGTGGGAAGACGTGAGGGAGTACTTGGAGAAGATACATAATAGCACTAGGGTGCTAGAAGCCATCAAGTGGATGGGTCGTCGCATGGACAGCGATGCTATTAAAGTAATTTCATTGGAATATGCGATGGAGAGACTTCCTGAATCTTATGAATCACGACATCAAATCGAAATGGAGATTAAGAATACGAAAACAAAATTGGATCTGAGAGATTCGTTTCCTGAAGACGAGTGTAAATCGCTGATGGCCATCGACAAACCGATGGACCTCCTGAGCGAGATGTACATTCGTTATGCTCCAGTAGCTTCTACTCTATGGCAGGACCCTAGCAGACTTCATAGTCTTGCGCAAACTATTGCAGAGAGGCATGGTATTGACTTGAGCAAACTTCATCAGTTTCTTGTTCTTCAGTGGCTGGATACAGTGCACGAAGAAGCATGGAGTGGTCAACGAGAGGAGACAGACATCGAGTTGCGTTTGCAATATGTCCTTAGTATGAGCGACCAAGAGAAGCCGATGGTGGCACAATTATTGGCTGGCTACGCTTGTCAGACGGATGCTTCTATGCGCTCCTTTAGATCTCGCTGCAGAGCACTGGGAGCCATGTTCAAAGTGTGTGATGCTGCGATGATTGAAAAGGCATGGAAATATCCATTGAAAGTACTGGAGTATTGGCAGTATTGCTTGTATATGGTAGATGTGGAAGACTTGCGTCTTTCTTACACGATTGATCAACTGGTTGAATGCGACAAAACTGGATTGGTGAGGGGTCTATGGAGAGACCACAAAACCAACCCACGAGTTATTCAGATGATAGCCCATTTTGTTATTGATTTGGCCATAAACGACTTCAAATTAATTAGTGCTGTTTTGAAACAGATGCATTCGTTGGGAATGTCTACCGCTGTGCTGTCGTTCGTGCAATCTCTTGAAACTACTTTTACGAATGTAGGAGTAGATTCAACATTTGACATCAGGGAAACTCTTATGGACGTATTGCTTAAAATATTTGCTACTCTTGGAGATACTAAGGATCGGGCTGTTTTAATCATTGTTCAAGCACTGGTCACCAATTCATCATTCTTGAATGGAAACGATATTCTGGTTTTGGTTGACCAATTTATTCAATGTGAGTGTTTTGATTACGCCGTCAATTGCTCTACAGCCGTTGTGGATCTTGCTATTCGACAACAATGTATTGAGAAGATGGTCACCACCAAGCAGGAAATCACCCTTGAAACAATCCGAACTTTGAGTATATTGAAAGATTCAACTTGCTTGGAGATCGCCTTCGAGTGTTTAGATAATGCTAAATTGCACGCTCATTTACACCAAACAGAATACTTCAAAGATCTGATGTCCTTCCTGATGTTTCATGACAAGTTAACCAATATACTGGAAGTTTGTATCACGACCGACCATCAGAGTGAGGCGATGGAGTTGTGCAATGCATGGGTTAAATTGCGCGGCCACTCTACCGATGACCCTTTAAACTATTGTTTAGAAATTTTCAAAGGTTAAAATCATTTTCAACCTATTAGTTTATATTTTGTTTGTCGGATACGACTCTCGCCTGCGAGTTTCAATTTCAACCCGCGATTTAGCATGGAAGGTTTTTGATGCTGCTGCTTCGCAGTTGTATGCCATATTCCAAAAGATACAGGGTTTACATTCCCTATTGAATTCAAGATAGATAATGCAGCTGTTCTAGTGATAGCTTCCCCACTACACGCGTATTCAATGGCTTGAACTTGTTTCGCTGAATTAGCTCGGGAATCTTTTTTACAAACTTTAAAAAATGCATCGTCAATCAAGGCTATTTTACGTGAATCAGCTGTCAGGTATTTACGAATTGAATTCGCGCATAGATCTTCGTCAACCATGAAATTCCATTCCATAGTGGACCTTTGGAAATCAATTCTCTCGTTTATTTCTCGAAACGATTTTAAAATTTGTTTCTCTAAATAGAGTCTTTGAACTCTGCAACGGTGTTTTGATTCTTGAATGCATAGCTTTTGCTGGGATTCGAAATTGTTGTAAGACTCATATCGAGATGCTTGTACTTCAAAATTTGAAATATCCTCCAACATGATACTTCCTATTGTCGTAAGGGTGTAGCGGGACCGCCTAGAGATCATTTTGTTCAGCACTCCGACACATCGAGGGTCGAAATGAGAAGGAAGATCTATTCGTTCTTTGAACTGACGAAGAAGGCGTTCAGGAGCATTTACTTGTGTGCTGATTGGAGGTTCTGAAACTGTGACACTAGATTGCAGACTATGCATTATGTGATGATATGAATCTTGAGTGACAAACGATTGCGTTACCACTGGAAGAGTTGGATGATTGTGATCCGGATTCGATCGGAGCAATACTCCATGGTAGACCATGGATGTGTTAAAATCAACCAAATCAAGCGAGCCATCTCTTTTGGATCCATGTTTAAATCGTATTCGATTGGTTAGCCATTGAACAACGGAGGGGTAATTACACAACAGGATATCTAGAGATGTTCCGTTGAGAGTTATGGAATGCTTGACCAATGCTGAAGCATCTGGATCTGACTCCGCAGCAGCACCGCCATTGATCGCCCCTAATCCAACATGTTGATCGCTGAGCAATTCCTGATAGATACGAGCATCAATATGGCTTTTTCCGGCAAATCTGTTGGCTTTCATCCATACTTGCCTCGCATTTTTCCAAGATACATTATTTGGTTGATGCCAAGCTGACAAGTTCAATGTAGGGGGTACATATGGCTCGTCGTCCAGCGCATGTATCGGCTTCTTGGTATTTTCATCAATAGCTGCAAGCATGTTTTTCTTGGTTTCATCTTCTATACATAGCTTTATTTGGGGAATACAACGAATTATATGTTGAGGCTCTTGTTCCTCTATTTTGACTTTTGATTCTTCATCTCTTGCGACGAAAGAGTAGTAGTGATGTACGTAACCATCCCATACGTTCAACACAAGCTCATCGTTGTAAAGCATCATTTTTGCCAGCAAGTGGCAAGAACAGCTTGCTCGATAGGCTCGTGGAGTGCCTATTGAATGAAGCAGCAAATCTGGTGCCGTTTTGGAGAGTTCTCTATTGGCGATGGATGGTTCTCCAGTGGTGCTGAAGACAAGCTGAGACATGGTTTTTTCGGAGCTGGCTCTAATCACGCAACTTTGATCGTCAAAATCAAATTGGGCAATCATTGACATCATGGCCGATGGAATGTATATACAGAGAGTGAAGACCCCATTGGATCGGCGTTCATACAAGTGTATTATGAATTTGAATTCGTAGCTTTTACGAACCACAGTACGTTTGCGGTATTGACGGTCGGGGAAGAAAGTTTGTTGTTCTCGATGGGCAGCAAAAGAAAATGGTTTAGCATCCGATGGCCATACTATTTCATGCGCGGCTGATATAGTACACTCGCGCATTAATTGATTCTGAAACAAACGGATCATTTCGATCCTTCGTTTTTCAATATTTCTCAACTGCGTTCTACTCAAGGTTACCACTGAATGAGTAGCATTCTTCTTTGGGGCGTTTTGCGCGTGAAAGTTCTCTACCAAGTAGGAGCGTTTATCTTCTTCGTACATATCCGACATGTTGCTGGATTGCACTCGTACGCTCTGCTCAGTGGAAGTTTCTCTGCGTACTCGTAGCCAGATATTCTTGTTTCTCTCCATCAACTCAAGGTGACAATGGGTGGAAGAAACGGTAATAGGACCTCTAAAGAGCAGTCTGAAATGTTCTTCTACTTTCTTGTCGCTCAACACCAAGATCCTATGATACTCGGCAGGGAGAGTGAAATGAGCAGGAGGCGGGAGTGCAGGATCTGTATCCAATACAATATGTGCTATTTCCTGCACGTGGTTATTCTTCGAGTGCAAAATAGCATGGTACACGCCACCTCGAGGAACCCCGACATTTAACATTTGGCTATATTTTGAAAAGAGAGGATGAGTTTTTACCGAGTGAGGCGAATTTTGGGCGTGTCGAAGAGACAAGAGCGAAAAAAGAGTCCCACATAACAATTTACGATGCTGATGGAGAAGCAGTTGCGGTATCCCCATCTGATTAACAAGGGAACGCAATGTGTGTCGATCTAACTTTAAACGCAGTTCCATTTGATGTTCGTCCAAAGCGCTGATCAGAATGCCACCATTCAAATTCAAACTCCCTGAGACGAGTACTGTGCTTCCACTCACAAACAGTACTTCACGATGCACGAGCTCGTACATGTCTTTCGCAATCAGGCGCAAATCATCCGTGGGCTGTAATGAATCACTGAGTTCAGATCGAGGCTGAGGAAAGTTCCCCAATAACTTAAAACGACTACTAAGACCGGTGTATGGAGCGCCTTTCGTCCGGTTCGACAAAGCCAATTCTTGACGCTGATCACTCTGCAAAACTAGACGCTGCAGCACTGCTTGGATAATTTGAGGAGTATATTTGCAACAAGCCACGCACTGGTTCCAGAAAACCAATTGTTCGCAACTCGCGCCAAATGATTCGCGAATATTGGCATCCGTCAAAAAGACTCGGCATGAAGGCGATCGCTTTTTCTTGCGGCGAGTTCCTAGAAAACACCAACAAGCTTCAATGGTGAGATCACCAAAGTTTTCAAATACATTTACTACCGCTGTTTCACCTGCTATCAGGTGAACACCCTTGAAGATGTGAATACCCTTCAGAGAGGTACGACCTCGTATTGTATCCTTCCACCATTGGGTGTAGAACAACTTATTGAACAAGATACGTCTTTGTCGCAAAAAATCCAATTTCCCCAATCGAAGCTTGTTATCAAAATGGGAAATGTGGACGAGCTCCAATAGTCTGGCAGCTACTTGGGTTCGGATGTCTTTGACGCAGTTTCGAATCGTCTGGTGTGTCAAGTTGCCTTTTTGGAAGATACGATGATTTACGTAATGATAGGAAAACAAATGACTAGAAGGCGATCCTGGTAGGTCCACGTGTTTCTCGATCAACAACTCTCGCAGTTCTATTGGATTAATAGTCCAAGACGTTTTTTTACAAGTGGATGCTTCGAAAGACTCTATCTTTAAAATACCAATGAAAGGCGGTTGACATATTGCATCTTCAACATGACTTTGCATCTCCCATGTTTGTTCCAAAGATGCTGGCTCTCCACTCAACATTCGCATACTTTGCTCCATGCTTACTCGAAAATTCCCCTTGGTGGTATATTGACGTCCATTGAGCACGCAGAGCGGATCAGTGGCTATCACTTTATCAGTGAACAATGACTTCTTCCATAAAGGCGGCAGTTGAGGTGTAGTCGCACATGAAGAACACCCCTCCTCTCCTATGGTTAGGATGCTTAATTGACTTTTGAATGGAAAATCAAGAAAACGTGGAGTAAATATGGATTTGCCCAGTCGAGCCAGAAGGTGAATGTCGACCGTAGCTTTTTTTAATATCAGTTGGCGACCAACCAAACCGATTTTACCGCCATTTCGAAGTGTTATGGATTCCTTCACTGCTGTTTTTAAGAACTGGTCTAGTAACATTCTGGATTCCTTTGCTTTTAACGAGATGAACGACGAGGTTTTCCTGGCGTGGTTCAGAGCAGTGGCACATCGGTCTAACAGAAAATTGCAATGTTTGAAATCTGAATATGCTATTTCCAAGAACCTCTCACAGTTAAACAGGCGTTTCATGGATTCGTATCTATACTGTGAGGCCAACTGAACCGCCTTGGTTGCTTGCCACTTTCTCTGGATGTATACGGCATCATTTGCATTCTCCTTCTTATCCCATGCTTGCTGATTGCAACTCTGAGAAGGGTCATCAAAAAGTTCGATTTGATGGGTGGAAAAATGCATGGCGGTATCCGAAGCCTTGACCATCGCATGCTTGTGAATCTGTGATGCTAACTTAACTGCATGAGAGTGGCGAAATTCACTTTTAGCTTGTTTCGTAGAATTCTTGCATAGTTCAAATTGAAAATCGGCGTTATTCTTATCCACGAAGAGAAGGTTCAATACGCGTTCCATGTTCACAACCTGTTGACGGAGTTTTCGATCAGCACGATGAAGCGTGTACCAACGTTCAACAACATTTTGATTTTTTGCTTCAATTTGCTTTTGAGAGGAAAATAGAGGAAATTGGTAGACACCTTGAAATCGATCTGTCATGCACGTGTAGCCGCTCTCCTGAGATATCGTGTTGTTTAATAACGACGTACCTTGCTCAAGTAATGATATTGGGAACTGCCTTGAGTACGTTTCACAGGTCATTGGATTGTACGCTTGGACCAGCAACTCACTACAAAGGGATTTGTAGCGATTGCAATAACAGGGTCCCCCACCCATGCTATGGAATTTGATTCTATGGAATCGAGCCACACCTAGAGGAGCTATACATTCAATAGTAGATGAAGCGCACGGCACACCTTTGACAGAAACCCAATTAAGATCTCTTCGATTCAAAACGCGAGAACTATCTCCAAGACATGCGAAACATTTTTCCTTCAAAACCAATCTTGTGCGATCGTAAACATCGAGACGACGTTTATCAAAGACAGATAAGACAATTGTTTCACCATCCATTTTTTGAACAAATTTAGTCAGCGGTTTATATAATATTCGCTTCACATTTTTGGCAGACTTTTTAAACACCTTGTTAACAAAGGACAAGGCAGCATTTTTACAATGCTTTTCTCTTTGAATTTTGCGATGGACTTTTATGGCAATGCCTCTTTTCATTTTCAAGCTCAAATTTCTAGCCAACCATCCTCGTAGAATCGCTTGAAGGAATATTGAAGACTTCAATCGTCGGTGCCATTCATCAAGAAATGCCTCTGCTTTGTCACAATCCATTAGCAACAAGGAGCCCTTAGCTTCTCTTCCGATTTCAATTAACGTCACTATCGTGGCTGGGTTACAAAAATCTTTTCGTTTGAGTGATTTAGCTAATCGCTTTTGGATCTTGCTCCTTCTATTCTGTAACTCTTTCCCTTTTTCTTTAAGCCCCTTGTCAAAGTCAAAATGCTTTCTGTGTTGACCTCGAACTTGCATTCCTTCGAATGTGGTGCCTTTATCACCAGCACACCACTTGCCATCTTGCTTTCCTACTGTTTGATACCGAACTTGTTCTACCGCCATGTAATCCCCTCTATCCCAGTAATACACCGTATGAAGCTGATTTAATGCCAGTCGTTCAGCTATGGTGGTGATTTGCTGCTGTCGACGCTCAAAAGGAACCAAGCCTGAGAACTGCTCAATTTCCGAATCCGTTAATATATCCCTACCAGGAAAGGAGATTGTATCTTGCTTCTCGTCATCAGAATAGAAATCTTCTTCTTCGGATGTTTCAACAATGTCTCCAAGTTTTCTTAAATTTTCTCTCTCTTGACGTCTTGCTAGCTTCTTCATGTGCCGTTGTTCTTTCAATATCTGTTTCTTTGTCTCTATTCTAGATTCCATCATGTATTCCGATAAACGCTTTTCTCGATGCAATGCATTTTGGGCGTCTCTGATTCTCCTCATATCCAAAATATTAATATTGAGTTTTGGGTACGAATTTGAAAATTCCCTCACAGCAGCATGGTTCGAAACCATTTGCGAAATATATGCAAGTTGGTCGCCTATTTGAACACTTGGCGTTGAACTCACGTGACCAAACCATTCGATGCATTCGCTAGAGATCCGAAGCACCGTGGTAGTAGGTACTCCAAACGTTGACGCGATTCTATCCTTTTCATCTTCTGTGATGGAGAAAGGTTGAAATTCTAGAATATCCAGCTTTCTGAATACGTCATTGAGTATCGGAGTCGCCAGTAACAATGGATTATTGTGGAACGAAAACCAATTGCATTCCAGCTGTTTTTTGAAAAATAATTGGAGTATTTCGATGTCGCCTAAGAATTCAGAATCCATATTCATTTTCAAAAGGTAATTTTGTCCATTCCACAAATAGGAAGGAACGTATTCTGCGTCTTGGTTGAACGAAGCGGCCTGGCAAATCTCACACCTCGTATTTGGGACTCCCATGTCACTTTCTATCGCAAAATGCTTACCACAGGATCTTACCACTGATTTAGCAGGTGGAAATAAATCCATACTCAGAAGTTGGGCGACTGCTTTTTTCCTCATTTGTTCATCGTATACTTGCATCGCTTCTATTCTTGTTTCAAAAACCCCAACATATTCGAATATTATTTCTCTCTTTCCGTTCACATCTTCATCTCGATTAAATCGCTTTGTCTCGGAGACATAGGCTGTTGCTCCGGGGTATAATTTTGAACCAAGGTAGCCTATTTTGACAATCCATCCTCCTGGCATATAAACATTCAGATGTTTTCGTCCTTTTGATGACTGGCTGGATGATTGACGAGATCTGCGCCACATGACAACTGCTTCAACAGTTTTGACAGTGGCGATTCTGAGATTATTCATGGCTAGCAGTAATGCGGATACGTCTGATACTTGCACATACCCTGAAAGATGCGATTCAAATTTAGCTTTACAGATCTTCATAAGTTGTTTGAGATCTTGAATAATTTGTTCTCGTTGGGAAATGTTTTGTAATATATCGAGTTCCAGCTTTGAGTCTATTGCACATCTTTTAGTTTCCCATGTTTCTTGTTCTTCTCTTGAAACATAGAAATGTCTTTTGGAACAATGTGCGCGAGTGCACTTGAAGAATCCCCAGTCGGTGCAGAACATGGGGGCCGTTTCCTTCGTGAATCCGTTTGCAATCGGTTCAATCCGGATCGCTTTTTCCTGTATTGTTAAATTTGGAGTTGCCATGGCTACATTAACATAGTCAATTGGTGGTGGAGCTACATTGACTTTTGTTGCAGTTTCAAAAGATTTATAATCCTGAGGAGTTCCTTTCGCGAAACGATTGCACTGATCTATGTCAGTCCGATCATCGTGCATTTCTTGCTCTTCCTGCTCTTCATCGTCACTGTCTTGATTTGTTTTGAAGTTGGCTCGAATTTCATCAACAAGACGCTTCGATATCATTTCGGATTCTCGAGTCTCAGCAAGAGAACTCAACGTTTCTGCCTCTGTAATACGTGCTACTCGCAGATCGGCCCTATCCATGAGATCCAAATGACCCAATTTATATCCTTCCCTCAAATTGTAGTCCCATGACTCTGTTTCACTTCCGATAGTTTCGATTTCGGTTGTATTACTTTGTGGTTTTGCAGGTTTGAATGAATTAGGTTCCAATCCTCGTTCATAAAGATGCTTTTTTAATAACTTGGAGTCCTCATAGGCAAGCTTAGCCTTTCCCCTCAACTCTTTGGCTTGTGCTTGTTTCTCCAACATCTCTCGCCTGGCTTGAGCTCTGGCTTCAAACGACATCACTCTGTGATTTTTTCGAAGCTTTTCGAATAGTGCAAATGCTTGGCCTGAGGTTTCTTCCGCCATGTCATGAATAGCCCTTGCCTCCAAATCAGAATTCACTATTTTATCCCGAAATTCAAGCTTCTTTTCTGTCTCTTTAGTGTGATGGTCGAAAGCACGCCGCTCTTCTGCAAGGTACTTCTGTCGCTTCACCAATGTTCTAGGAGAACACCCATGTGATAAATGCGACTGCAATTCGTTGGATTGTTTCCAAATTTGATGCCCTTGCTTTAATATATCCGCTTCTTCGTTTTCATTTTCCAGTTGAATCAATTGTTGGTCTTCCCCTCGAAGGCCGGTGCCATTGAACAACATTCTCCCCTGGTGAACCGAATCGATGTATTCTTCACCTTGACGCATTACAATTCCATCTAATAATTCATAGTCTTGTTTCAACTCACGCTTTACTCGAGAATTAAATTGCGTGGTAAATGAGCGAATTGAATCTCTCATGTACTTATCATGGTCACTAGTATTGTATTCCTGCGCGAACGACGATTTATTGGAAATGTTCATAGAATTATTATGGTCAGTCTTATTCAACAATCCTGTCAATAAGCGATTTGAACTACTCGAGGTATAATTATGATCATTATTATTACTCAGGGAATCACGCAAGCGCTTCCTATGAAGGTACCCTGTCATCTGGGTAACGGCTCCTTTTTTTTAAGAAGGTACCCTGTCGTCTGGGTAACGGCTCTTTTTTTGTTAGGTCCACGCTACGGCCTTTTGATTGAATGTTGAGGTGGATGATGTGTTTAGGTTTGGTCCACGGGGACTTCATATATGTTGATTTTAATGCTACGGATGGTCTTAGTATGTTTGGTAGTGCCATTATGAGTAGCTGCGAGGAGGAACAACCTGAAGGAAGTCAGCCAGGATATGGATATGTTGATGGTTTTGGAACAAGATTGGATATTCCGGTTATAAAGACTCTTCACGAAGGCACAGATGGCGTGGAAGAGTATGTGATGACCACAGAAACCGATTCGTACTCGCAATTCGCCACAGACACAGAATCTGTGATTGGGCATCGAAATTACGATTTTTTTGGTGGATATCGTCCTTCGAATGTAGCTGATTGTCCTGTGAGAGTTAAGCTGACACAATCGCAGCCATTTCAAGTAGGTTCGCTTTGGAGAGATGAAGAAACACATTTCATTCAAGGATTTTCAACCGAGTTTTCATTCCAAATTTCTGATCTCTCTCGATCGTGCACCACTGTTCGAGATGCGGCATTTTCAAGCAAAATGTATCAGTCATGTAGTGTACATGGAGGAGATGGTTTTGTTTTTGTTTTGACGGACGACAAGACACTACCAGAGAATGCCGATGGAGCGAGTCTAGGAATTGCAGGGAAAACGAATATACTTGCCATAGAGTTTGATACTTGGTACAATGCTGATCAAGGGGACTTAATTGAGGATCATATTACTGTATTATCAAAAGGAACTGAAGAAACATCGACAGGTAAAGACGTAAGTATTAATCAAATTATACGAAATACGACTGACTCTTGTGTAGTCGAACTTGCATGTACCTGTTGCTTACCCGTTGGCTGATGGAAAAGTTCACACCGCTAAAATTGTGTATTATCCGTTTATTAACCCAGTTCTGATTCCTTATTTCAAGGGAGTTTCCGACAATACCGCAAAGTATATGAAGGACAATGGATTCGAAAGGCGAGTTGGTTCCTTTGCTATTTGGATGGATGGGGAGGCGGAACCATTGTTGGCATTCCCTATTAACTTAAGTGTGCTGCTTCCCACTCATGATGGAAGTGTTGGATTTGTTTCCGCGACTGGTTCTTCATGGGCCACTTTTGATATATTATCCTGGACGTTCTGTGAGACACATAATTGTGCCTAGGAAGCGATCATTTGTTTCTTTTTTATGCGAATGGTCTGTCTGCAAGGACACACACCAACCACCACAGGTTCCTCGTCATCAGAAACAAAGCTTTCAACAGCGGATCCATATTGCTCTGAAAATATCTTGTACTCTTGCATCATTGTTGGACTAACACTAGGCTTTATCTTTTCTAACGCCTCACGTAAGTCCTTTGCAGTCACTGGATTCGTTCGTAGTTTAGAACACGGAAATTCAGGATCCATCATGTTTATTTGTCGAGCACCTAATTCGTACGATTCACATGGAACCACAACATCCCCTTCTGGAACCACTAGCTTTGTGAACTTACTAGCAATAAAGTTGAACGCTGATAGTAAATACCCCGTCGACTGTCCAGCGGAAACACCATCCCCGGGTACTGATCTAAAGTAATTGCTCTTGACACATTGTCTCACCGGCGTCATCAGTGCTTCATTTGCAACCACAGCAAGATCTGCCCCAGAATACCCCTTCGTGTTCTCGGCTGCATTGGTAATATCTTGATTCGTCAACGATGTGGTAGCCGGATCATCCCCGATATGCAACTGCAGGATTTTTATTCTAGCCTTGGTGCCAGGCATGGGGACAAATAGTCTCAATTCAAATCGTCGTCGCAGAGCAGGATCTAGCTCACCAGGATGATTTGTTGCCCCCACTACAGTAATTCCCTCAGTGTTAGTTCCGACTCCATCCATTTGTTTCAACAACTCAGTCAAAACTCCTCGGGAAGATTCTTTATCATCACTACGTTTACCTCCAATAGAATCAATCTCATCGAAAAATAAAACACAAGGCTTGCTTGCTCTAGCACGATCGAATAGGCCCTTGACAGCTTTCTCCGAGTCCCCTTGGTGCTTTGACACAATATCAGAGGCAGACACTTGAATATAGGAACATTTTATATCAGCAGCCAGCGCCTCCATACATCGTGATTTTCCTGTTCCGGGTGGTCCATAAAGTAAAATCCCTTTCCATGGTCGACGCGAGGAATCGAACAACTGCGGATGAACAATGGGAAGCAGTACCGCCTCTTTTAAACGGTCTTTAATGTGCTGAAGACCCACTACTTGACTCAATTGACTTACTTGATTTGTGCTCTTAACTCTTCCGATAAAATTCTTTTTTATTTCTTCCGCCCTTGTCACGTAGTTGCGCACGCTCCCAATGACTTTCTGTCTGCTGAGTACAGATGGATCCAGCTTGATGCCTTGCAAGAGTCTTCGGCAACCATGCTCATAGTGAACTAGCGCCTCCAGGTACTCCTTACTTTCATCCATTTGGATCGCTTGCAAAATCCTTTTCTTCCCATCTGCATACTCTGTCTCCATCAAGAAATCAATTTCCAAAAAAAAAAAGTAAAACAAAAACGATCCGTTGACACCAATGGAGCCGCAAGACAGTATTCGATCGAAGAGAGACTCAGAAGAGAGCACCGAGGTAAGTGCTCCTCTTAATTTCTTCAGCTACATCTAAGTTGTAAAATAGAAACCTGGTTTGGAATTACCCCATACACTTTTTGACATCCTCGGTGAAAATGAGGATGAGATTTACGGACGGTTGCTGCTGTTTTTCTCCAGTGGGACTTCCAACGATGGCATTCTCAAGTACATCAACTCCGTAAGAGCTCGAGTTCTAGGTTCCCGCAAATCTGGAGGTTTTGCAATCACGATTCGGAATTCCGGTTTGATCCTACTGGAAGCTTCATCAAGTGCCCTGTATGATTTCACGAGCTTTTTATATACGGAACAGGAGAGTCATCCATTTGCATCTCTTCGAGTTGGTTGTTTTTGTGATGACGTGAACAATCTGGTGACTTCTGCATGGTCTACTCAGTCTATCCCGGCAGCAGGGAAAGAAGGCTCGACACAAATAGATGACGTGACACGCACAGTGCATGATTTGTATTCAAACTGCATCTCCATTTCAAAAAGTAGCTCGACCTTGGATACAGTGTCGACATTCCCTCCAAGTGAAGTGATGAATGCTCTTAGTGTGTCATCCGGTCTAATGACAATACCAGCATTCTACAGAACTTATTGTGCTCCTGTGGAGATGTCATCGTTGGACCAGGAGACATGGCCTTTACAAGACATCAATTCCGTTATATTTTAATATCTACTTTAATTCGAATGACTTTTTGTGATCAGCATTTACTACCAAGTCTATGTCAATGGCGCGGCAGTTTCGAATATTGCGCTTGTATGAGATTTCGATCTGCATTTTGTCCCCAGATTTGACTTGTAAGAAGGAATCGAGATACAGAATTGTTTGCACCCAGTGTGTCTTCTGTTTTTCTACCGCAGTCGTCAGCACCAAGTCTGAATTAGGAAGCATTTCTGTATCCCATGTAATAACAATGCTCGTCAATATCGTATCTTTCGAAATAGTTATGGTGGTCGTTTTTGAAAAATCAAGTTCTTCCTTGGACACTTTGCAGAGATCAATGCTATTCAAGACAGCCCTATCACTAATAATGGTAGACGGATCTACTACTTCCACCAAGGCTTCACTGGGAATCTGCTTGGCCAAAATACTATAGTCAAACC
>Ga0105055_10005197_pt1 | contig 18551 bp, 14 predicted proteins | sample BON03_FD_78090 | JGI IMG/M metagenome (GOLD analysis project Ga0105055, IMG submission 78090) | Freshwater microbial communities from Lake Bonney liftoff mats and glacier meltwater in Antarctica - BON-03 | ecosystem: Environmental > Aquatic > Freshwater > Ice > Glacier meltwater | place: Lake...
ACTGATATACAATCAGGTCAGCGCACAGAATTGGTTCTCGGAGGCGATGTGCATAAATGGCATCATGAAGCAGCAGCTTCAAGCAATGGAGTCTTCGCCTATGCGGCAGATGTATTATCCCTTGCATTAAGCAATGATGTCGTTTGGAAGTACAGAACAGAACTCCGTTTTATAAACGCAGATGGCACCAACGAACGGAGGTTGGTGCTTGATTTTCAATGAGAAGCCCCCTAAATCCCCCAAAAGGGGACTGGGCTTCGTGGATTCTTCGGGGTTCTTAATTTTGAATTTTGACCGTTACAAGTCTTCGTGAGACGCTTCCCCGTTGCATAGTGTTTCTGATATGACAACCGTGGAGTATCAATTGAATCCTTCATCGGTTTTTCCAAGCCTCATCCTCCTCTGCGCTGATCCAATCTTTTGCAAGGGATTTTTCGCTCGCGAATTGCAACGCCTGTTTTTCAACAATCAACTCTTTCAATATCATTTTTCGTTCTTGAGCTGTGCATTGCTTTACCCAACTCAGAATCTGATTGATGGTGACAGGAAGATTATGTTCTGCTGGTCTCATCGCTGCTAAGATACCGAAAATGACGTTCTTCGTAGCTAAATCCTTGCTCATGAAACTCACTTCGGGTAAAGTCCTCGCCACCATGCTAGATGAACAGCGCAATCTCACGCGCTTTTATCTGTCTAAATTAAAGGGCGAAGACATGTAGCGCGAGTTTGAGGTAAACGGTTACACAACCAATAGTCCGTATTGGATTCTGGCGCATTTGTGTTGGGCAGAAAACATGCTTGCCATTCAATGTATGGGAGCAAAAGGCGTTGATATTCCATGGCTAAATGACTTCAAAATTCATTCGCCTAAAGGAGAAAAGCCAGCTAATCAGCCTTCTTTGGAAGAAGTTTTGGAGGCTTTCAAGCAAATTCATGCTGTGTCATTAGAAACCATTTCCAGTCTTACCGATAAAGAATTGGACCAAGAAAATCCACTTGGATTAGCCTTTGGCGAAAACAAAAGCAAACGATTTATGGCCATGCATGCAGTAAGGCATGAAGGAACACATTGCGGTCAGCTTTCACTTATTGCTAGGATGTACGGAAAGAAAACGGTCTAATTTCATCAGAAATACAGCGGCTTCTCGTGCTTATTTGAACAGCAAATTCTGAACACTTCATTCGGCAATTTTACTGTTGATGTTCAATCGGAAGAACCGTATATTCGCAGCCCTAAATTTTAATGGTAATTACAGATGGTAATTGGTAAAATTCGTGAGCAGTCAACGTTACTGATGATTCTAATCGGTGGAGCGATGCTAGCTTTCATTCTTGGTGACCTCCTAAATTCAGGTGGTTTTCTTCTTAATGGTTCTCCAACTGAAGTAGGAGAAATTGCAGGAAATACGGTTGATGGACGAGCTTTTGAAGCCAGAGTTCAGGAGGCGATAGACAACTACAAAGCTCAGTCAGGTCAATCAACTGTTGACAATGCAACAACAGACCAATTGCGTGAGCAAACTTGGCAGCAAATGGTGCGAGAGTTCGTTCTTGGCCAAGAGTTGGATGAAGCTGGTGTTCGTGTAAGTGCAGAAGAACTTTATGACCTCGTGCAAGGAAACAATCCGCATCCACAAGTTGTGCAGGCATTCACAAATCCAGAAACTGGTCAATTCGACCAAGCTCAGGTTATCTCATTCTTAAAAAGAATGGAAACAGATGAAGACTTGAAGAAACGATGGCTTGCGTTTGAAAAAGACATTTCAAAACTGCGCAGAAACGAGAAATACAACAACCTTATTAAGAAGGGATTGTACGTGACCAAAGCAGAGTCTGAAAGTGATTTCTTGGCAAAAAATCAAAGTTCTACGATTCGATTTGCACTTAAACGCTACGCAAGTGTTGCCGATTCTACAGTTCAAGTTTCTGATACTGACATCAAGAAATATTACAACGACAACAAATCGAAATATGAGCAAGAAGCTTCAAGAGATGTTGAATTTGTTGCGTTTAAAGTTGACCCTTCAAATGAGGATTTTGAAAAGGTAAAAAATTGGGCGGAACGAACGAAATCAGAATTTGAAACCGCTGAAAACGATACGCTTCTTGTAAACAGAGAATCTGATGTGAGTTTCAACGCAAGATGGTTGGCCAAAGGTGAGTTGGGTGGAAACACCGATTCGTTGATGTTTGCAGCTACTAAAGGATATGTTGAAGGTCCTTATTTAGAAGGTCAAACTTTCAGAATGGCAAAATTAATTGGTATTAAAATGTCTCCCGATTCGGTAACTGCACGCCACATCCTTATTAAGCCAGAAACCTATGGAAGTGTTGAAAAAGCTAAGACAACCGCTGACAGCCTGAAAGAAGTAATTGCAAACGGAGGCGATTTTGCAGCACTCGCGCAACAAGTTTCTGAAGATCCGGGTTCGGGCGCAAAAGGTGGCGACCTTGGTTGGTTTAAAGAAGGACAAATGGTTCCTAGCTTCAACGATGCTTGTTTTGATGGCAAAAAAGGTGATTTGGTTGTAGTTGAATCTCAGTTCGGTTATCACATCATTGAGGTTGTTGATCAAAAAGGAAACACAGAGAAACGTGCGGTTGCTTTCATTGATCGTGCAGTTGAACCAAGCACAAAAACATTCCAAGCCGTTTATGGTGCAGCAGATGAATTTGCAAGAACTACAACATCTATAGCGTCATTCGATCAGGAGATTGCTAGCCGTGGGCTGAACAAGAGGATTGCAAGTAGCTTAAAGGAAAACGACAAGACCATAGCTGGATTGGAAAACCCACGCGAATTGATTCGATGGGCTTACAAGTCTGAAAAAGGAAACATCAGCGATGTATTTGAATTGGGAAATACGTTCGTAGTAGCGGCTCTTACAGCTGTTAGAGAAGAAGGATTTACCGCTATCGAAGACATTAAAGATGAATTGGAGGCTGGTGCCATCAAAGAGAAAAAGGCGGCAACATTCATTAAAGAATTTGATGCAGCCCGAGCTGGTAATATTCAAACAATTGCAGACAAGATGAATCTTCCTGTTGAAGTGAAGGAGAATATCCTGTTCTCTGCAAATGCGATTACAGGTCTTGGTCGTGAACCAGCCCTTTTGGGAACGGTTAGCGGCATGGAAACAGGCGATATCTCTAAAGCAATCAAAGGTGATCAAGGTGTTTATGTTGTGTATTTGGAAAGCCGTTCTAAAGTACTTGCACAGCCAAATTACGCAAGCAATGCATCCATACTCAATAGTTCTCTTTCATCAAGAGTTGATTATGAAGTGTTTGAAGCTCTGAAGGAGAAAGCGGAGATTGTAGATAACCGCGCAAAGTTCTTTTAAAGAGAAAACATAAGATTCTCGAAAGCCCTGCTAAGAAATTAGTGGGGCTTTTTGTTTACCGTAACTGCTGTAATCTGTAGCCATCCAGCTTCACGAAGATGAAGAGCAGAATGGTGAACCCAAGCAACGATGAGCCGCCATAGCTAAAGAATGGCAGCGGAATTCCAATAACAGGCATAAGACCAATTGTCATCCCAACATTGATGATGAAATGGAACAGCAGAATGCTGGCCACACAATAGCCATAAATACGCGCAAAGGATGATTTTTGCCGCTCAGAAACAAAGACAACACGAAGGATTAAGGCGGAGAAAAGCGCTATTACGAGAAACGCCCCAAGAAAGCCCCACTCTTCGCCAACGGTGCAGAAAATAAAGTCGGTAGTCTGCTCTGGCACAAAGTCGTATTTGGTCTGCGTACCCTTTAAAAATCCTTTACCAGCAAATCCGCCAGATCCGATGGCAATCTTGCTTTGGTTGACGTTGTATCCAGCTCCTTTCAGGTCATCTTTCCTTCCGAGAAGCACGTCTATTCTGACCTGCTGATGCGGCTCCAAAACTTCGTTAAACAGATAATCTACACTGTAAACAAACCCCATGAGCACAATCAAACCCGCTCCTATCGTGAAGACAAGCTTCAAGGTTCTTTTTCGTTGGAAAAGGAAGACGAGAATACCAACACTGCCTAGAATATAGAGCATAATTAAAGGGGTAAACAGCAGGGAAAATATGAAGAGAACCACCATTGCCAGACCAAAGAGCAGGAAGTTTCCAGACAATCCTTCACGATACAGTACTAATGCAAATGACCCAAAGACTAGGGCCGAACCCGTGTCATTTTGAAGCAAAATCAATGCAGCTGGAATGATAAGAATACCTGCGGCAATCAGTTTCGTTGATAGGTCTTCCATCCGAATATTGAGCGTACTGAGATAATAGGACAAAGCAAGCGCAGTGGTGCTTTTCGCAAATTCTGAAGGTTGCAATTTGAATGAGCCGATGTCAATCCAAGAGCGTGCTCCAGACACATCTCTTGCTGTAACCAAAACAATCACGAGCAACAAAATCAACATGACATAAATCGGTATAGCAAAGGTTGAATAGAACTTGCCATCAATAATCATGATGATGAACGCTACGAAGAGAGAAAGGCTGATCCAGATTAGCTGTTTGCCATAACGCTGAGTGGTGTCGAGAATGCTCTGGTGCTCTTCGTTATACACAGCTGCATAAATATTGACCCAACCAATCAGAACCAAAACCAGATACAAAATGACTGTTATCCAGTCAATTCCCGCAAATATGCTTTCCTGCCTCCTCATTTCTTAGGCTTCTTCTTGGGAGGGTTGGTAATAAGATCGGCATCAAGAATTACTTTCTCAAACTCCGTCCTTGTAATTGTATCACGCAAGTACTTCTCCACCATTAAACTGGCAATGGGCGCACCGTATTTACTTCCTCCTCCTCCGTTCTCCACAAAAACGGCCAATGCAATTTTTGGATTATCCTTTGGGGCAAAACAGATAAAAATGGAGTGGTCTTCGCCATGCGGATTCTGGGCAGTCCCCGTTTTTCCACACATTTCCAAACTATCCAATCGTGAACGATAACCCGTTCCTCCCTGCTGAAAAACCATGGCCATACCATCAACCACAGGGTCAAAGTATTCCCGGTTAATGGTTGTCATCTGCTTTTCCGTAAACCGATTGGTAATAGGTTCGCCAGCTATTGCTTTAACCAAATGTGGCGGATAATAGTATCCACGATTGGCAATGGCTGCGGTCATATTTGCCAACTGTAATGGCGTTGTTCCCAGCTCACCCTGACCGATGGCCATGGAGATAATCGTAAGCGATTTCCAACGGTGCTCACCATAGTACTTATCGTAGAATTTTGTGCTTGGAACGCTGCCTGCATACTCCACAGGTAAATCTGTATTAAACTTGATTCCGAGGCCAAAACTCATTACATGATTACGCCAAATATCGTAGCCTTCCCATGGTTTACCTGTATGATCGATAATATTTCGGAACACGTTTCCGTAGTAGGCGTTGCACGAATGTTGAATAGATTCGCGCAAGTTCAAAGGCGAACGGTGATCGTGACAACCCATCCTAAATTTTCCTGAAACATATCCTCTGGGACAACGATACATTGTGTTCACATTCAGCACACCGACCTGTTGACCAATCAGTGCATTTATCACTTTAAAGGTTGAGCCAGGCGGATTTTGCTCGCTCATCAATGCACGATTAAATAACGGCTTCAGCGTGTCTTTTAGCAGAATGCTGTAATTCTCAGAACGAACACGGCCAACCAAGAGATTTGGGTCGAAGGTTGGCCCGCTTATCAGTGCCAAAATCTCACCAGTAGAAGGTTCAATAGCCACAATTGCGCCCGTTTTGTTTTTCATCAAACGCTCGCCATACGCCTGCAATTCTGCATCAATACTGGATGTGATGGTTTTTCCTGCAATGGCAACGGTGTCATATTTCCCTTCCTTGTAACTCCCCTTTTCTCTATTGAAAACATCCACCATTATCACTCTCACCCCCTTTTTGCCGCGCAATTCATTTTCATACGATTTTTCCAATCCGCTAATCCCCACATAATCCCCTTTCTTGTAATAAGGATTCTGTTCGAGTACGGTTTGATTTGCCTCGCCCACGTAACCAAGCAAATGGGCTGCAATCGGTTTTGGATATTTTCTTAGTGTTCGTTTTTGAACGAAAAACCCACTCATCCGATAAAGTTTCTCCTGCAAATTAGCGTATGTAACACCTGAAATCTGTTTCTGAAAAACGGTTGGTTTGCGCGAAGAATAAGCTCTTGCCTCATCTAATTTATTGATGAATGTTTCGCGACTCATTCCGAGAATCAGACACATTTCCGCAGTATCAATGTTGACGGCCTGACCAGGTGTGACCATCAAATCGTATGCAGCTTCATTAAAAACGAGCAATTCGCCATTTCGATCATAAACTAATCCACGGGCAGGAAATTCGACTTGATAGCGCAACACATTATTCTCTGCCGAAAGACGATACGATTCGTCTATAACCTGAATATAAAAGAGCCTACCAAGGAACGTGACTGCAACAAGGATTACGATTCCCATCATCACATACATACGTTCGGTATGTTTGACTTGATAGGCCATTATCTACGCTTGTTACTTACGAAAAGGAATTCTGCTAGAAAGATGAAGAAAAGTGTCAGAACTGAACTCAAAATTACTTTCAACAGCGTGTGAAAGAAATCAACGAAACGAAATATTTCTAGATAAAAAAGTGCCGAATGATGGAGCACAACAATGAGGACGGCATAGGGAATAAACCATGCAAATCCGAAGGCTTTTAAATGTGGAAGTGCCGTTGACTCATACCCTTCGCGCGGTGCTTGTGCCTTCAGATAAAGTGGTCGGTAAAAGGCGATAAGTGTGGTTGCAGCAGCATGAATTCCACCTGTATTGGAAAAAATATCAATGACCCAACCAAGCACAAATCCGATGAAAAGTAATGGGATTCTTCCCATAGAAATGGGCAAAATAAGAATGAGATATATGTATGGGAATGGATTGAGAAAGCCACCCAAATTCAAATTATTGAAAATGAGAACCTGAAACAGGCAGAGCAAAATAAATTGCCACGTGTATTTCAGAATGTCACTTGTCACTTTTTTCTGTTTGGCTTTCTAATTCAATTCGTTCCAACCGCATGAGGTTGTTTACTACATAGACCATGCTCACGGAGTTCATATCGGTCAAAAGTTTAACCTCAATGGAATAGAAATTATCTCCAGGTTTTATTTCAAAGGAACGAACGGTGCCAATGTTGATTCCGCTGGGAAACATGGCCGAAAACCCGGAAGTTCTTATCAGCATTCCTTCAGCCAATTGCACGTGGTTTGGTATGTCTTTCAATAGCGCCACGGTTGGGTCTCCACCTTCCCACACCAACGAACCGATGTATTCCGTATCAGCAACTTTAGAACTGATGCTAGAATTTTTGTGTAATACCGAGATAACAGTGGCAAAATTCTTTGATACATCTTTCACAATCCCAACAATTCCTTCTGAAGTAATAACAGCCATTTCGGGTTCTACGCCTTGCAAAATTCCCCTGTCGATGGTGAGGTAATTGCTTCTTCGGTCGGTGGTATTGTTGATGACCTTGGCAGGAACGTAGGTGTAGTGCTGACGGCTTATAGAGTCTGTAATGCTGGTTAAACTGTTGGATGAAAAATATTTCGACTCATAAAGCATGGATCGTAAAGCAGCATTCTCTACTGCAAGTTGATTGTTGATTGTTTTTAACTTGAAGTATTCTTTTACTTCATTGTTGAGGTCGTACATGCGACCCACCAACTGGTTGCCAGAACTTAAGACGCTTGCGCGATGAAACGTGTTGTTATTTGCAATCAACGAAAAACAGGCAATCTCAAGAAGAACGAAAACGAAGAACACATGATTCCTGTAAACAAAAAGCAGGATGTTCTTCATAATTCATCAGTCATTCCGACCGATTACCGCATAAGGAACGGGAATCGATCTATGTTTTTGAGTGCAATGCCAGTGCCACGAGCCACTGCTCTCAGTGGATCATCGGCAATGTGAACAGGAAGTTTTGTCTTCAAAGAAATCCGCTTATCCAAACCGCGAAGCATGGAACCTCCACCAGCCAAATAAAGACCCGTTCGGTAAATATCTGCAGAAAGCTCAGGTGGAGTCATCTCCAAGTTGTTGAGAATAGCCGTTTCGATCTTAGTGATTGATTTATCCAACGCATGCGCCACTTCTTGGTAGGAAACGGTAATCTCTTTCGGAATTCCCGTCATAAGGTCACGACCGTGAACAGCGTAATCTGGTGGCGGATTGTCCAATTCAGTCAGTGCTGATCCAACCTCAATCTTGATTCTTTCTGCAGAACGTTCTCCGATAAGAATGTTGTGTTGTCTGCGCATGTAATCTTCAATATCTGCTGTAAAATCATCTCCAGCAGTTCGGATTGACCGATCGCAAACGATACCGCCTAAGGCGATAACGGCAATCTCGCTTGTGCCACCACCAATGTCGATAATCATGTTTCCCATCGGCTCTTCCACATCAATTCCGATTCCGATAGCAGCGGCCATCGGTTCCTGAATCAATCTTACGTCCTTCGCGCCAGCGTGCTCTGCCGAGTCACGTACTGCGCGCTTTTCAACCTCAGTAATACCAGAAGGAATGCAGATTACCATCCTGATTTGAGGTGGTATGAAATACTTTCGTCCAGGGTTAATCATCTGAATAAACCCTTTGATCATCTGCTCCGCAGCCTCAAAATCGGCAATCACGCCATCCTTAAGCGGACGAATGGTCTCAATATTCTTGTGGGTTTTGCCGTGCATTTGCTGGGCTTTCTTCCCAATGGCAACGATTTTTCCCGTTTGAATGTCTCTGGCCACGATGGACGGCTCATCAACCACAACCTTATCGTTGTAAATAATCAGCGTGTTGGCCGTGCCCAGGTCAATTGCAATTTCTTGTCTGAAGTAGTCAAAAAGACCCATTTCGTGTTAGTGTTTAAAATGTCTTACGCCCGTTACCACCATTGCCATTCCGTTACTATTGCAGTAATCTACCGATTCTCCATCTTTAATGGATCCACCGGGTTGAATGACCACATCAACGCCTTCGTTGTGTGCAATCTCTACACAATCTGGGAAAGGAAAAAATGCATCCGATCCCATTACAGCTCCGTTGAGGTCGAAGTTAAAGGACTTTGCTTTGGTAATTGCAAATCTCAATGCATCAACTCTCGATGTCATTCCACAGCCACTTGCTAGTAATTGCTTATTCTTCGCAAGAACGATAGTATTTGACTTTGTATGCTTCACCAATTTGTTAGCAAATACTAAATCTTCAAATTCTGTATCAGTTGGTTTTCGATGAGTAACAGACTCCATACCTGAAGCAGCTTGCGTGCTCAAATCCTTATCCTGCTCCAACACACCGTTTAGTAATGAACGGAACTGACGTTCTGGAAATTCGCATGGTTTCTGAATCAGAATAACTCGATTCTTTTTCTTTTTGAGAATTGCCAATGCATCCTTGCTGTAAGAAGGCGCAATAACAACCTCAAAGAAAAGTTCATTCATTTCGGTTGCGGTTTCCTCATCCACCTTCACATTGGTGATTAGAATTCCACCAAAAGCTGAAACAGGGTCACCTGCCAAGGCAGCTTTCCAAGCATCAACCAATCTTGGTCGGCTTGCCAATCCGCAAGCATTATTGTGCTTTAGAATGGCAAAGGTTGTTTCGCTAAAATCAGCAATCAAGCTTACAGCTGCATCAATATCCAAGAGGTTGTTGTAGCTCAATTCCTTTCCATGAATCTGGTCGAAAAGCGCTGAAATGTCTCCATGGAAAAATCCTTGTTGATGCGGATTTTCGCCATAGCGCAACTCTTTTGTGCCGCTTACTTGATGCGCGAAGCCGTTTCCTGCGAAATAGCTGTGAATGGCAGTATCGTAGTGCGATGAAACGGCAAAAGCTGCGGTGGCGAATTGCTTGCGCTGCTCCAAAGTAGTTGTTGCGGCATCTTTGAGCAAAGCCGAAAGGGGTGCGTATTGATTCTTTGACGGAATGATAACCACATCTTTGAAATTCTTGGCCGCTGCACGAATCAATGAAATTCCACCGATGTCAATCTTCTCGATGATGTCTGCTTCTGAAGCTCCGCTCGCCACAGTATCTTCAAACGGATACAGGTCAACGATCACCAAATCAATCTCAGGGATTTCGTATTCCTCCAATTGCAACAAATCGCCTTTATCTTCTCTTCTGCCTAAAATTCCTCCAAACACTTTTGGATGAAGCGTTTTTACTCTGCCCCCCAAAATGGATGGATACGAAGTAAGTTCTTCTACTGGAAGAACAGCTGCGCCCAATTGCTCCAAATACGTTTGCGTGCCGCCTGTGGAATAAATATTCACACCATGCTTCACAAGTTGCTTCACAATCGGCTCCAAACCATCCTTGTGAAAAACAGAAATCAGCGCATTTTTTATCGTCTTGTTACCCACTCTTTTCAATTAGAAAATCAAACAAATACAAAATCTGGGAAACCATTTCCCGAAATGGGTCTCAACTCCAACAAAATCAAGGGTTTCGGTCGCTTTTTCCAAGCGGGTCAAAGGTAGACTTTTTTGCACAATTCAGTTACCTTTGGCGTATTGCTCAAAAGCATTTCCACCGAAGTTTTCAACACAGAATGATTCTTTTTTTCAAGCTATTTAACGAGAGCGTCAAAATGGCTTGGAATGCACTGGTGGCGAACAAACTACGAACCATCCTTTCGCTGCTTGGGATTACCATCGGCATCATGGCCATCATCACGGTTTTCACCTTGGTTGATTCGATGGAAAAGAACATCAAAGACAACATTCAATCGCTTGGAGACAATACGGTTTACATTCAAAAATGGCCGTGGGATACGGGTGCCATGCAGGAATGGTGGAAGTTTTGGCAACGCCCCGAAGCAGACCTGAATGATTTCAAAGAAGTGCAGCGAAGAAGCAATGCGGCCGAAGCGGTTGTTTTTATGGCATCAAAAAGCAAAACGGTGAAATATGCTTCCAACTCTGCTGAGAACGTGAGCATTGTAGCCGTGACCCACGATTATGACCGCATCAAATCCTTCGATATTGTTTCGGGACGCTATTTCACAATGGCCGAATCGAATGTAGGGAAAAACGTCTGCATCATTGGAATGGCAGTTGCTCAAGGGCTTTTCGGAGAAGCCGACCCCGTTGGAAATTCGGTTCTTGTTTTCGGAAGAAAACTGGTGGTAATCGGGGTTTTTGGAGTTGAAGGGGAAAGCGTTTTCGGGAACTCCGTTGACAATCAAGTTCTGATGCCCATGAACTTTGCTAGGCAGGTGATGCGCATTGACCGCCAAGGTTCCAATCCGCTCATTATGGTCAAAGCAAAATCGGGAGTTGAAACAGCAGAACTGATGGATGAACTGCGCGGAATTATGCGCGGAATCAGACGATTGAAGCCGTTGGCGGATGATAATTTCGCTCTGAATGAGATTAGCTTGCTCTCAAAATCGCTCGAAAGTCTTTTTCAGATACTGAACATCGCTGGAACAATCATCGGTGGTTTCTCCATCCTTGTTGGTGGTTTCGGAATTGCCAATATCATGTTCGTTTCGGTGAAGGAGCGCACTCACCTCATCGGCATCGAAAAATCGCTTGGGGCAAAGAACTGGTTCATTATGATGGAGTTTTTGGCAGAAGCTGTTTTTCTGAGCCTGATGGGAGGAATTGCAGGGTTGATTATTGTCTATGGCCTCACTTTTCTGGCCTCAGCCGTGTTTGAAGTGAATATTTATCTCACCCTCTCCAACATTATGACGGGAATTGGAATTTCGGTGAGCATCGGACTAATTGCTGGAATCATTCCAGCGTATTTGGCTTCAAGGCTGAGTCCCGTTGAAGCCATCCGAAGCAAATGACCTTACATTTGGCTCTGAAATTATTTTGAATGGAAGCAACAGGCAAATTCTCGTGGAACCGACCAATTACATCTTACACCAAGTTCCATCAACTCTATAATCGGTTTATTACTCCATGGATTCTGAATAAGAAGTTCTTTGTTCCGAGCAAGTTAGTAGAGGGTAAAGAATATCTTCAGATTGGTTGTGGCTACAACATTTATCCAGAATTCATCAACACGGATATTGAATGGAAACCAGGGGTTATTCCTTGGGATGTTTCGGTAATCAAAAAGGATAATTATCCAATTGATAAAGAATCTATTCAGGGCATATATACAGAGCATTGCTTGGAACATATTCCGTTTCAGTCTACCAAGGATAATCTAGAAGAGTTTTACAGGATTTTAAAACCGGGAGGAACGGTAAGGATTGCAGTGCCAGATGGTGAGTTGTTTATTGACTTGTACTTGAAGGCGCGGAACAATGAACCGTACATTATTCCACATGCAGCTGAGTTGGCGCAACCGACCCCAATGATGATACTAAATCGGGTTGCCCGTGGTTATGGGCATCTTTTTCTGTATGATTTTGAAACTTTCAAATACATGATGGAAGAAGTTGGATTTAAAGACATCAAAAAGTAGACGTTCCGAGTAGGCCGAAATCCAAAACTCCTAGTTGACAGCGAACTCCGTAGAGCCGAATCGCTTTATGTTGAGGCTACTAAATAAAACCTTGAGCTTGGAGATAATCGAATTCGCTCCTGTCAGAACAAGTTTATTCTGAACAGATTATCTTGGTGGCATGATTGAAATGCTGCGCACTCCCGATAGCCGATTTTACGGCCTGCCTGAATATCCGTTCAACCCACATTACGTGGAGATTAATGGCGGACGATTGCATTACGTGGATGAAGGAGCAGGCGAAGTAATTCTTTGCCTGCATGGAGAGCCGACTTGGAGTTATCTATACCGTAAAATGATTTTTCCGCTGAAGAAGAATTATCGGGTAATCGCACCCGATTTCTTCGGGTTTGGGCGTTCCGACAAGTTTACGCGTCAAAAAGATTACTCATTTAATATGCACTATCTGACGCTCACCAAATTCATTGAGAAGACCGAATTGAAAGATATTACGCTCGTAGTTCAAGATTGGGGAGGATTGATTGGGTTGAGCGTTCTTGGCAAGCATCCCGAACTTTTTAAGCGGGTTGTGATCATGAACACATCTCTGCCTATCGGCAATCAACCTATGCCTTTGGCCTTCAAAATATGGAAGACATTCTCTCGGTTCTGGCCCAAATTCCCTGTAGAAAAAGTGATGAACATGGGCTGTCACAAAGAGATAAAAAAAGATGTCCTTCACGGTTATCGTGCTCCATTTCCGTCAGAAAAATACTTGGCAGGAGCGCGGGTTTGGCCTCAACTGGTGCCAACTGGAACGAATGATCCCGGTGTAAAACAAATGACGCGCGCTCGGGACGTTCTTAAAAACTGGACAAAACCTGCATTGGTGATGTTTTCAGATAAAGACCCAATTACACGTGGTGCCGAAAAGTGGTTCCTGAATAACATCCCATCTATCGAACATGAACCTTTCATTGTGATTCATCGTGCTGGTCATTTCCTTCAGGAGGATAAGGGCAAGTTGATTGCCGAGCACATTCATGAGTTCATTCTCCGTTCGAATGCTCGGGAACTGCAATCTCCTGCTTAAGCGGAAGGATAGGACTCAGTTTCTGAATTGCACCGCTGATTGTTGCGGTATCCTCAAACGCAAGCGTCAGTTTATCGTTCTTCTGCCGCATCACACAAATTCTTGGATTGTTCTTAACGAACAGTAGAACCTGAGAGAATATGGGCCCTTGGAAATAATCGCTTTCGGGATCTGAAACGAAATAGCAGATCAGTTTCTGGTTCTTGAGAATGAGCTTTTCAAATCCGATGGAAGCGGCCAACCATCGCAATCTAATCGTATCCATCAATTGAATTCCCTGTTTCGGGATGGGGCCGAAACGATCAATCACACGTTTTTCAAACTCGCGCAGTTTCGCTTCATCCGTTATATCATCCAGCTCACGGTAAAGTCCCAACCGCTCCGCAATGCTGTTCACATACTGATCGGGCAGGAGAATTTCCAGATCCGTATCAATCTGACAATCCCGTACAAATGGCTTTTTCGGTTCATCCTTGAACAGTTCTTTGAACTCAGTATCCTTTAATTCCTGAACTGCTTCATCCAATATCTTATGATACATCTCAATACCAATATCACTGATGAATCCACTTTGCTCGGCACCAAGCAGGTCTCCCGCTCCGCGGATATCCAAATCACGCATAGCAATGTTGAATCCGCTGCCGAGATCAGAAAACTCCTCAATGGCCTTCAACCGTTTCTTGGCATCTGCCGAAAGCATAGTGACGGGTGGTGCCAGCAAATAGCAGAACGCCTTTTTATTGGACCGCCCCACCCGACCACGCATTTGATGTAGGTCACTCAGTCCAAAATGATTCGCATTATTGATGATGATGGTGTTGGCATTGGAAATATCAAGGCCACTTTCGATGATGGTTGTGGCAACCAGCACGTCATATTCGCCCTCGATGAAACGCATCATTGTGTCCTCCAACTTGGTTGGTTCCATTTGGCCGTGACCAACGCAAACGTGCACATCCGGGCAAAGCCGCCCAATCATTCCGGCCACTTCCTTGATATTCTCCACCCGATTGTTGACGAAGAAAACCTGTCCACCACGCCCAACTTCATACATGATGGCGTTGCGAATCAATTCCTCGTTGAACGTATGCAGTTCGGTAATTATCGGATGACGGTTGGGTGGCGGTGTATTGATAACGGAAAGGTCGCGGGCACCCATGAGCGAGAATTGCAGCGTACGCGGAATGGGCGTTGCAGTGAGCGTGAGCGTATCCACATTCACCTTCATTTTCTTGAGCTTTTCCTTTACCGAAACCCCGAATTTCTGCTCCTCATCAATAATGAGCAGTCCGAGATCCTTGAAGTGAACGTCTTTGCCCACAATTCGATGTGTCCCAATCAGAATATCAACCTTACCATCGGCCAACCTTTTGAGCGTATCGTTCTGTTGTTTTTTGGTCTTAAACCGATTGATGTAATCCACAGTGCATGGAAATTCCTTCAAACGTTCGCGAAAGGTGCGTGCGTGTTGAAGTGCCAAAATAGTTGTTGGAACGAGAATGGCCACCTGTTTTCCATCACAAACCGCTTTGAAAGCAGCGCGGATGGCGATTTCGGTTTTTCCGAATCCGACATCTCCACAAATGAGTCTATCCATCGGATATTCCTTCTCCATATCAGCCTTAAAAGCCTCAGTGGCCTTCTCCTGATCGGGAGTATCCTCATAAATGAAGGATGCCTCCAATTCTGTTTGTAGATACGTGTCTGGTGTAAATGCAAAACCTTTTTGCGCTCTTCGCTGGGCGTAGAGTTTTATCAGATCCTTCGCAATATCCTTTACCTGCTTCTTGGTCTTCGCTTTCAGGGCTTTCCAAACAGGGGAGCCAAGTTTGTTGATCTTGGGTTCAGCGCCATCCTTACTGGAATATTTGCTGATGCGATGCAGCGAATGGATACTGACGTAGAGAATGTCGTTGTCGCGATAGACCAAGCGGATGGTCTCCTGCATTTTACCGTTCACATCAATCTTTTCCAATCCGGCAAACTTCCCAACTCCGTGGTCGATGTGCGTCACAAAATCGCCCGGATTGAGCCCGGCAATTTCCTTCAGCGTGAGTGCTTCTTTTCCACGCTTGTAGCCTTGGCGCATACGGAAACGGTGGTAACGCTCAAAGATCTGATGGTCGGTAAAACACGCCAGTTTGAGGTCATGGTCCACAAATCCTTCGTGGATGGAGAGCAGCAAAGGCGTGAAAAACGGCTTCTCAATTCGTGTTCCACTTGGCAATGGCAGGTCGTCAAAAATGGCCTCCAACCTGTTCGCCTGACCCGGATTGTCAACCAGCATCACGTTCGTATAGCCTTGCTTTTTGTTCTCAATGAGAATTTGTTGCAGCAAATGAAAATCCTTGTTCACAGCTGGTTGCGGCCCCATATCGAACCGAAATTCTGTTGAATCCTTAAAATAGGTTCGTTGTCCGAATTCAATCACTCGCCTTTGTTCAATCGAATCAATTACTTCTCTGGAAGAAGTGTATTTATCCTCCGGTTTTGACCTATTGATAACCGATTGAAGTTCGGAAAAAGCGGTTTTCGCATCCTGAAGTTCCTTATCAACTTGCAGTTTGATGTCCTCTACATCCTTGGCCCAGATTACCGTTTTTGATGAAAGGAATTCGAAGAAATTGACCTTATCAGCAAGCAAAACTTCATCCTGAACATTAGGAACGATGGTTGCTTTTCGCAATGATCTCACCGACAATTGTTCGGCTGGATCAAAGGCTCGGATGCTATCCACCTCGTCACCAAAAAGCTCAATTCTGTACGGCAGTTCCTGCGCAAATGAGAACACATCCACTATTCCACCCCGAATGGCAAACTGACCCGGTTCATAGACCTGATCTACCCGCTCAAAGTGATATTCGTGCAGCATTTCATTGATGAAATCGAGATCGAGTTCTTCTCCAACGCTGATATTGAACGTGCTTTTTTTGAGGGTTTTCTTGGAAATGACCTTCTCGGCCAACGCTTGTCCGTAGGTGACGATGATCTGTTGTGATGATCCAGATTGAAGCGCGTTAAGCACTTCGCCCCGCTGAATGACATTACTGTTATCTGTTTCCTCAAGTTCGTACGCCCTTCGGTAAGACATGGGGTAGAAAAGAACCTTCTTCTTCCCTGTAAGGAGTTCGAGATCGCTCAGAAAATAGGCAGCTTCCTCTTTATCGGAAAGCACAATTAAATGATCCTGATCGGTATCCTTAACAACTTTGGAAACCAGGAAAGCGTAGGCAGAGCCCGCCACTCCGCGCAATCTTATTTTGGCAGCATCAGTCTTGAGTTCAAGGCTAATATCCGTCAGTGTCTTTGATTGCTCAAAGAGCCCGATAAGATCTTCTTTTGTCATAATAAGCGCCTCGTTTTTCTATCCGACTGAGGCATTTTCCTTCATCATTTCCATCGATGTTTTCACCATATTCTCAGACCCCATGAAAAGCGGTGTGCGCTGATGCAAGGAAGTTGGTTGAATATCTAAGATGCGATTGAAACCATCCGTTGCCAGTCCGCCAGCCTGTTCCATCAGAAAAGCGAATGGATTTGCTTCATATAGCAACCTCAATTTTCCGTTTGGGGATGATGTGGTAGTCGGGTAGATGTAAATTCCGCCCTTAATCAAATTACGATGAAAATCGGCAACTGCCGAACCAATGTAGCGCGATGAATAAGGTCTGTCTGTGGCCGCATCCTCCACTTGACAGTATTTGATATACTGCTTAACCCCTTCCGGAAAGCGTGCATAATTTCCTTCATTGATGCTATAAATCTTACCATCCTTGGGAATTTTCATATCTGGATGAGAAAGGAAAAATGCACCAATGGATGGGTCAAGGGTAAAGCCGTTCACACCATTTCCGGTAGTGTAAACGAGCATGGTACTCGAACCATATATGATATAACCTGCGGCCACTTGTTCCGTTCCTTTTTGCATGAAATCTTCAAACGTGGCCGGACCAAATTTTGAGGTTCTTCTGTAGATGGAAAAAATTGTTCCGATGGAAACATTCACATCAATGTTTGAAGAACCATCAAGCGGATCAATGGCAACCACGTACTGCCCACCAACAGCATAGCCCGAATTGAACTCAATCACACCTTCCTTCTCTTCCGAAGCTATGCCACAAACCTCACCACGGTCCTTCAAGGCGCGGATGAATTCCTCATCAGCATACACGTCTAGCTTTTTTTGCTGTTCGCCCTGTACGTTGGTTCCTCCCACGTCTCCAAGGATATCTTCCATCAAACCTGCCTTGTTCACCTCGCGGTTTACCACTCTGGCCGCAAGTCCAATCGCGCTCAAAAGCCGCGAAAGCTCGCCTTTGGCGTATTTAAAATCGTCCTGTCTCTCTACAATGAATTCACCCAATGAGGTTACGCTTCCCATTTTTTCTGCTATTACTTTGTTCTATTTTTTGGAAACTGAAAGACCTGCTGTTCGGCAGGTCTTCAACTACTTTTTATTTCAATCCAATTAGAGCTTCATAATGTAAGCCAATTTGAAAAATCGTCTATCTGGACTTACTACCGCTCCTGGCTCAACATCTACGAAAAATCCCGGTACAGGTGCAGTGCCGGGGTTCTCAGCCGAGCTGCCAACCGATAAAATGAATTTGTCTGTAAGATCTGGTGTGGCATTTGAACCATCGCAGAGCGACCATCCCGCAGGAATGGAGGCAATTGTTCCGGACCACATGATGATACCGCCTGTAGGAGTTCCAGCATTCGGGTTAACGGTTGATGTGGTAAGAGAATACCAGTCGCCATAAGGAGCCACACTCGGCACAGGGCTATCGTACTTGTAATACCAGAAATTACCATCTCCCGGATCGTAGGTAATAAGACCGTTGGCGATGGTATCGTTGTATTGCGATTCCATCTGAATTCGCTGCAAATTGGTCAGATAAGGAACCAGCATTCCCTTTGACCTGATTCCAAGAATAGAGTTGAACGGATTGGCCACCTCCAAAACTGCCGTGGGATGAGGAGTGGTTGTCCCAACTCCTACATTATTG
>Ga0105055_10005201_pt1 | contig 18534 bp, 11 predicted proteins | sample BON03_FD_78090 | JGI IMG/M metagenome (GOLD analysis project Ga0105055, IMG submission 78090) | Freshwater microbial communities from Lake Bonney liftoff mats and glacier meltwater in Antarctica - BON-03 | ecosystem: Environmental > Aquatic > Freshwater > Ice > Glacier meltwater | place: Lake...
CCGCCGCCGCCGCCGCCGCCGCCGCCGCTGCCGGCAGGCCAGAGCGTGCCCGCTTGCTGCAGCTGCTGCTGCTGCCGCTGCTGCTCCGAATTCCCTGCTGCCCCGCCAACGCCAGGCCCGGGATCCAGCGGCGCGCTCGTTCCTGCCGCCGCCGCCGCCGCCCCTCGCAACGACGCCGACGCCGTCGGCCCGAGCAGCGCCGTCGCCGACGACAGCCGCGCGCCGGCCGGAGACACGACGCCGCCGCCGCCGCCGCCGCCGCCGCCCACCGACCCGAGGTGGTGCGACAGCTGCTGGCCCTGGTGCTGCTGCGCCTGCGCCTGCGCGAGCGCCTGGGCCTGCTGCGCCGCGCGGCGCACGGCCAGGAGCTCCTGCGCCCGCGCGACCAGCGGCCGGATGGCCGCCGCGCCCTCCGCGGGGTCGACGTCGACGACGAAGCGGTGCTGCTGCAGGTAGCGCGCCGAGGGGCGCGCGTTGGGGTCTTTTGTGAGCGTCTGCGCCACAAAGTCGCGGAACAGGGGGGACCATGGCTGGGGGGCGGGCGCGTCCGGCCTGCCCCCCGAGCCCCCTCTCGCGTCCAGCGGGGCCGGCGCCCGCTGCGACGGCCGCCCGCCGCCGCCCTCCTGGGGCGCGATCGCCCCGAGCAACCGCTGCTCCGCCGCCGTCCGCGCCCCGCCCGCGCCGCCGTCCTCGTGGTCCGCGCCGCCGCTAATCCCTCCTCCCACCTCGCGCAGCGAGGGGGGCGGGTCCCGCGTGATCATGAAGATGACGCGCAGCGGGTGCACGTGCCAGCGCGGCGGCACGCCCTCCGCCATCTCGATCGCCGACACGCCGAGCGCCCACACGTCCACCTTGCCGTCGTACCGCGACTCCTGGATGACCTCGGGCGCCATCCAGTGCGGCGTGCCCACGAAAGTGTTGGCTTTTGTCATGGTGGCGGTCAGCTGCGCGGCGACGCCAAAGTCGGCCAGCTTGACGGCCCCGCGCTGAGTCAGCAGCACGTTGCCGCACTTGATGTCGCGGTGGACGCGGCCGAGCGAGTGGAGGTAGGCGAGGCCCTTGAGGGCCTCGGCGCAGAGGTAGGCGATGGCGGGCTCGGGGAGGTAGTGGCCGGGCGGAAGCGGGGGGATGACGCCGCTGCCGCCGCCGCCGTTCGCGTTGGGGTCTGCGGGCTGTCGCTTGTGTTGCGCTTGCGCCGGGGGGGCGGCGGCGGGCGGCAGCACAGCGGCGGCGGCGGCGGCGGCGGTGCCGGGTCCATTGGTTGGCCGGCCCTGCTGTCGGTCCTGATCCTCTTGCTGCTGCTGCTCTTGCTGCTGCTGCTCTTGCTGCTGCTGCTGCTGCTGCCGCTGCTCCTCTGCCGCCGCCTGCGCCGCCAGCACGCCCTCCTCGTGCTCGTGGTCCGCCGCCCACAGCAGGTCCCCGACGCTCCCGCCCGCGCAGTGCTCCATCGCGATCCACAGCGCCCCGGGCGCCGCGTGCGACCCGTAGTACCGCACCACGTTTGGGTGGTCGCACGCCGACAGCAGCCGCACCTCGCGCCGCAGCTGCTCGAGGTCGGCGGCCGAGCCCCCCGCCTCGGCGAGCGAGATCACTTTCACGGCGACGATCTCGGGCTGGCCGGGGGGCGGCCGGCGGTCGAGGGCGCGGTAGACGGTGCCGTAGGCGCCGCGGCCTGGTTTTTTTTGTTTTGGTTTGTATGTTTTGTTTGTTTTGGAAAGGGAGGGGGGAAGAGGAGGACGGGTCGTTAGGAGCGAACGAGCGCGCGCGCGTCGGCGTCGCTTTGGGGGGAAGAGGAGGACGGGTAGTTAGGAGCGCGCGCGCGTCGGGACGTCGCTTTCGGGGGCCGTCTGCGTCTCTCGCCGAGCCGGCGGGGCTTGCCGCCCCCGAGTTCCCCCGAGACGAGCGTGCAGAACGCACCCAGGATGGCCAGCAGCTCGAAGCGCTCCTCCGGGTTGTCCTCGTCGCGGGCCATCGTGGAATCGTCGGCGCCGAGGGGAGAGGGGGCGCTTCGACGTCGCGACGGACGGAGTCCCAATCAAGTTTCGTGAACGCGCGCCTCTCGCTGCGCTGAACGCGCGCGCGCGCGGGATCCTAACGCGGAGGCATGGTGGTCGTCGCTGTGGTTGACGCTGGTCGCATTTTCAAGTAAAGAAAAGCAAGCACAACGACAACGCAAGTCCCTATCTCATCGCTTGCTCCGCCCGCCGCCGCCGCCGCCGCCGCCCTTGCCCCTCCCCCCTCCTCCTCGTCCGCCGCCGCCCCCCCGCTTCGGCGACGACGCCGCCGGCGCCGACTGCGAGATGCCTCCGGCCGCCGCCACGCCCGCGGCCGGCAACCCCCTCGAGAACCCCGGCCGCTCAAAGTCGCGCGCAAAGTCCGGCACGAGCGCCTTGTGCGTCGTGACGGCCGTGCCGCGCGGCACCCACACGCGCAGGCGCGCCGCGCCCCCGCACCCCAGCGCGAACCAGCCGAGCCCGGCGACGGCGACGTCGACCGTGTGCTCGCGCCAAGAGTCGCCCTCGACGCGCACGTCCTGCGCGACGAGCTCGGGCAGGTCGACCCCGGTCGGGGGCGCGGCGCGCTGCGCGTCGCCGCCGTCGTCGTCGCCGTCGGCGCCACCCGAATCTGGGGAGCGGGCGGCGGCGGCGGCAGCGGGGACGCCGGCGCCGCGCCCCTGCCCGTCCTCCTCCCCCTCGTCCTCCTCGTCGCCGGCGTCCTCCTCGTCGCTATCCACGTCGCCGCCGCCAGACGCAGCAGGCGACACCGACGAAGCCCCCTTGCCCCTCCTGCGCGCGGCCACCACGGCCGCCTTGCGCGCCTTCTTGGCCGCCGCCGCCGCCTCGAGCGCCGCCGCCCCGTAGGGCGGCACAAGCAGGCCGCCCGCGTGCGCCGCGCGCCGCTCCTCGGCGGCGGCCGTCTTGCCCGCGTGGCAGCCGACCGTGTCGGACGCGAACAGCGTCACGTAGAGCGTGGGGCCGGGCGCCTCGAGCACGTCCAGCCGCACGAGCCCGCCCGCCAGGATGGTGGTGCCCGCGGCGACGCGCCACGTGCGCGGCTTGAGGCGCCGCGCGGGCAGCAGCGCCGCCGCCTCGGCCAGCGGAAGCCGGGAGGTCAGCTGGTGCCCGTGCGGCACGCCGGGGGTGTCGAACACGCGCTGCTTCTGGCCGAGGGGGACCCCGGGCACGCGCAGGACGCCGAGGGTGGTGCCGGGGACGGGGGCGATGGTCGGGGAGCGCGGGGGGCGCGCGAAGGGGACGGGCGGCTCCTGCTGCTGCTGCTGCTGCTGCTGCTGCGGGGCGGAGGCGCCGCCCGCCGCCGCCGTGCCGGTCGGGCCGCCGCCCGCGCCCGCCCTCTGCATCGCGGCGATCAGGCTCGACTTGCCCGCGTTCTGCGCCCCGACGACCCACAGGTCCTCGCGGAAGGCCATGCCCGCGCGCAGCTGCTCCAGCATCGGCCGCACGCCCAGGCCCGTGGCCGCGGACGTCATGAAGACGCGCTCGGGGCGCGGCAGCCCCGCCTGCAGCAGCCGCTCGCGCACCCACCGCTCGACGCGCGCGCCCGTGGCCTGCGGCGGGAGCAGGTCGAACTTGTTGGCGGCCACGACGAGCGTAAAGGGCGCGGCGCCCGAGGGGTCGTCAATCCCGCCGTCGCGGCCGTCGTCGTAGCCCCGCCGGCCGCCGCGCCGCGCCGCCGCTGCCGCCGCCGCCGCCGCCGCCACACCCGCGCCCGGCGGCGACGGCGACCCCTGCAGCATCGCCTGCAGCGCCTCGCGCGGCAGCGACCCGTCAAAGTCGGTGATGTCAACCACCACCATCACCGTCGCGCGCCGGTCCCGCTGCAGCGCGATCTTGCGCCCGACCTTGCGCGCCAGGTCGAACTGGGGCATGGCCGCCTCGGCCAGCGCCGAGCGCACGCGCCCGTAGTGCGTGAGGGAGTAGCAGCGGGCGCAGAGCAGGTCGAGCGGCGGGGAGGAGGGGGCGGCGGCGGAAAGAGCACCGGCGCCGACGCGGCTGGAGGTGCCGGCGCCGTCAAACGCAAAGGCGGAGGACCAGGCGGAGCCGCCGCCGCCGCCCTCGAGGGTGACGCGGCGGGGCGCGGGGCCGGACGAGACGGCGTCGACAGCGGCGGCGGCGGCGGCGGCCATGGCAGCGCTCGTCATCGAGGATGACTGGGGCCCGCCGCCGCCGCCGCCGCCGCCGCCGCCGCCGCCGCGGGACACGGCGCCCGCGCCCGTGGGCCTCTGCTGGGCGTCGAGCCAGGCCTCGGCCGCGCGGTCAAAGGCGCGGCGGCGGCGCTCCTCGTCGCCGATGGCCGGGGCGCACGAGAAACCCGCAGAGTCGCCGTCGTCGGCGTCGGCGCCGTAGTCGGCGTCGGCGGCGGCGGCGGCGCCCCTGCTGCTCCTCGAGCTCCTCGCCGTCGCCAGCGCCACCGCCTCTGCCAGCTCGGTCAGGCGCGCGGGCACCTGGAAGAAGCCCGGGCCGTCCGAGTCGTCCTGCTGCAGGCGCACGCCGCACCCGCAGCAGTGCGACGGCAGGCGCGAGGCCAGGTGCGAGCGGACCGAGGCGAGCGCGAGCCTCTGCTCGGCCGGCGAGGCCTCCGCCTCTGCCGGGGGGCCGGCGGCGGCTCCGACGCCGGGGCCGGCGTCCAACGCGGCCGCGCGCGCCGAGGAGGGCCTGCCGCTCCCGTTTCGCCTGGCGGGGTATGCGCCGAGGTGGTGGACCAGGCGCTGGTGGTGCTGGTGGTGCTGGTGCGAGGGCAGGAGGAGGCACCTCGCTGGCGCTGCTGCTGCGGCTGCTGCTGATGGTGCTGCTGCTGCGAGCAAAGGGCGGCCGCGCGAGGCGGAGGACGACGACGACGACGAGGCGGCGGCCGTCGGGGCCGCCGCGCCGCCGCCGAATAGGCGCATGCTGCTTGCCGTCGCGGCGCTGTTGTTGCTGATGTGGATGGGCGAGAGGCGCGGAAAGGCGAAGGCAGAGGCGGCGCTCAGATGGCGAAGGGGCGTCAAGAGGGCGGCGCGCAGCGAGAGGGCCCCGCGCATCAGAGAGGAAATGCCAGAGGATGTCGGCGCAGCGGGTCGACTCGTCGAGGCGTGGAGGCTTGAATCCAGTGCGGGATGACGTGAATGTCTTCTGTGATGGTATCCGAAAGCTGCGCTACTGGGTGCGGACGGGGCCAAGGGCGAGAGGGGGAGGGCGCGTTTGGGGGTCCGTGTGCGTCGGCGGCTTGCGTCGCGCGCCCGCTGCGGTCGGCGTCCCACCACGTCGACGTTTGATGTGGTCCCCCGCCGCGCGTTTGGGAGAACAAGGGCTCTCAAAACGCCCGCGCCCCATCCGACAAACCCATCATCACATAGGCAACCTCGGGCCGTATCGCGCGCCTGAGAGAGACACACACACACGCAAGCACACACGCGCACAAACCGCGATCCCGTCTCGCATGCCGCGCGCCACCCCCTCTCCCCTCGCTGGTCTCCTCTCCGCGCATGTCGGTCCATGACGCCCTCACAACGAGGGTAAAGGGGCAGATACTGCTCGTGGCCATCACCGCCGCCTTTGCCTACGCCACCCTGTGGCTCTTTGTGGTGGTGCGTTTGCCGGGAACGCGAGCGCGCCGCCGCGCGTCGCCGTCGCCGCCGTGTGCTCACTCTCACTCACTCACTCGCTCGCTCTCCTCCCGTCCAAAAAACGACAGCCTTTCGTCGAGCAGGGCAACGCCGTCCTCGCGCTCTTCCCGCCCTCGTACGACTACATCTTCTTGCCCGTCGCCGCCGCCGCGAGCCTCGCCGCCGCCGCCGCCCTCGCGCTCGTCGGCGCCGCGTTTGTCGCTGAGGGCGCCGGCCAGCCCCTGCCGCCCCAGCGGCTGCGCCTGCTGCCGCCGCACGCGCCGGCGCCCGTCGCCGCGTCGCCGGCGTGGAGGTAGTGCTTTTTTTGGTCGTGGTCGTGGTTTGGGGAGCAGGAAATCATGGCGGCTTTGACAGCTGACGACGACACCGCCGCCATCGAAAACTGGGCGCAGACGCGGGACGAGCTCACGGCGCTCGCCTCCATCTTTGAGGACGACGCGCGCGTGCTGCGGTGGCCGTTTGGCGCAGAGGCTGGAGGCAACGACGACGGCGGCGACGCCGACGACGACGACGGCGACGACGACGACGCGCGGCAGCCCCTGCTCGAGATGCTCGAGCGCTACGCCGACCGGCCGCTGCCGCCGGCCCCCCCGACACCCGACGACGACGACGACGGCGCCCCCGTCCCTCCTCCTCCGTCCGGCGCCGCCGCCGCCGTCGCCGCCGTCGAGCTGCTCGTGCACGTGGACGTGCCCCCGCACCCGGGCGGCGGCGTGCAGGTGGCGCTCGGCGACGCCGGCGCGCCGTTTGGCCGCCCGCTCAGGCACCTGCCGCCCCTGCGCCTGGTCGCATGGCTGCCGGCGCGCTCCTACCCGTCCTCGGCGCCGCCGGCGCTGGTGCGGGTATCGGCGGCGTGGCTGGGCAGGGGGGTGGCGCGGCGGCTGGAGCGGGCGCTGCTGCCGCCGCCGGCGGCGGCGGCGGGCGAGGGAGAGGCCGGCGGCGGCGGCGGCAGCGGCTCAGGCGATGGCGTGGAGGGCGCCGAGGACGTGCACTGGCGGCCGGGCGAGCCCGTGCTGTTTGCGTGGGCCGAGTTTCTGCGCGAGCGAGCGCTGCCTGAGGCCGCGGCGGAGCAACAGCAGCCGCAGCATCAGCAGCCGCCGCAGCAGCAGCAGCAACCTCTGGTGCTGGTCTTGCGGGACCGGTTGCCAGAGGAGGACGACGGGGAGCAAACGGACGACGACGCCGCCGCCGACGACGACGACGACGAGAGCGCCCTCTGCGCGCCCCGCGACGAGCGCGGCGGCGGCGGCGGCAGCGACGCCCAGGCCCTCGCGCTGCAGCTCCAGCGCTTCTCCGCCGCCCGCGAGACCGAGGCGTTCTCTGGCCGCCTCGTCCAGTGCGGCATCTGCTTCGAGACGGCGCCCGGGCGCACCCACCTCCAGCGCCTGACGCCCGAGTGCGCCGACGCCCACCCGCGCTCGACCTTCTGCCGCGGGTGCCTGTCGCAGCACGCGGCGTCGCTCGTGGCGTCGGGCGCCGTCGCGTCGCTGTGCTGCCCGGACCCGGGCTGCCGCGCGCCCATCCCCGCCGACGTGCTGCGCGACGCCCTGCTGACGCGCGAGGCCTTTGAGCGGTGGGAGCGCCTCCTGCTCTCGCGCGCGCTCACGCGCATGCCCGACGTGGTCTTTTGCCCGCGCTGCCCGCTCGCCCCCGCTCCGCCGCCCTCCTCCTCGTCCGCCGGTGGCGGTGGCGACGGCGCCGGCGACGGCGACGGCAATGCCGCCGCCGCCCCCGAGCACGCAGGCCCCTCGCCCTGCATCGAGGACCCGAGCGACCGCCTCGCGCTGTGCGGTCGCTGCGGATTCGCCTTCTGCGGCGTGTGCGCGCAGGGCTACCACCCGGGCCGCGCCTGCATGGACGAGGAGGCGCGGCTGCTCGTGCTGGAGAGCCGCGCGCGGCGCGCGGGCGCGGCGGACGGCGGCGCCGCGGGCGGCGCCCTGGCGTCCGCGCGGGACGCGCGGCGCGAGGCCGACGCGGCGGCGCAGCTGCTGAGCCTGCGCGCCATCCGCCAGGGCACGCGCCCCTGCCCGGGCTGCGGCGGCGCCTCGGTCCGCTCCGAGGGCTGCAACAAGATGACGTGCCCAATGTGCGCGACGCTCTGGTGCTGGCGGTGCGGCGCGTGCATCGAGGGGTACGACCACTTCAAGCAGACGCCCGCGCCCCCGGCGGCGGCGGGGGCGGGAGGAGCGGCGGTGGCGGGAGCGGGAGCAGCAGCGGGGCCAGCGGGCGGTGACGGCGACGCGGCCGCGGCGGCCGCGGCCGCGGCCGCGGCCGCGGCGGCGCCGGCGGGAGCGGCGGTGGCGGCGGGGACGGCCGCGGGCCTGCCCGCGCTCCCGCCGCCCCCGCCCCCCACCACCACCCGCTGCCGCCTGTTCGATCAGGAGGAGATCGACCGCTGGCAGCGTCAGGTGGAGGCGCAAGAGAGGGAGCAGGCGATGGCCGCGGCGCGCGGCGGCGTGATGCCCGGCGGCGGCGGCGTGGGCGGCGGCATGGGCGGCGGCGGCGGCCTGGCCATCGGCGGCGAGTTTGACGCCGAGCTGCAGCAGGCGCTCGAGGCGGACGCGGCCGCGCGGATGCAGCTGCGGCGGCAGCAGCTCGGCGGCGGCAACCTCGATTTGAACGCCGCGCGCGCTGCAGCGGCCGCGGCCAGGCGCGGCGCCGTCGACGCCTTCCGCCGCGCCGCGTCCCTGTGCCCCGTCTGCGGGCAGGCCAACGCGCGGCACCGCGGCAGCAACCTGGTGCGCTGCTGGAGCTGCATGCAGCACCACTGCGCCGCGTGCCGCGCGTGGCTGCGCGCGCGGCCCGTCGCAGCACACTTCCAGGGGCGGGGCGCGTGCCCGCAGCACGACGCCGCGGGAGGGGGCGCTCGGCTGCGCAACAAGGCGCCTGGCGCGTGAGAAGAACACTCGGGTGTTTTCCATGTCTTTCGCAAGGACATAGAGTCGGGCATTGTTTTTCTAATCGACTTTTCAGGAAGCCGACTCATCGCGTGGCGCCTCCGCCGCCCCCTCACCCCGCCGCCGCTGCTGTTGCCTCCGCTGCCGCCGCCGCCGCCAGCGCCTCCTCCTCCCCGACGATGCGGATGCGGCCGTCGCACCGGGCGTCGATCGCGAGCGCCCCGCCCTCCAGCGGGTCCGCCGACACGGGCATGGCGCGGCGCGCATAGAACAAATCGACCTCGCGCTGCTGCTGCTGCTGCTGCCCGTCGGGTTCCACCGCCCCCTGCGCCTCCGCCTCCTCCGCGCCGGTGCCGTTGCCGTCGCCGTCGACGTCGCTATCGCCGTTGCCGTTTCCGTTTCCGGCAACGGCGACAACCGCGGAAGAGGCCGCGGCCGCCTCTCTCCACTTGGTCGCAAAAGCGCGCACCCCCGCCGTCGGCGGGCGCATCGCGTTGACGGCCGCGAGCGCGTGCAGGGCGCTGCGCAGGACCACGGGCAGCACGGGGCACGAGCTGGGGTCGCGCACGGCCGCGCACCCCTCGAGCGCGCCGTAGCCGTCTTTTCCCTCGGGCGAGACGAAGGCCTTGGTGGCGAGTGCGTACGTGCGCGCCGGGTCGAGCGGCGCGCCGGCGACCTCGACCGACTCGCGCAGCACGCGCCCGCCGGGCGGCAGGCGCGCGTCGAACGCGAAGCGGATGCCGGAGACCTGCGGGAAGCGGCCCTCGAGCCGGGGCCACATGCCGACGCCGTTCTCGAGCGCGGCCAGGATCTGCTCCCCGGTGGCGCGAACCACGGCCGTCTCGTCGAGCAGCGGGAACAGGGCGCACAGGTCGCCGACGGTCAGCCGCCCCGCCGCGTGCACCCGGTCGGAGCGGAACGTGCCGCTGTTGAGCAGCGCGGCGTCGGCCCGCAGCGCGCGGCGGAACACGTCGGCGACCAGGCTGCCCAGGTTGCTCTCGCGGGCGCGGACGGTGGCGAAGCGCGCGTCCAGGTCGGTCAGCGTGCGACCGAGCGGGTCGGACATGCGCGCCTCGAGCGCCGCCGTGTGCTCGTGCACGGCGGCCGCGACCTCGGCGTCCTCGGCGGCGTCCTTGGGCACGGACAGCAGCGCGTACTCGGCGACGGTGGCGCGGGCGCCGCCCTGCGGCTCTCTTCCGGCCGCGCCTGCGCCCGCGCCGCCCCCTGCCTCCGCCGCCACCGCCACCTCGAGCACCAGGCGCGACAGGTTTCGAAAGTCCGTGCCGCTCTTGATCACGGGCGCCGTCCTGCCGCCGCCGGACCCGCCGCCGCCGCCGCCAACGCCGCCGCCACCGCCGGCACCGCCGCCGCCACCACCGCCGCCTCCCGACCCGGGCTCGAACGCCGCGTCGTGGTCGTGGCCACCGAGCACGACGTCCACGTCCCCGCCCGCCCCGAGCGCGAGCCTGCGGTCGTTGGGCAGCCGCATGTGCGTCAGCGCCACGACCAGGTCGCAGGGGCCGCCGGGCGCCGAGGGCGCGCGCAGCTCGCGCGCGAGCGCCCTGGCGGCCTCGACAAAGGGGCGCACGGCGACGTCCTCCTCCTCGACGCAGGGCAGGGTGGCCGCCCACTCGGGCTCGACCAGGCCGATGACGCCCACGCGCAGGCCGGAGGGGTGGTCGACCACCAGCTGGCGGCGGCAGCCGGCAAACGGCCCGCCGCCACCACCGCCGCCGCCGCCCTCGCCCACATCGTCCGCGTTCGAGCAGAGCCAATAAAAGGCCCAGGGCATCGCGGCGAAATTGGCGACGCCGCCGTCGACGTCGTGGTTGCCCAGGCACGCGGCGTCGACGCAGGCGTTCAGGATGGGCACCATGTGCCGGCCCATTGTGACGGTCGAGACGGTCGAGGGAAAGAGGGCGTCGCCGCTGAAGAGGCGCAGCGGCGGCGGGCGCCCCGCCGCGGCCTCCTCGGCCTCGAGCCGCTTGACGGCGGCGACGAAGCGCGCCCCTGCCCCGTCCTGGGCGTTGTAGACATCGTTGAAGTGGATGATGGTGATGCGCTTGGGTGGTTGGTCCCTGGTGGCGGTGGGCGTTTGGGGGCTTGTCGCCGCCATCCCTGCTCAACGGCGTCACGGCGACGGCGGCGGCGCGCGCGCGGCGGCCACTTCCGGCGAGACGGTGATGGTGGTGTTGGTGGTGATAGGCACTGCTATCTACGACCGCCGGCTGCGGCTGCTGCTCGCTGCTTGTTGTTGGGAGCGGGTGTGCGAGGCGAAGGAGCACCTGCCCAAAACCTTGTGGTTTGGTGATCGAGGGGGAGACAACAGGACAATGCTCACTGTCTTTCAAGAGCAGATTGCAGATGAGATAGAGGTCGCGGTAGAGCACAACAGAAGCAAGCAAAGAGAGGAGACGATGTCTTGAAGCAAACCACGCACAAAGACAGGGAGGTCCTGGGCTGTCGCGAGAACCGATGGCTGTCGCGCTCCCGTCCGTCCGCCTCGACCTCTTTTTCCCGCTGGGCGAGTCGGCGCTGCCCGCGCTCGACGTGCACGCGGGAAACCGCTGCCTGGTCGTCGGGCCGCCGGGAAGGTGAGAGCTTCGAATCGATCGGGCGTCGCTCGTCGTCGTCGCTCGTCGTCGTTTCTCTTTGCGCCGCCCTTTGCCTCACTCTCCAAACACGCCTCCCAAAAAACAAAACACCGACACCACAGCGCCGCGTCGGCCCTGCTGTTCAACTACTGCTGCCACGCCGCCCTCGCCGCGCCCGACCCCCGCCGCCGCCGCGCGCTGCTAGTCGCGAGCCGCGCGCGCCTCGAGCGCGACCCGCTGCCGCCGCCGCCGCCGCCGCCGCCAACGACAGCAACGACGCCGGCGACGACGACGCCAGCGACAACGCCAACGCCCCACGCCGCCGAGCTCGTCGACGTCAAGTACGTCGAGGACGTGCAGGGCCTGAAAGCCGTGGGGGCCGCGCTGCACACCTACCGCCCCCCGGGCGAGGGCTACGCGTGCGTGGCGGTGCTCGGCCTGTCGGAGCTGCTGCGGCAGCAGCAGCAGCCCCAGGCGCCGCCGGCCGCCGACGCGGCGACGACGCCCGGCGCGCGCGGCGCTGGCGCCGGCCGCGGCTCGCGCGACCGCGAGGTGACGCGCGCCCTGGCGCTGCTCGCAGACGCGGCGGACAGCCAGCGGTGCGTGCTGGTGGTCGCGGACGAGGCGCTTGGAGGAGCAAGTGGAGGTGGTGGCAGCAGCCCGGGCGCGGCTTGGGGCAGCGGCTACGGCGGCGGCGGCTATGGCAGCGGCGGCGGCGGCGGCGGCGGCGGCGAGTTTGTGCCGCCTGCTGCAACCACGGGTGCCGCCCCGGCGGCGGGCTACTGGGCGCAGCGCTGGTTCCCTGTGACGCTGGTCCTGGCGCCGGATGGGGGCGGTTTTGTGATGCGCGCCGTCGCGGGGGGCGGCGGCGGCGGCGGCCGCGGAACGGGGGGAGGAGGAGGAGGAGGCGGCGCGGGCGCCCCGTCCGCGCTGCCCGCGGGGCTCTCTCGCGCGCGCGTGCGGTACGCCGTCGCGCCCTCTGGCGAGGTGGTGGTCACGCATGTGGAGGTTTGAGGGCCGATCAGAAGAGGGGGAAGTAACAAGGACGTCGCGGCGATTAGAACACCCGCCGCGCGCGCAAACAAAATAAGAAAAGGGTGACGCAGCAGCAGAAACACACCAAACACGCCCTGCGCTCGTTCCCCCCCCCTTTCAAAAATGCCGAACCCCCTGACCCTCTAGCTCTGCACCGTCAGCCTCTGCAGGTGCGACACGAACACTGACAGCGACACGTCGTCCGTCATGATCACCTCGGACGACGGCACCGCCCCGCCCGTGTTGCTCGAGTTGTACGTCGCGGAAGGGTTGAGCTTTGCCAGCAGGAAGCGCGCCTGGGAGCCGTTCTGGTCGCAGTCGACCAGCCGCGGCGCGGGGAAGCGCCGCGCGGCCACCTCTCTGGCCTCGGCCTGCGGCGCGGCCAGCAGCTCGGCGAACGCCGCGTGCTCGGCCTGCTTGTGGTAGCCGGCCTTGCGCCACTGCGCGATCGTCGCGCCGTGGAACACCACCACGTAGAAGAAGGCGTCCAGCAGCAGGACGCGGTCGGGCGCCACCGAGGCGACGTCGAGCAGCGCGGGCTCGGCGCCTTGGAAGGAGTAGGCGGTCAGCTGCGGCTGCACCATGACCATGGCGTCGCCCACGGGCGCGCGGCACAGGCACAGGCGGTAGGCGGCCGTCTCGTCGGGGCCGAACCCGAACACCTGCACAAAGGGCGACCGCCGCAGGTTGAACATGAACTGCGGGTAGAACGACATCGTCGGCCCCAGCGAAAAAGAGGAGGGGTCGTCTTTTCGGTAGTCTGCGAATCGCTGGCACAGCCTGATCAGAGCGCGGTCGAGGAAGCGCGTGGCGTCAAAGTCGTCCTCGGTCTCCATCTTGTGCGTGGCCAGGCGCGCCATCACGGCCGCCGCGCACTCCTGGTCGAAGGCGGCCGCCAGCTCGGCGCCGCCGGAACCGCCGCCGCCGTCCACCCAGTACCGGGTCACGGTGGTGACGCGGCAGCGCGTCTGGCCCGACCAGTGCTGGTAGCGCGTGATGAACTGCAGGTAGAGCTGCTGGCCGGGCGAGGGCTCGCCCTGACCTTGACCCTGGCCCTGCTGGCTGCCGCCCCCGCCGCCGCCCATAAAGCCGCCGCCGCCGCCGCCGCCGCCGTTGCCGCCGCCGCCGCCCTGCGCCGTCACCTCGAAAAAAATCGCCACCGTGGCGTCCTGGTCGAGCGAGGCCATGCGCCAGGCCGTGGTGCCGCCTTGGCCGACCTGCGTCTCGCTGACGTGCGGCGACTTCTTGTCCACGCGGCACGCGGGGCCGAGCAGCCCCTGGACGCGGATGTCGCGCGACGGGACGACCTCGAGCACCGCGCACGACGAGGCGCCGAGGAAGCCCGGCTCGCCCTCTTTCGCGAAAACGCGCCGGAGCGAGTCCTTGAACACCACGTTTGTGAACGTGTCGATCTGCACGCACACGCCGCCCGTCAGCGTTACCAGGTCGCGCTGCTCGAACAGGCCCGTCTGGTCGAGCGCGCACGCGAACACGTCGAGCGCGTGGCAGTGCGAGACCATCTCGCCCGCCAGCGCGCGGTAAAACTTGCGCGCGGCCGTCGAGTAGGGCGCGTTGTCTTTCGCCAAGTCCTTGTGCGACCGGATCTCCTCGGTCAGGTCGCGCCCGATGACCATCCCCGGTCCCTCGGTGCAGGGCCCGCCCACGAAGAGCATGATGTGCGCGGCGGCGCTGCCCGGAGGCACGGTCGCGCCGAGCAGCGCCTCGGCCACCTGCAGCGCCGTGCCCGTGCAGCGCGCGGGCCGCTGCGTGCTGACCACCGGGTAGGCGTCGCGCTGGAGGTCGCCGAGGACGTTGTTGATGGTGGTGTCGCACGTGGGGTCGGACAGGGGGAGGATGAAGCGCGAGCCGCCGGGGGCCTGCGCGCCGGGGCCGGGGCCGCCGGGGCCGCCGCCCGGCCGCGGCCCCTGCATCATGCCGCCGCCGCCCGCGCCGCCGCCCGCCTGCCCCCTCAGGCCCAGCTGCTCGACCACCTGCGCCGACGTGTACTCCTTGCTCCCGCGGAACACGTAGCACTTGCTGCAGTCGGCGAACCCGAGCTCGTGCACGTGCACGTGCGTGCCGAACGTCACCAGTCCGACGTGGCAGTAGTCGGGCACCAGCTGCAGCGCCTGCGTGACGGCCGAGCGCATGGCGGCGAGCTCGTCGTCGGCCAGGCACGTGTCCAGCACAAAGACGTAGACGGGCGGGTGGGGCGGGGTGGTGCGCGCGAGGGTGTACTCGATCGTCGTGTACTGCGGGTAGAGCTCCGCGGGCACCGACTGCTCGCTGACGCCCTGGTAGTGCGCGGGGAAGTGGTTCCGGCTGAGGCACATGGGGCAGACCCACAGCTTGGCGTAGTAGTCGACGCTGGCGTAGGGGTTGAGGATGGCGCCGCAGCCCTTGCAGGGGACGGGCTCGTAGGGGACGACCTGTTTTGGTGGGGTTGTTAAGCGGGTGGTTGCGTTTGGGCCGTTGAGGGGGGCGGTGAGGCGAGGGCCGTCGACGGGCGAGCGAGCGAGCGAGCGAGCGAGAGCGCGCGGCGTCGGCGTCGGCGTCGGCGTCGGCGTCGGCGTCGGCGTCGGCGTCGGCGTCGGCGTCGGCGTCGGCGTCGGCGTCGGTTCTCTTTCCTTCTCGGTGATTGCCTACGCCCGACAAGGCGTAAGACGCCAGCTGCACCGATCCCTTCCTGTGCATGTCGTGGCTTGCCGTACGCGCGCGCCTCAGCAGCTTGCCAGTCATTGTCCGGGGGCGAGGAAGAAACCAACAACCCCCCGAAAAAAAACTACACTCACCGGCATGTTGGGCAGCCCCTTGTTGGGCGTGTACATCGCGGCGAGCGGCAGGACGCAGCGCGTGGCCTCGAGCTTGCTGTGCGGCCACGCGTTGAACGTCAGCCGGATCGCGTCCGAGGACTCGATCACGTTGAAGTCCATGGCGTCTGCTTTGCTCTAGGCGCGTCCTCCCTTTCTCGTGTCGGCCAAACCGTCTCCCTCCCCTCCTCCCGAGTTCTTTTCAAACGCCCCTTTGACAAGCCAGGCGCGCGCCGCGAGATGCCCGACCAAGAGCGGTTGGTGATCCTCCTGCTCCTCCTCCTGCTTGGCGCCGCGCGCGCAGAGGCAGGGGTCGGAGTCTCGAGGGCGGGGGAAGAGGGAGGGGTGCTTGGCTGTGTCCGTCGGTTTGTTACGGCGCGGGGGTGCGGGCTCAAGTCGGTCAAGAAGGAGGTGGCGCGTCGTGTGTTGGTTGGTCGGGTGTGCGTGTTTGATTGCCGCGACACAGCGAGATCAGGGCGCAAAAGTTTTGTAAAAAAAAACGCGACGGCGCTCGCGCGCCGACGCCCCAGAGCCGAGCCTCTCTCTCTATCTGTCTCCCCCCCCCGCTCTCCCTCCTCACATCCGAAACACGCCGTACGACGTGTTGCGGTCGCCGAGGCCCCACCCGCCCGCCACGATCCCGCCCCCGCCCCCCCCTCCCGCCGCCGCCCCGCCCCCAATAAACCCGCCCAGGCTCGCCGCCAGCGCCATGCCGACCGCGCGGCGCGTGTCCTCTGGCGCGATGCAGCCGTCGTCCCACAACCGCGCGCTCGCGTAGTACGGGCAGCCCTCGCGGTCGTACCGCTCGCGGATCGACCGGCGGAACGCCTCCTCCTCGGCGGCCGGCCACACCGCCTCCTCCTCCTCGTCCCTCTCCTCCTTGCCCTCGCCTGCCGCCGCCGCCGCCGCCGCCGTCGCCGCCCCCTTGCGCCGCCGCCGCCGCCGCTTGTCCCGCTCGACCTGCGCGAGCACGCCCGCCGCCTGCAACCCGCCCATGACCGACACGCGCGCGTTGGGCCACGTGAAAAGAAAGTGCGGCGAGAAGGCGCGGCCGCACATGCCGTAGTTGCCCGCGCCGTAGGACCCGCCCACCACCACCGTGATCTTCGGAACGTCGGCGTTGGCCACCGCCATGACCATCTTGGCGCCGTGCTTGGCGATGCCGCCGGCCTCGGCCGCCTTGCCGACCATGAAGCCCGTCACGTTTTGCAAAAACAGCAAGGGGATGCCCCGCTGGCCGCACAGCTGGACAAAGTGGGCGGCCTTGGCGGCGGCCTCGCTCAAGATGACGCCGTTGTTGGCGACGACGCCGACGGGGCACCCGTGCACGGCGCCGAAGCCGCAGACCAAGGTGGCGCCAAAGTTTTGCTTAAACTCCTCAAAGCGGGAGCCGTCGAGCACGCGGGCGAGGACGCCGCGCACGTCGAAGGGGCTGCGCGGGTCGGCGGGGATGGCGCCGCGAAGCTCCGACTCAGGGAAGAGGGGCGGGTCGGCGGCGGCGCAAGAGGCGCCCGCGGCCAAGTCAGACCATGGGGCCCGCTCTGAGCGGGCCGGCGCGCCGAGCGTCGCGAGCACGTCGCGCGCGATGGCCAGCGCGTGCGGCTCGCTCTGCGCGAGGTGGTCGGCCACGCCGCTCGTCGTCGTGTGCAGCAGCGCGCCGCCCAGCTCCTCGGCCGTTACCTCCTCGCCCGTGGCCGCCTTGACGAGCGGGGGGCCGCCCAGAAAGATGGTGGCGCTGCCGCGCACCATGATGCTCTCGTCGGCCATGGCGGGCACGTCTGTTGGCGTGTTTTGGTGATTGTGTTTTAAGGTGTGTTTGATTTTTGGGGCGAGACGGGGGGGAAGAGACGGCGACTCGAGTCAGCGTCGGCAGCGCGCGCGAGAGTTGTGGGGGGGCGCGGAAACGACGCGACCGCGGACAAACTGCGCGCGCGCGGAAAGTGCAAAAGGAAAAAACCCACAAGAACAAACAAACAAGACAAAAAAAACTCAACACGCCCCGCCCGCCGTGCAAGAGCCCAGCACCACGGCCACCTGCGGCACGCGCGCCGCCGACAGCCGCGCCTGCATGTAGAACAGGCGGCCAAAGTGCTCGCGGTCGGGGAACACGTCCGCCTGCCGCTCCAGGTTGGCGCCGCCGCTGTCGACCAGGTAGACGGTAGGCAGGCGGCACGCGGCGGCGACCTCCTGCAGCCGGAGGTGCTTCTTCACCGTGACCGGATAGTAGGTGCCGCCTTTCACGGTGGGGTCGTTGGCGACGACGGCGACCAAGCGACCGTGCGCCATGCCGACACCCGTGACGACGCCGCCGCCGGGCACGCGCTCGGCGCCCTCCCCCTCGCCGTACAGCCCGTGCCCGGCCAGCGGGCTGAGCTCGAGGAAAGGAGACCCCTCGTCCAGAAGCAGGTCGATCCGCTCGCGCGGCAGCAGCTTTCCGCGCGCGCGGTGGCGGGCGACGGCCTCGGCGCCTCCGCCCAGCCGCGCCTCGTCGAGGACGGCGCGCATCTTGGCGGCGGCGGCGTCGGCCAGGGCGGCGCTCGCCCGGAAAGCGTCGCTGCCCACGTCCATGTGGGACTCGAGGACGGAGCTGGTGCGGCCGCAGACGCGTTCGAACGAGGCCGAGGAGGAAAAGGAGCGCCGCCGCCGGGCTGGTCCGGCTGACGGGGCGGCGTTGTCGTCGTCGTCGGGGTTGGGGCGCGACGCCGTTGCTGTCGCTGACGCGGCCAGGGCTTGCCACGCGCGTCCCATCGCCACGGGCCAGGAGCGCGCCAGGCACAGCCGCACCAGGCGCGCGCTGCCGCGCTGCGACATGGTTCGTGCGGGCGATTCGATTTTTTGTTTCCGGAAAAATTGTCGTCGTTGATGAGGAGGGGGTGGTACGCGCCACAAGGGCGCGCGGGCTGTCGTGTTCAACAAAGTTCGATGAAGACGCGATTGTGGGTGGCATGGGATGTGTGGCGCGCGCGTGTCCGAGAGAGGATCAGCGCGCCCGAAAAGTTTTCGGCGAAAACGTCCTCCCCTGCGATTGATAAAACAAACGCCCCCCCTCCTCTCCTCCCCCTCCCTCCCCCAATCAAACACAATCCGAGCACTTAAAACCAATTCCACCGCACGACGCAAAACATCGCACTCCATCCACGGGACTCGCGGAGGACAGACGCACAACGCCCCAATGGCGCTCGTCCTCCAATCGCAGCAGCGGTTCATCGCCAAGGCATCAGGGGCCGCTGTCGCGCCGCGGCAGCTGCAGCAGCTGCCGCGCAACCGCCGCGGCGCCCAGCTGACCGTGCGCGCGAGCGTCGTGGTGAGCTTGTGCGAGAATGGCGCGTCGCGACGCCGACAAAACACCGACGCCACCGCCGCCCGTGTCCTCACCGCGTCGAAACGACGCCCGTCCAACCCCCCAAACCACCCCCCCCCCCCCCCCCCCCCCCCCCCCCCCCACATACCCCCCCCCCCCCCCCCCCCCCCCCCCCCCCCCGCCCGCGCCCCCAGGCCGGAACCCGACGCGCGGGGGTGGGGGGCCGCCGTCGCCGCGAGCGGCGCCCCCCCCTCCCACGCTGCCCTCCGACGGC
>Ga0105055_10005205_pt1 | contig 18528 bp, 14 predicted proteins | sample BON03_FD_78090 | JGI IMG/M metagenome (GOLD analysis project Ga0105055, IMG submission 78090) | Freshwater microbial communities from Lake Bonney liftoff mats and glacier meltwater in Antarctica - BON-03 | ecosystem: Environmental > Aquatic > Freshwater > Ice > Glacier meltwater | place: Lake...
CATGGCCCCGCCCGAAGGCGCGTGGGACGAGTTCTGCGCCCGCTTCCCCTTCGCCGAGACCGAGGACCAGGCCCGCGCCATTTCCGACGTGCTGGAGGACCTCGCCAGTGGCCGTCCGATGGACCGCCTGATCTGCGGCGACGTGGGCTTCGGCAAAACCGAGGTGGCGCTGCGCGCAGCCTTCGTCGCCGCCATGGCCGGCACCCAGGTGGCAGTGGTGGTGCCCACCACGCTGCTCTCCCGCCAGCACTACCGCACCTTCTTGGCCCGCTTTGCCGGGTTGCCCATCAAGATCGCGCAGCTCTCCCGCATGGTCACCGCCAAGGAAGCCGCCGAAGTCCGCGCGGGCGTGGCCGACGGCTCGATCAACATCGTCATCGGCACCCACGCCCTGCTGTCCAAGGCGGTGACCTTCAACGCCATCGGCCTGCTGATCGTCGACGAGGAGCAGCATTTCGGCGTCTCCCACAAGGAAAAGCTGAAGGCGCTCAAGGACGACGTCCACGTCCTCACCCTCACCGCGACTCCCATTCCGCGCACCCTGCAACTGGCCCTGACCGGCGTGCGCGAGATGAGCCTCATCGCCACCCCCCCGGTCGACCGCCTCGCCGTGCGCACCTTCATCATGCCGTTCGACGCCGTGGTGATCCGCGAGGCCCTGCAACGCGAGCGCTTCCGCGGCGGCCAGGTCTTCTGCGTGGTGCCGCGCGTCGAGGATCTCGACCGTATGCGCCAACGCCTGGCCGAGATCGTGCCGGAAGCACGCACCATTCAGGCACATGGCCGCCTCGCTCCCACCGAGCTCGAACGCGTCATGACCGAGTTCGGCGACGGCAAATACGACATCCTGCTGTCCACCAACATCGTCGAGAGCGGCCTCGACATGCCGGCCGTGAACACCCTGGTCATCCACCGCGCCGACATGTTCGGCCTCGGCCAGCTCTACCAGCTGCGCGGTCGGGTCGGTCGCGGCAAGCAGCGCGGCTATGCCTACCTCACCTGGCCGCCCAACCAGCGCCTCTCCGCCGCCGCCGAAAAGCGCCTCGCGGTCATGCAAACCCTCGACGCGCTGGGCGCCGGCTTCACCCTGGCCAGCCACGACCTCGACATCCGCGGCGCCGGCAACCTCCTGGGCGACGAACAAAGCGGCCACATCCGCGAAGTCGGCATCGAGCTCTACCAACAAATGCTGGAAGACGCCGTCGCCGAACAACGCGCCGCCAAGGGCCGCCGCCGCGCCGCCGACCGCGACTGGACCCCCAACATCAACCTCGGCCTCCCCGTCCTGATCCCGGAAACCTACGTCCGCGACCTGCCCGTCCGCCTCGGCCTCTACCGCCGCATCGGCGCGCTCGAAGACGACGCCCAGAGCGAAGCCATGGCCGCCGAACTCGTCGACCGCTTCGGCCCGCTGCCGGAAGAAGTCGAGAACCTCCTGCAAGTCGTCGGTCTCAAGCGCCAATGCCGCGCCGCCGGGGTGGAAAAGCTGGACTCCGGCCCCAGGGGCATGGTCCTCGGCTTCCGCGGCAACGCCTTCGCCAACCCCGCCGGCCTCGTCCAATGGCTCGCCAGCAAAGGCAACACCATCCGCCTGCGCCCCGACCACAAACTAGCCATCGTGCGCGACATGAAACTCGCCGAACGCGTCCGCGTGGCCCGCGACACCGTCGGCAACCTGGAACGCATCAGCCGCCAGGCCAAAGCCGCCTGATGCTACCCCCCTGAAATCAAAACCCGTCGGCAAGCAAGGCCAGGGCTTCGCCCTGGACCCACCAGGGGCCGAGCCCCTGGACTTCACAATATTGAAATGATTGGGTTTCCAAAGGCCCTGGGCCTTTGCTTGGGTTTGGGGCGAAGCCCTGGCCTTGCCTAAGAGTCTATCCGGGATCATATCGGGTTTTGACAGAGCTTTCTGACCATCATACGGGCGAAGGCCCATTGCAGGAACGCGAGACCGTTGCGGCTCATGCATTCCCAGTCCCTTGCCAGGCGACGACAGCGGTTGAGCTAGGCGATGGTTCTCTCGAAGATCCAGCGTTTGGGCAACACCACAAACTTCCCAGTGTCTGACCGTTTGACGATCTCCACGTTGATCTGGCGGCAGACCGCACCCAGCCCTTCCTGGAACTTCGGCCCCTGGTAGCCGCTGTCGGCATAGAGTTTCAGCAGGAACGGATATGCACCGAACATCGTGCTCATCAGCAGCACGCCGCCATCTCGATCTTGAATATCGGCCGCATGGACGATGGCATGCAGCAAAAGGCCCTGCGTATCTACCAATATATGGCGCTTCTTGCCCTTGATATTCTTTCCAATATCGAAACCAGGCGCATCTGAGACCCTCTTTTTCGGCGCTCTTGACGCTTTGACTGTCAATGTCCGGCACACGACTTCGCGTGACGATCGCCGCCGTAGGGCTGGTTTCTCGCCCAACCTGCTCCCGACACTGCATGTAGAGGGCCTGGTGGATGCGATTGAGCGTGCCGTCATACGCCGAGCGACAGAAATAGTCGTTCACGGTGCTCCGCGCAGGAAGGTCTTTCGGCAGTGACGCCCACTGGCAGCCCGTGCTCAGAATATACATCAACCCGTTGACGACCTCGCGCTCAACCACGGTTCGCTTGTTGCCGCCCCTCTTCGCAGGCGGGATCAGCGGCCCAATAAGAGCCCACTCGCCGTCAGTCAGGTCGCTGGGGTAGCGCAACTTGCTGCGGTCATACCGGCCGCGGTTCTCGTCCGTCCATATCCGGCAGCTCCCACGAATCGTGCAGCCACCATGGAATCACAAGTGATTCCAACGATTCAAGATGTTTCTGGATGGACACTTAACCCGACCGGTACACTTTTACGCCGCTATCTGGCACCATTTGCAGGGGAATCGGGTGAAATTTTACGCGCCGACCACGCTTGCCAAGAAATCGTCGTCCCAAGCGGCAATCTTACGCCAAAGACGAAACGAGTCCTTGGATGATGCGGTTCGCAACAGGTTGTGGGCGATATGTTTGATGGTGGTGAAATTGGCCAGCGCGTGATCGGTTCGCATGCGGCATTCATCGTCCCGCAAGACCATGTCCATGACCCAATGCAGGCTGTTTTCAATCGCCCAATGGCTGCGCACGATCGGCCCGAGCAGAGCCGCGACCATGACCAGAGAGGTGAGATAAAATCGTGTCTCACACTGGGTTTTTCCATTGATTTCACGATGGCTTTCGACAATCACGATGGCCTTCAGTCCGGGCCATGCATGGCGCCTTTGGAGCCATGCATGGCGCCTTTGGAGCCATTCGACGTCGTGGAGCACGGTGGTGGTTCGGGTTTCGATGCGACCATGATCGCCACCGATCGTGGTATTTTGGCTGACCTCGGTGTCGACGAAGCCGTGGGCCTTCTGCTCGGCGGCGAACAGTTCGACGTCGTCGCGCAGTGCCCCTTGGTTGCCTTTCAGTGCCAGGACGTAATCGGCCTTTTTCTCGATGATTTTTCGCGCGATGTCTCGCTGGCCCCCCATTGCGTCGATCGTGATGATCGCTCCTTCGATCGCCAACATGTCCAGCAGCTTGGGAATTGCTATGATTTCGTTGGACTTTTCCGCCACCTTGACCTGACCGAGCACCAGGCTCTGGCGTGCCGCGAAGGCCGAAACCATGTGGATCGGTGCCTTGTCGCCCTTCTTGTGGCCGGATCGGCGCAGTGTCTTGCCATCGATGGCAATCACGCCCTCCGGTACACCGCTCACTGCGGCCACCCAGGCGACGAAGCAGCGCTGGAAGTGTTCGGCATCAAGGGCCGCGAAAATCTCGCCGATCCGATCATGCGGCGGCGTGTCGTCGAGGAACGGGCGAAACCGGCGCAGATGCGCCAGCTTCTTGTCACCAAAACGAGCGATGTCGGTGAAGGCTTCAGCTCCCGCACGCACCGCCAGCAGGGATAAAAGAAGCACCTCGTCAAGCGGATAGACGACTTTCACGGCTTGACGAGGGTCCGGCAACTCATTGAAATGGCCGAGAAAGACGGTCGCCACAAAAATCGCGCCACAATCCGGTGCCACGTGATCCATTGTCGACCTTCACAAAGCCCATCAGAGAGTCGACATCGATTCAGCACTTTAGTGGTTTGTCACGTACTTAGTTCACCCGATTGCCAGGCACAATTTGTCTCCGCCGTTGACAAGTTGCCAAAAAAGGCCCCAAAGCCCGTTTGACACACGCGTCACGCCATAATAAGAAACTCTGCGGCAGACTTATGCCTGTGGCGGTCAGGGTCATGTTCTATTATCGTCGGCCTGCTGCCCCTAAATGTAGTTTGAGCATTCCGGAGAGGCTATGACCTTCCACTCGTCCGACCTCAGCGACCAGCCCGACGACACCGCGATCGAGCAACCGGCGCGGCGCAAAGTGCTGGGCTTGTTGGGTGCCGGACTGCTGTCGAGCGGCGTGGCGTCTGCCCAATCGGTGGTGTCGTTGCCGCCCGCGCTGGCGCCGAGCGCAACCGTCGGTAAGCCCATCCTGCTCGCGCGGCAACGCCTGGACGCCCTGGCGGGCGAATTCTTCCCCGCCTTTAACCACGGCGGCATCCTGCCGGCGTTCTCGGGCGAGCTCCATGGCGCGCGATACGACGTCGAATTGCGCGCGCTGTCGACCTACACGACGGTGCCGGAAACCGGCGAACGGGTTGAGGTGACGGGCCTTCTGGCGGTCCCCGCTGGTGCCAAGGGACGTATCCCGGTGGTGTCCTGGCACCATGGCACCATCCTGTCGTTTGACCAGGTCCCCTCGAATCTCCTTCGGCTCGCGGACCCATCTTACCGCGTCAGCGATGCGGGTGATTCGCTGGAAACCCTCTTCAATCTGCAGCGGCTCGCCGGCCAAGGCTTCGCCGTCATTGGTGCCGATTATCTGGGCAAAGGGGCCCTGCGAAACGGTCGAGGCGAGGCCTTCGCGGTTAGGGACGCGACGGTTCAGACCTGCTGCGACATGCTGGATGTGGGGACCACCGGGCTGCACCAGATGGGCCTGCAGTCCTCGGCGCTATTCCTCAACGGCTGGTCACAGGGTGGCTTGAACACCCAGTGGGTGCATCAGGCCCTCCGTCGCCGGGGCGTGAAGATCGCCGCATCCGCCGCACAGAGTCCGTTCAACAATCTCGCTGAAGCGCTGCGCTATTGGACTGGACAGCTACCGATTACCGATGCATCGCCGTATCCGGCGGTGCCGAATTGGGCATCGCTGTGCATCATCTTGGTCCTCGGCAGTTACCGTGAATATTACCGATTGCCCACCCTGTTCCAGACCGCGATCAAACCTAAGTATCAGCAGCTCGCCGAGACATACTGGCAGCGATACGCCCTATCGAAAGACGACATCGCAACCGCACCCACCTCGATCGCAGATTTGCTCGTCGACGGCTTCCTCGATCGTTTCACGGCGGCCCCGAACAGTCACTTCCTCGAACAGGTGGGCCGGAACTGTTCGACGTTCCACACGTACGACTCCCCGTTCCGCTTCTATTACGGCCTCGCCGACGAAGCATTGCATCCGAGCATGATGCACCTGGCCCTCGCAACGGCAGGGCCGCACTCGGATTCGGTTGCCGTTCCTGGAGCTAGCCATCGCGGAACGTTCCTCGCGAGCCTGTACGGAGAGGGCGACATCGTGGCCCGCAGGGGCAACGTCCCCACGTGGTTTCGCAGCTTCACTTAAGGGGCCAGCCGACGATAATCGAATCGGCCCTGGCTTGATAACCGAGTCCGTCCAGCGACTTAAAGCCACGCGCCCGAGCGTTTAACCTCGTACGGGTCCTTAGAGTCTATCCGGAATTATATGGTGATTTGACAGAGCTTTCTGACGATCATCCGGATTGAAGCCCAACGCAGGAACGCGAGGCCGTTGCCGTTCAAGCATTCCCAGTCCTTGGCCAGGCGGCGACAGCGGTTGAGCCAGGCGATGGTTCGCTCGACGATCCAGCGTTTGGGCAACACCACAAACTTCCCTGCATCTGACCGTTTGATGATCTCCACGTTGATCTGGTGACAGACCGCGCCCAGTCCGTCCTGAAACTTCGGCCCCTGGTACCCGCTGTCGGCGTAGAGTTTCAGCAGGAACGGATGTGCACCGAACATCGTGCTCATCAGCAGGACGCCGCCATCTCGATCTTGAATATCTGCCGCATGGACGAGCGCCGCCGGCCTCCTGGCCGCCCTGCGCGCGGAAACCGACCGCCAAACCGCCGACCTCTCCCAGAGGTCCGGGCCGGTCACTTCTCTGCACGCCCTCATTTTCGCCTGCCTCGCCCGCCTGCTGGCCCGCCTCTGCGACTTGCTCGACCTCTGGCGCGCCGGCCAACTGCCCCCGCCCCATGCCGCAACCCCCACCGGCCCGCGCCAGCCCGCCAAGGCTCCGCTCCCCATTGCGCGCCCCCGCGCCAGCCGCGCCGCACAACACGGCCCCCCCACCCGCGCCGATCCCGACCGACGCGCACCCGCGGCCCATGTGCAGGACCGCCGTCACAGCGGTATCGCCCCAATTCCCCCTCCCGCCATCCCGATCTGCGTCCCGCTAGCGCGCCGGCATCGCTCAAAACCGACCTCCGGCTGCCCGCCGAATCGCATCATTCGTTTTTCCGCCCGCCAGACCATGCCGCATCCGCATGCCCACAATATTCCGATATCGTAATAGTAACTCATGAACCCACCCAATCCCCCCACCGTGCCCTCCGCACCAAAGCTCGCTATCCTCTACCGCACCACGCGCACCCCGGAGGACGGCATGCCCCCCGCCGACCCCTCCCTCGCCCGCCTGCGCGCCCTCTGCCTCGCCCTGCCGGAATCCGAGGAGCGCCAGACCTGGGACAGCCAAACCTTCCGCGTCCGCGACAAGATCTTCGCCATGCACGTCCCCAACCGACCCGACCCCGCCCTGTGGTGCAAAGCGCCCAAGGGCGTCCAGGAATTGCTCATCGAAGCCAATCCGCAAAAATTCTTCCGCCCCCCTTATCTCGGCCCGAAGGGCTGGATCGGCCTGCATCTCACCGGCCCCATCGAGTGGCCCGAGGTCGATGCCCTGGTGCGGCGAAGCTGGCGCATGACCGCGCCGAAGCGATTGGCGGCAACCCTGCCCGAAATCGGTTGATCCCGGCACGCCCGCCATGTGAGTTTGCGCCCAACGGCCGGTTACGGGCCATATCCAGGGAGGATCAAGATGGTGATGAAGCGCCGGGCATTCATGCGTACAGCAGCGGCCACCGCCGCAGCCACAACGCTCGCCGCCCCCGCGGTCGGGCAACGCAGCCGGGTGCTGAAATTCGTCCCGACCGCCGACCTCTCCTCGCTCGACCCGATCTGGACCACCACGCAAACCGTCCAAACCCACGGCTACTACGTGTTCGACACCCTGTTCGGCGTGAACGCCAAGCTCGAACCCAAGCCGCAGATGGCCGAGGGCTACACCATCGAGGACGGCGGCCGCACCTGGCTGATCAAGCTGCGCCCCGGCCTCAAATTCCATGACGGCGAGCCAGTCCTGGCGCGCGACTGTGCCGCCAGCCTGAAGCGATGGGCGGCGCGCGACGTGTTCGGCCAAACCGCCGCCCGCTTTGTCGAGGAGTGGGGGGCCGCCGACGACCGCACCGTGCGGGTGCGCCTCAAGAGCCCCTTCCCGCTGCTGGCCGACGCGCTGGGCAAGCCGAACGGCATGGTGCCCTTCATCATGCCGGCGCGCCTGGCCGCTACCGACCCGAACAAGCAGGTCACCGAAATGGTGGGCTCCGGGCCCTACCGCTTCATCGCCAACGAGTTCGTCCAGGGCAGCCACGTCGCCTACGAGCGCTTCGCCGACTATGTGCCGCGCCAGGAGAAGGCGGAGTGGCTCTCCGGCGGCAAGGTCGCGCATATCGAGCGGGTGGAGTGGAAGGTCATCACCGACCCGTCCACCGTCGCCGCCGCGCTGCAGAACAGGGAAGTGGATTGGTGGGAGCAGATCCAGCCCGATCTCGTGCCGCTGCTGAAGCGCATGGCTCACATGCGGGTGCAGAACACCAATCCGATTGGCTACAACGGCACCATGCGCTTCAACCACCTGCATGCGCCGTTCAACAACGCGGCCGTGCGCCGCGCCGTCGCCCTGGGCTTGCCGCAGGAAGACTACATGCAGGCGGTGACGGGCAACGACGAGAGCCTGTACACCACGTGCAAGGCGTTGTTCCCGTGCGGCACGCGCTACGGCGTGGAACTGGGCAAGGACATCATGCAGGGCAACCTGGAGGCCGCGCGTGCCGCCCTGAAGGCCTCCGGCTACAATGGCGAGAAGGTGGTGGTGCTGAACCCCGCCGATGTGCCCTCCATCGCACCGTTCGGCCACGTCACCTTCGACTACTTCAAGAAGCTCGGCCTGAACGCCGAGATGGCCGATGTCGACTGGGGCTCCCTTGTGCAACGCCGCAACTCGCGCGAACCGATCGAGAAGGGAGGATGGTCGGTGTTCCACACATGGTGGTTCGGCACCTCGCTGGCCCACCCGGCGATCAGCACTACCATCCGGGGCCTGGGCGCCAAGGGCTGGGCCGGCTGGTTCGAGAATGCAAAAATCGAGAGCTTGACGTCGGAATGGCTTGTGGCGCCGGACGAAGACGCACGCGACAAGTTGGCGGAAGCGATCCACCGGGAGGCGCTGGACAAGCTGCCGTCGCTGCCGCTGGGGCGTTTCTTCATCAACACCGCCTACCGCAAGGATCTCACAGGCATGCTGGAGGGCACCACGCCGGTGGCGTGGAACCTCAACTGGGCCTGAACAGCGCCGCATGACGACCATTGGAACCGTCCGGGTCCTGCGCCGGCACCCGGTCAAGAGCATGGCCGGCGAGGTGGTGGCCCGTGCGGTCGCCAGCCACGCCGGCCTGATCGGCGACCGAGTGTGGGCCTTCGTCGACCGCGAGGGGCCGGCGCATTTCCCGTGGTTCACCGCGCGCGGCCTGGGCGCGCTGGTCGCCTGGCAGCCGCGCTTTTCCCACCCCGCGCGCGCCTTGGTCCCGGAAGGGATCGAAGCGGCGTGGGCTCGGGGCAGCGCGGTGGCCCCGGCGCTGCCCGACGACGCGGCCTTCGCCGTGCAGGTGGCCACACCTGCCGGCGAGGTGTTGGCGGTCGACGATCCCCGGCTTCTCGCCAAGCTTGAGGCGGCAAGCGGTCGTAAGTTGGCTTTGCGCTTCGCCACCCGTGGCATGCATGATTGCCGCCCGCTGTCGCTGGTGGCGAGCCAGACGCTGGCGGGCTTCGCCGCCGAAGTCGGTCGCCCGCTCGATGCCAGGCGCTACCGGATGAACATCGAGTTCGACTGGCCGGGTGCCGCCCCCTTCGTCGAGGCGTCGCTGGTCGGGCGTCGGCTGCGCATCGGCGAACGGCTGGAAGTGGCGGTGGTGGAGCCGGACGCGCGCTGCGCCATGGTGGGCATCGACCCTGATAGCGGCGAGTCCGACCGCACAGTGCTGCGCACCCTGGCCGACCGCCATGGCGGCAATCTCGGCGTCTATGCCGCGGTGCTGCGCGAGGGGCTCGTGGCCGAGGGCGACGCGGTGACGCTTCTGCCTTAGGCGGTCAACGAAATGTTGCCGGGATATATCTATAGCAAAACAGTAACCATATTATGATGACATAATTCTTAGATTTCTGCGATATTTCGCTTCAACATCTAAGGAGCGCGACATGTCGGGACAATCGGGGAAGATCGGTCGGCGTACTGCACTCGGGCTTCCACTGTTCGGTGCGGCGATGGCGGGCTCGTTGCCCCGTCCGGCTATCGGCCAGGGGGCTGCGCGCACCCTGCGCTTCGTACCGCACGCCAACCTCACCTCGATCGACCCGCTGTGGTCCAATACCCTCATCGCGCTGATGCACGCCTACATGACGTGCGACCAGCTTTACGGCCTGGACGATACCCTGACCCCGCGCCCGCAGATGGTGCAGGGCCACGAACTGTCCGATGACCGGCTGACCTGGCGCTTCACCCTGCGCGAGGGGCTGGTGTTCCATGACGGCGAGCCGGTGCTGGCGCGCGATGCGGTCGCCTCCATCCGCCGCTGGTCGCAGCGCGACACCTTCGGCAAGCGCATGGCCTCGCAACTCGTGGAGATGAAGGCGCTGGATGACCGGCGCTTCGAAATCCGCCTGAGCAAGCCGTTCGCCCACCTGCTGTACGGGCTGGGAGGCACATTCTGCTTCATCTATCCCGAGCGCATCGCCAAGACCGACGCCTTCACCCAGATCACCGACGCCACCGGCAGCGGCCCCTACCGCTTCTTGCGCGACGAGTGGGTGGCCGGCGCCTCGGCCGGCTACGCGCGCTGGGACAAGTACGTACCGCGCCAGGAAGCGCCGGCATTCTGGTCCGGCGGCAAGGTCGCGCATTTCGACAAGGTCGACTGGCGCATCCTGCCCGACGCCGCCACCGCCGCCGCCGCCCTGCAGAAGGGCGAGATCGACTGGGTGGAGCGCCCGCTGCTCGACCTGCTGCCCATGCTGCGCCGCGCGGCAGGCGTGACGGTGGAGCCAATCGACCCGCTGGGCTTCTACGGCATGGTCTATTTCAACCAGGCCGTGCCGCCGTTCAACAACCCGAAACTGCGCGCCGCCCTGATCCCGGCGATCACCCAGACCGACTTCATGCAGGCCATCGTGGGCGATGCCGAAGGCCTGTCGCGCACCGGCGTGGGTATGTTCACGCCCGGCTCGCCCTATGCCTCCGCCACCGGCATGGAGGTGATCACCGGCAAGCGCGACCTCGACCTCGCCCGCCGCCTGATCAAGGAAAGCGGCTATGCCGGCGAAAAGATCGTCCAGGTAGTGCCAGCCGAACTGCCGGCCCCGAACGCGATGGCCGAGGTGGCGCGTGCCCTGTTCAAGGACCTGGGCCTGAACATCGACTACCAGAGCATGGACTGGGGCACGATGATCGGGCGCATCCAGAGCAAGGACCCAAACGTGGTCAAGGGCTGGAACGTCTATTGCATCGCCTGGGCCGGGCTGTGGCCCTCCAACCCCGGCAGCCATATCCCGCTCTACGGCTCCACGCCGAACCCGAAGATGGATGCCCTGCGCGAGGCCTGGTTCGACGCGCTGGACCTCGCCGCCCAGCAGCAAGTCACCGGCCAGATGCAGATGCTCGGCTTCACCGAGCCACCGTACATCCCAATCGGCCAGTACTTCATCCCGCACGCCTACCGCACCGGCCTGTCCGGCTTCGTGCGGGCCGCCAACACGGTTCTCTGGGGCGTCAGGAAGGGTTGATCAGGTCAGTGGCCGCGTTCAATTAAGCCGGCGCGGCGGCGTCGTGTCCGGATCACGCTCACCCGGCAGTCGTTCGACCAGCCCGATCATGGTCGCGGCTGCCGGCTTGGCGGCCAATGGCGCAGCCGCCATGCTGGCGCTCGGCGCAATGGTGGCCACCCGGCGCTGCTTGGACAGCGGCAGGCCGGTACGCATCAGGGCCGCCAGGAACGAGCGCCCCCATAGCGCCGGCGAGCGGTTCTCGATCGCCGCCCACAGCCGGCGCCAACGCTCCTGCCGCTCGGCCAGCCCCATGCGCAGCGCAGTGTCCATCGCCTCGGCCATGGCGTCGGGGTCATGCGGGTTCACCAGCAGGGCGTCGGATAGCTGCCGCGCGGCGCCGGCGAAGCGCGACAGGACCAGTACGCCGGGATCCTCCGGGCTTTGCGCCGCGACGAATTCCTTCGCCACCAGGTTCATGCCGTCCCGCAGCGGGGTGACCAGGCCGACGTGGGCCATGCGCATGTAGCCGGCCACGGTCGAGCGGTCGGCTGCACGCGAGACAACGCGCAGCGGCTGCCAGTCGGGCTCGCCCAAGTCGGCGTTCAGGCTGCCCGCCTCGGCATCCAGGGCGGCGCGCAGAACGCGGTAACTAGCCACGTCCTTGCGCGATTCGGCGGCGATCTGCAGCATCACAATCTTGCGGCGCCACTCGTCATGGCGTTCCAGCATGGCGCGCAGCCCGGTCAGCCGCTGCATCAGCCCCTTGGTGGGGTCCAGCCGATCGATGCCCAGAATCAGCTTCTGCCCGTCCAGGCTGCGGCGCAGGCGCTCGCCCGCTTCGGAGTATTCCATGCGCGCGGCGGTACGCGCGAAGGCCTGGGCCTCGATCTCCACCGGGAAGACGCCCAGCTTGATCCGCCGTCCGCCGAAGATCAGCGCATTGCTGGGCAGGCGCTGTGCCCCGGCCAACGCTACCGCGCCGGCGGCGAAATTGGCCAGATCGTTGTCGGTCTGGAAGCCCAGCAGGTCGGCGGCCAGCAGGTCGCGCACCAGGGCGGCCACCTCCGGGGCGGCCCCCAGCACGTCCGGCGAGGCGAACGGGATGTGCAGGAAGAAGCCGATCGGGCATTTCACCCCCCGGGCGCGCAGGCAGGCGGCCAGCGGCATCAGGTGGTAGTCGTGGATCCAGATCACGTCGGTCGGCCGCAGCAGCGGCTGCAGCGAGGCGGCGAGCTTGGTGTTCACCTCGCGGTAGACCCGCGCATCGCGCCGGTCGAAGCGCATCAGTTCGGGCATGGTGTGCAGCAGCGGCCACAGCACGCCGTTGGAGAAATTGTTGTAGTAGCGGTCGTGCTCGTCCTGGGTCAGGTCGACCGTGGCGTAGTCGATGCCGGCGGCACTCTCCATCTGCGCCAGGGCGGCCGTCGGGCCAGGCGAGATGGCGCCGCTCCAGCCGAACCACAGGCCACCCCGCTTCTCCATCAGCCCGTCAAGGGCGACAGCCAGCCCCCCCGCACGGGTGCCGGACGAGGGAAGGGGGACCCGGTTCGAGACGACAACCAGGCGATTCATGCAGGCTCTCCGACTTAGCAGAGGATGGATATGGGCAGCCTGGACGCAAGAAGTGGCGAGATAACGGCAGAGTGACGGTCACCGTTGAAAACCCATCGCCGATCGCCTGTCATATCCCCCCTGGTCAGCGGCCCGCGAGAGTGGAATGCTGCGGCCATGGACAAGACCCTCGCTGACACTCTTGCCGGGTGGCGCCGGCATCTGCACGCCCATCCCGAGCTTTCGCTCAATGAACGCAACACCTCAGCGTTCGTCTGCGAGCGCTTGAAGGAATTGGGAATTCCCTTCGTCGCCAACGTAGGCGGACATGGCGTGGTGGCCACTATCAGCCGCGGCCAGTCCAACCGCAGCGTCGGCTTGCGCGCCGACATGGACGCCCTGCCGATCACCGAGACCACCGGGCTGCCCTACGCCTCCACCAACCCGGGCGTGATGCACGCCTGCGGCCATGATGGCCATACCACCAGCCTGCTCGGCGCCGCGGCGTTGCTGATGCGCGATGCGTCCTGGAGCGGCACCGTGCACCTGGTGTTCCAGCCCGCCGAGGAGGGCGGTGGCGGCGCCAAGAACATGATCAATGACGGCCTGTTCACGCGGTTCCCGATGGAGCGCATCTACGGCTACCACAACTGGCCGGGGCTCGATGCCGGCACGGTGATGGTGCATGACGGCCCGGTGATGGCCGGCGGCGGACGTATCGAGATCACCATGGAGGGCCTGGCCGGGCACGCGGCACTGCCGCATCTCACCCGCGACCCCGTGGTGGCGGCCGGTCATGTGCTGGTGGCGCTGCAGTCCATCGTGGCGCGCAATGTCGATCCGCTGGATGCCGCGGTCGTCACCATCGGCACCATCGAGGGCGGCCGCGCCGCCAACCAGATTCCATCCATGGTGACCATGCGCGGCACCCAGCGCTTCTCCCGCAACGAGATCCGCGACCTGCTGACCGAAAGCATCGAGCGTGTGGCCAATGGCATCGCCATGACCTTCGGGATGACCGCCAAGGTTAACATCTCCGTCGGCATCGGCCCCACGGTGAACCACAAGGGCGATGCGGCGCTGGCCGTCGAGGCGTGCCAGGAGGGCGGCATTCCGGTGCGCACCGACCTGCGCCCGGCGATGACAGGCGAGGATTTCTCGTGGTTCCTGCATGAGAAGCCCGGCGCCTTCGTGTGGATCGGCAACGGCCCCTCGGAGCCGGGCAAGGACCTGCACAACGACGCGTACAACTTCAACGACGACATCCTGCCTAACGCCTCGGGCTTCCTGGCCGGCGTGGCCAAGCGGGCCCTGCGCGCCTGACGCACCGCAGCCAGCCGGCTCAACCGCCGGCGCGGGCTGCAGAGACAGGCGTGCACAGCGTTAATTATCGGTCGACCTTGCAGCGCGGGATCAGGTGGCGATCCGATCGGTCGGCAAAGCCTCGTTGGCCGGGATGCGCGAGCCGGCCGGCGCCGCAGGCATCGATGGCGGAACGCTGACGGAAAGCGAGAAGGTCGCGGCCTGAAGTCCCACCTCGGCGAGTAGTGCGGGGGTCAGTGCCGCGGGTGAGGATGCGACCAGTGTCGCCGCCTGGCGTCGCAGTAGCGCGATAGCGTGCTGGCGCGTCTCCGGCAACGGCGGTCGTACCGGCGCGTCGACGAGGCGGCCCGGCGTCCCGTCGAGGGGCTTTTCCCAACGCAGGTAGTCGGTCCAGGCCTCGCGCTGCCACAAGGTGGGGCTGCGAGGCAGGGCTGCCTCCCGTCGCAGCCGCAGCCCCAACCGGTCGCCGGTTGCCGACAGGCGGGTGGCCAGCCGCGCGCCGTCCCGCCCTCGCCAGGCAATGGGTTCGAGGGCCAGCAGATAAATCCGCAAGCCGTCGTGGCGTGCGATCGCCGCAATGTCGAGCCACGCATTGCCGCCAGCCAAAGTGAACATTGCCGCCGCCAGCGAGCTGTCGCCGAGGGGCAGGGGAGCAAGCAGCCGAATTTTCGTGCCGGACAACAGCAGCGGCCGCGCCACCCCGTCGGCAGTCAGCGCCATGGTGGTGTCATCCACCCGCTCCAGCCGCAATGCCCCGGCGGCACGTGCTTGATGCCGCCCGAGCAACAGGGCAGGCGCGCTCAGGAACAGCGACCGGCGTGCGATGGACATGCCCGTATTCTCGACGGCAAGGGTTAACGCAACATTTCGCCCGCCAAACCGCCCGCCACACCGCCTGCGGCGATCTTGCCGGCGCGCCGTCACCCGGGTCTAGACTACGCCGCGACAGCAGGAGCCCACCATGGCCAGCGACCTCGATGCCGATCTGCAGACGCTCGCCGCCGCCGCCGCGCGCGCCGATGCCCACCATGAATTCATCCCGCGCATCGCCTGGCCCGACGGCGTGCACATGGCGGTGAACGTGACCCTCGATTTCGACGCCATGCTGCTGCGCCGGCTGATGAACGAGCCGCCCAGCCAGCTCGGCAAGGGTGAGTTCGGCGGGCGCGTCGGCATCTGGCGGATGATCGAGCTGTTCGACAGCCACGGCATCAAGGGCACCGTGTTCACCCCCGGCCGCATCGTCGAGCTGTATCCGGACTCGCTTCGCCACGTGCATGCCCAGGGCCACGAGATCGCCGATCACATGTGGGAACACCACGTGCCCAAGGATGCCGCGCTGGAACGCGATCATCTGCGCAAGGCAGCCGGGGCAATCGAGTCCGTCACCGGCCGCAAGCCGGTCGGCACACGTTCCTGGCACACCCAGAAACTGCTGCAGGAAGAGGGCTTTATCTACAATTCCCACGGCCATGCCCACCACCTGCCGCACTACCACCGCGACCCCGGCACGGGCCAGGCCTTGCTGAACCTGCCGTTCCACTATGTCATCGACGACGCGATGTTCTACAGCTCCGCCTGGCTTGGCAGCGGCAATGCCGCCCAGCGCATCAGCGACCCCGACCGCGTGTGCGACATGTGGTGGGATGCGTTCTGGCAGCAATATCAAAAAGGCGGCTACCTGAACGTAGTGATGCACCCGTTCGTATCCGGCAGGGCACTGCGGGTGGCAATGATGGACAGGCTGTTCACCCGCAAGAAATCGCTGCCCGGTGTGTGGTTTCCCACCTCCGCGGAACTGGCCCGCCACGTCCTCGCCACCCACCCCCCCAAGGAGGGCTGACCCCATGCCGTGGAAGCAGGGCTGACCCCATGCCGTGGAAGCAGGGCTACACCGTTTCCGACGAAACCGGCCTGCGCGACGACGAACTTTCCTGGCCCGATGGCGCGCGCTGCGCGGTGCAGGTGGTGGTGGACCTCAATGTCGCCAGCGGCCCCGAAGGTATCACCGCCAAGGACCTCGCCAGCGACGCCGCGGTGTTCGGCGCCACCGAGGGCCTCGCCCTGCTGCGCGCCGTGCTCGACCGCCATTCCATCCGCGCCACCATCTCCGTGCCCGCCGTCCTCGCCCGGCTCCGCGCCGACAGCGTGCGCGCGCTGGCGGCTGACGGGCACGAGATCGCCGCCGGCGGCTTCAAGGGCGAGGATGTCAGCATCCTGGCCCGCGAGGAGGAGCAGGCGCGCCTGGTCCGCACCACCGATATCGTCGCCGAGGCCACCGGCACCCGCCCCCTCGGCTGGTTCGGCCTGCCGCGCCAGGGCGACCCCTTCGCCGGCGGCACGGTCAGCGCACACACCATCGACCTGCTGGTTGAGGCCGGCTACGCCTATTTCGGCAATGGCCTGGCCGACGACATCCCGCACTATTGGGTCAGCGACTTCGCCACCCGCCGGGCACTGCTGACCCTGCCGTACTACTACCATTTCGACGACCAGTGGTTCTGCATGTTCCCGACCAAGGGCACCGGGCTGGAGAACAGCGACTTCCCGGCCCGGAACTGGCGCGCCGAATTCGCCGCCCAATACAAGCGCGGACGCCACTTCCACATGGTGGTGCATCCGCAGCACATCGGCTGGGCCAACCGCATGCAGGCACTCGACGACTTCCTCGGCCACCTGCGCCACCATCCCGGCTTATGGGTAGCCACCGGGCGGCAAATTGCCGCGCATTGGGCGGCGCGCCACCCGCCGGCGACCCATTTGCGCCTGGCGCCGAGCATCTGGAAGGATCATCCAGGCAGCCTGAGCTGACGCCCCATCGGCCGATCATCAACGGCGGGCAGTCAACCTTTGCTGGCTAGTGCGAGGGTCGGCCCCAGCCTCGTGATGAGCGGGACTCGCCAGCCTTGGCCTGCGCGGGCTGGAACGATGCTTCCTGTCCCCGCATCGGCCGGCCATGGCCGGCGCCGCCGCGAGACGATCCCCTCTCCGCCCTGTCGCCATGGGATAGGCCGCCGTTCGCCGCCGTGACATGGGACGGCCGGCGCCGCGCCAGCAGGCCGAGAATCACCACCCCTGCCGCGATCGCACCCAGCGCGGTGCGCGGATGCCGGCGGGCGGAGGTGTAAAGGCTGTTCTGGAACAGATGCCCCTGGTCGCCGTAGCGGTGACCGTCATCGCCATGCTGGTGCAGGTTCTTGGCGGTGTCACGTGGCGGTCGGGTCTCGTCGCGCGCCGTTTTGTGGAAGGAATAGGAGAACAGCCGGTCGGCGAGCGAGGGGACCAGCCGCGAGACCGCGATCATCGCCCGCCCGAAGCCGCCGACCACCAGGTCCCGTGTGGGGTATTCGGCGGCGTGGAGCACGGCGTCCGCTACCACTTCCGGCGCATAGACCGGCGGCGGTACCAGCGAGGCAGCATCCATGTAGTTCTTGGCATGCTCTCCGAAGGGGCTATCCACGCCCGAGGGCTGGATCAGCGTCACCGACACCGGCGCGCCCTCGTGCAGCAGTTCGAGGCGCAGGCTGTCGGTGAACCCCTTCACCGCGTGCTTGGTCGCGGTATAGGCGCCCAGCAACGGTGCCGGCATCTCCGAGGCGATCGAGCCCATGTTGATCAGCGCGCCGCCCCGCTTCTTCAAGTGCTTGAGGGCAACGCGCGATCCGTAGACCACGCCCCAGTAGTTGGTCTGGAACAGCCGCTCATGGTCCGCGTCGCTGATCTCCTCAAGTTTCGCATACACGCCGATACCAGCATTGTTCACCCAGGTGTCGAACCCGCCAAATGCCTGCTCGGCGGTAGCGGCGATACGCTCCATGTCCGCCGGCGTGCCGACATCGGCCACCACTGTCTCGCAGCGGCCGCCCCGCCGGCGGATGCCGTCGCAGATCTCGCGCAGCGCCTCTTCATTGCGCGCAGCGAGGACCACGGCGGCACCCCGCGCGGCCGCCCTGCACGCCGTGGTCAGACCGATGCCGGAGGTGGCACCGGTGATGACGATGACTTGCGAGCCCAGCGGTTTCAGTTTCAGCTTCATGCTGCGTCTCCTGTGATGGCCGCAAGGCGGGCCCCGGCGGCAGGCGATTGCCCCGGCAGCCCTGTCGCCCGTGCGATGCGGAAGGACTAACGGGAGCAAGCGTCCCGACCACGGCGCTGTTCCCACGCGCTGCCCAAGCCTGCCTGACAAACCCGTGAAGTGCGGCGAATTTGCCCGATCGTGGCCAGGGCTGCACCGGCGCGCGCGGCCACCCGAGACCGGGGCGGCGGTTATTGCCGCCTTATACCAGCCGCCGTTGGTGATGACCGATCCCAGAAAGGCAAGACCAGGGCTCTGCCCTGGACCCGCCAAAGGCCGAGGGCCTTTGGAAACCCATCTATTTCAATGATATGAGGTCCAGGGG
>Ga0105055_10005207_pt1 | contig 18527 bp, 15 predicted proteins | sample BON03_FD_78090 | JGI IMG/M metagenome (GOLD analysis project Ga0105055, IMG submission 78090) | Freshwater microbial communities from Lake Bonney liftoff mats and glacier meltwater in Antarctica - BON-03 | ecosystem: Environmental > Aquatic > Freshwater > Ice > Glacier meltwater | place: Lake...
CGTAAAGTGCGTCCCATACCGCCAGGGCATCACCCGGCGCACAGAACAGCTCGTAACCAAGGTCGCCGGTGAAGCCGGTGCGCGAGACCAGAAGCGCGATCTCGCCCATCCGGGTTTGCGCGATGTCGAAGGGGCGCAGGTCGGCGACACCCTCGACCCCGGCCTGGATCAGCAGGTCGCGCGTCAGCGGGCCCTGCACCGAGAGGCCGGCCCAGTTTTCCGAGACATCCTCGATGGCGACATCCATGCCGAAGGCGGTGTCCTCGAACCAGACCAGGTTGTGTTCCTGGACGTTGACCAGAAAGCGGTTCTCGCCGAGCCGGAAGACCGTGCCGTCCTCGACCACCATGCCGTCGTCGTCGCACCACAGGGCATAGGCGGCGCGCCCGACACGCACCCTGGTCATGTCGCGCGTCACCAGCCGGTCCATGAAGGCGGCGGCCTGCGGCCCGGTGATCTCGTACTGGGTGATCGGCGAGATGTCGTAGAGCGTGGCGGCATTGCGGATCGCGAAATACTCGCGCTCGGGATTGTCGAAGGCGCCGACCGACAGCCAGCCTTCCCAGCGCTCCCAGTTATGGTTGGCGTTGAAGGCGGCCAGACGGGAATGGAAGGGCGTCGCCCGCAGGTTGGTCTCGATCATCGCGTTCAATGCCCGCCTCCCTGATTCTTGAGGTCATCGAGTGCCGCCAGGGCGGCGTTGCGCCCCGGCAGGCCGGTGATGTTGCCGCCGGGATGGGCGCCCGCGCCGGCCAGATAGAGCCCCGGGATGGGCGTGCGGTAGGGTTTGATGCCCGGCCCCTGGCGCAACACCCAGACCTGGTCGAGGCTGATCTCGCCATGGTGCCAGTGGCCGCCTGATGCGCCGTAGCGTTTCTCGATGTCGTCGGGCAGCAGCAGTTCGCGGCCGAGGATTTTGCCCGGCAGGTCCGGCGCGTGTTCGGCCAGACGCGCCACGATGCGGTCGGCAAAGGCTTCGCGGGCTGTGTCGTCCAGGCCCGGAGGTCCAAAGGCCACGGTCGCCGAAAGCACGTGTTTGCCCTCGGGCGCCAGCGAGGGATCGGCAAGGCTGGGCACCAGGGCTTCCATCACCGGCACCTGTGCGGCCGCGCCGTATTTCACGTCGTCGAAGGCGCGCTCCACGGTGTCGCGGCTTTCGGCCAGCAGCAAACGCGAGCGTTCGATATCGGTGCCGAAGTCGGGCGCGGCGTCGAGTGCCAGGTGCAGGCGGGCCATCACGCCGCGATCGCGCCAGTGGCGGACCCGGCGGGAAAACAGGGTGTCGAGCCCGGTCGGCCCGACCAGATGCAGGAAGGTCGTGCGCGGATCGGCGTTCGACATCACCACGCGCGCGCGCAGCGAGTCGCCGTTGGCAAGCACGACGCCGACCGCGCGATCATGTTCGATCTGGATGCCGCTCACCGCCATGCCGTTGCGGATCTCGACGCCGCGGGCGCGCGCCGCCGCCGCGAAGGCGTCAGCCACGGCACCCATGCCGCCGGCAGGCAGACCGACGGCGCCCTTGTGGCCGTCGATCGAGCCGGCCATGCGGTAGAGCAGGGTATAGACCGTGCCCGGCGAGCGCGGTCCCATGCGGGTGCCCATGATGGCGTCGAAGGCCAGCGCGCCCTTGGCCCGGTCGCCGGTAAAACACTCATCGCCCAGGTCGGAGGCGTTCATGGCGACGATGCGCATCATGTCGCGCATGTCGTTGCGGCCCAGCTTGCGCAGGCCCCAGCCGAACTTGAGGAACTCCAGTTTGTTGGCAAAGCCCGCGATGTCGAGCGAGGGCGGCGCCTTGGGCAGGGCAGGGGCCAGCCCCCCGGCGTAACGCGCCAGACGGGCCATCAGCGCGCGCCAGGCCTGGCTGTCGCCGTCCTCGCCCTTGCCCAGTTCGAGCGGTCCGTCGGCTCCCAGGCTCAGGGGCGCCAGCCGGCGGCAGGCCCAGGTCAGGCCCAGATGTTCAAGGTCGAGGTCGGCGGCGATCCGGGGATGCAGCAGGTTGAGGGTCTGGGCCACGGTCGAGGCGCGGAAGCCGGGGTGAAACTCCTCGGTCGTGGCCATGCCGCCCGCGCGCTGGCGCGCTTCGAGCACCAGCACTTTGTTGCCGGCGCTGGCCAGATAGGAGGCGGCCGTCAGGCCGTTGTGGCCGGCGCCGACGATGATCGCGTCGTAATCGTGTCTGGCCATGTCAGACCTTCCCGCCGGCAAGATCGGCGATCAGCTCGCGCGCCGCATTGTGGCCGGGCGCACCCATGACGCCGCCGCCCGGGTGGTTGCTCGAACCGCACATGTAGAAGCCGTGGATCGGGCCGCGGTACTGCGCCATGCCCGGCACCGGACGGTTGAACATCAACTGGTCCATGGTCAGCTCGCCCTGGAAGATGTTGCCTTCCGATAGACCGACCTCGTTCTCGATGTCCCAGGGGCTGCGCACCTGCTTGTGCAGGATCATGTTGCGGATGCCCGGCGCCATTTCCTCCAGAAGGTCGATCACGGTGTCGCCGAAGGCATCGCGCTTTTCCGGCGTCCAGGGACCGTCGTGCAGGGTCGGCGGCACGTATTGCACGAAGACCGACATGAAGTGTTTGCCTTCGGGCGTCATGGTCGGGTCGATCAGGGTAGGCACCACGACATCGACATAGGGCCGGCGCGACCACATGCCGTACTTCCAGTCGTCATAGGCCTTCTCGATGTATTCCAGGCTCGGGCTGTAGTGGATGTCGCCGTTGAGCGAGGGGGTGCCGTGGGCCTCGACGCCGGTGAACTTGGGCAGGCCGTCGAGTGCGATGTTGAGCTTGCCCGAGGAGCCGCGGATCTTGTAGTCGCGGCCCTTCTTGACGACCTCGTCGGGCAGCGGCTCGGACCATTTCATCTTGGTCGTGATGCGCCGGAAGTCCTGGTTGGAAAGCACCGTGCGGGCTTCGATCTCGTCGCCATTGGCCAGCGCCACGCCGACCGCCCTGCCGTTCTTGACGATCACGGTCTCGACCTCGGCATCCGTGCGTATCTCGGCGCCCAACGCGCGTGCCGCTGAACCCAGCGCCTTGCTGATCGCGCCCATGCCGCCGCGCGCATAACCCCAGGCGCCGATCGTGCCGTCGACCTCGCCCATGTAGTGGTGCAGCAGGACATAGGCCGAGCCGGGGGAGTAGGGGCCAAGTGCGGTGCCGATGATCGAACTGCCGGCCAGATGGCCCTTCACGACATCGCTCTCGAAATACTCGTCGAGGAAATCGCCGCAGCTCGTCAGCCAGAAGCGCAGGGTGTCGTGCAGGCGTTGCTCGCCGAGATCGGCGAACATGCCGCCCAGCTTCATCAGGTCCTTGAGGTCGCCGATCGACAGCGAGGTCGGGTCCGGCGGCGTCATCAGCAGCATCGGCCGGATGAAGCGGCACTGGCGCATGATCTCGAGCGCATAGCGGTCATAGGCTTCGGCATCGCGGTGCGAGAACTTGGCGATCTCGCGGCGGTTGCGGTCGTGGTCGGGATAGGAGGCCAGCGAGCGACCATCGCCCAGGACGTTGAGCGAACCCTCGTAGGGGATGATCTGCAAGCCGTGGCTGGGCAGGTCCAGGCCGCGCATGATCTCCGGGCGCAGCAGGCTGGCGACATAGGAACAGGTCGAATAGGTGAAGCCGGGATAAAGCTCCTCGCTCATCGCCGCGCCGCCGATCTGCTCGCGCCGCTCGAGCACGCAGACCGAATGGCCGGCCTTGGCGAGATAGGCCGCCGCGGTCAGGCCGTTGTGGCCGCCGCCGATCACGACGACATCGTAACGCTGCGATCTTTGCACCGACATGACCGTTGCCCCTTTTCCTGCCTCCCTTTTGGCCGAAGCCGCGGGACGCTGCAAGTCCATTGATTGTCTTTCTATACAAAACTGTCTTGACGTACAAATAATTCATTGGCTAAGCTCCAAACCATGGAAACGGTGCCCGAACTGCGGTTCGGCGCCGGTGTCCTGTCAGAACATCATTGCTTTGCGGGTTGGAGGATCAGGTCATGGGCGCCAAGGCGGCCGACAAGAAGGACGTGCGTCGCAGGGATCTGATCGAGGCAACGATCAGCGCCATTGCCCACAACGGCTTCGCGCGGGCGACGCTGGCCGACGTCGCGGCGGCGGCCGGGCTGTCGCGCGGCATCGTCACCTTCTACTTCGAGAGCAAGGACGACCTCTTCCTCGAGACCCTGCGTTACCTGGCCGAGGAATACGCCGGACTGGTGCAGGGCGCCGTCGAGGCCGCAGGCAGCGATCCCGCGGCCCGGGTCATTGCCCTGATCGATGCCGATCTCAATCCGCGTGTCTGGAATCTCGACCGGATCGCGGCCTGGGTCGCATTCCTGGCCGAATCCAAGAGCCATCCCGACTACCGCGAGATCTGCCGGCGCTACGACGCCGAAACCGCCGACGAGCTTTCCAGCCAGATCGCGCTGCTGATCCAGCGTTCGGGCCGGCCCGCCTCGGATGCGCTGGTGGTGTCGCGCTGTCTGTCGGCGATGCAGCAGGGCTTCTGGTACGACCTGCTGTTCTACGGCGAATCCTATGACCACACCTTCGTGCGCAACGCCCTGGTCGATTATCTCGCCCGTGTCATGCCCGAGAGTTTCAGCGCCTACCGGCGCGAGGTCGCGACGCGTCCGACCTTGTCGGTCTATACCGCCGGGCGCGACGACGATCCCGCGCTGGAGATCAACCTCACGGCGATGCCGGGCGATCACCGGCCCGAGCCGGTCGCTCCGGATTCCCCGCTCGCGGGCGCGGTCAAGACCCTGCCGGCCTGGACCTACAAGAACGACGAGTTCTACAAACTCGAGACCGAGCACATCTTCGACACCCACTGGCAGCTCGTCTGCCATCTCAACGACGTCAAGAAGGCCGGCGACTACGCCACGCTCGATCTGGCCACGCGCCGCATCGCCGTCATCCGCGACAAGGCCGGCGACGTGCGCGCCTTCCACAACGTCTGCCGCCATCGCGCCGCGCGGCTGTGCCCGGGCAAACACGGCAACCACCGTTTCAACATCGTCTGCCCCTACCACGGCTGGTCCTACAACTTCGACGGCACCCTGCGCGCCATGTCGGAGGGCCACACCTTCCCCGAAATCGACACCGACAAGTTCGGCCTGTGGGAGATCGAGACCGAAGTCTGGAACGGCTTTGTCTTCGTGCGCCTGAAGAACGACGACGGCCCTTCCGTCGAGCAGATCATGGCGCCCTATGCCGAGGAGCTTGCGCCCTATCGTTTTGCCGAGATGGAGCCCATGGGCCCGATCTGGTCCGGTCCGGTGGTCAACACCGACTGGAAGAACACGATGGACAACTATCTCGAGGGTTATCACATCAACCCCGGCCATCCCGGCCTCTACCGCATGTTCGGCAACAGCTATGTCACCGAGGCCAACGAACACGGCACCGGGCGCGCCTTCTCGGTACTGAAGCAGGAACCCTCGGACGTCTGGGCCGAAGGCCGCTACATGAGCCTGCTGCCCCGCTTCGACCATCTGCCCGAGGAGCGCCAGCGCGCCTGGGTCTATTACAGCCTGTTCCCCAACATGGCCTTCGACGTCTATCCCGATCAGGTGACCGTGTTCCACGTCATGCCCATCGCCCCGGGCAAAAGCCAGGTCATCGGCGGTGCCTATGCGCTGCCCGACGAGCGCCCCGAGGTGAAAGCCTGCCGCTGGCTCTCCAACCGGATCAACCATCAGGTCTGGCTGGAGGACAACGAACTCACCGATCTGGTGCAGGAAGGTTTGCAGTCGGGCCCTTACACCACGGGATACTTCTCCGAGAAGGAGGTCTGCCTGGCGCGTTTCCACGAGAACGTGCGGGCCCGCCTGCCGGTCGCCACGCTCGACCGCGTGCCCCACGAAGGCAACGTCGCCGACGTCAACGCACAGCTTGCCAGGCGCCTGGCCGAAGCGGCGGAGTAATCCGCACCGTTTATGCGTATGGGGCCCCGGAACAGGTCCGGGGACGACAGTTGCATCGGATGCGCAGATAGCGTTCTTCCTGTCGTTGCCGGGCTTGTCCCGGCAATCCATACGCACCGACCTGCATGTGTGGCTGCGGCCCCTGCTTGCGACCGCGTCACTGCCGAAGCACAGTACCCCGCGACCTCGACACTCCCGGAGCAAACCCGATGCCTTATCCCTTGCCCGCCGGCGCCCGCGAATGGCAGCAGAAGATGCGCGTTTTCGTCGACGAGCGGCTGATCCCCTGGGAGGTCCAGGCCGAGATGAACGACGGTTTTGTGCCCCAGGAGGAGCATGAGGCCATCTTCGCGGCGACCAGGGCGATGGGGCTCTATTTCCCTTCGCTGCCCAGGGATGGCGGCGGGGCGGGGCTGAGCAAGATCGAGATCGCCGTGATCCAGGAGCAGGTCGGGCGGGCGACCAATGGCCTGGGCTTCTGCTACGCCGATCTTTCGCCCTTCCTCTACCACACCGCCAACGACCACCAGATGGCCCGCTACGTGAAGCCGATGCTGCAGGCCGGCAAGCGCGTCGCCTATGCCATCACCGAGGAAGGTGCCGGTTCGGATGTCGACGCCATCGAGGCGACCGCGACCAGGGACGGCAACGGCTACATCCTCAACGGCGTGAAGCTCCACGTCACCGGCGCCAATCTGTCGGAATGGCTGGTCTTCCAGGCCAAGCTGGAGGATGGCACGCACGGCCTCTTCTATGTCGATTCCGGCGCGAAGGGCGTCTCGACCATCCGCACGCCCAAGTACACGCACAACATGCGCTCCCATCACCTGCTGATGAAGTTCGAGAACGTCCACGTCACCGCCGACGACATGATCGATCCTGATGGAGACGCGATCGGCTGGACCTATGACTGGTTCCGCCAGGAGCGCATGAAGATCGCCGCGCGCTGCTGTGGTGCCGCCAGCCGGTTGATCGACGAGGCGGTGGCGTTCGCTCAGGAGCGCGTCCAGTTCGGCACGCCGATCTGGGAGAACCAGGCGATCTCGTTCCCGATCGCCGACAGCCTGACCGAACTCTGGGCCGGGCGCCTGATGACCTACGACCTGGCCGCCGACATGGACGCCCATGCCGACGTCAAGGTGCTGCACGCCAAATGCGCCATGGCCAAGCTCTTCTGCTCCGAGTTCGCCTGGCGCACCGCCGACCGTGTCGTCCAGGTTTTCGGCGGTCGTGGTTACATGCGCGAGAACCCGGCCGAACGGTTCTATCGCGAGCTGCGCGTCGACCGCATCTGGGAGGGCACCAGCGAGATCCAGCGCGTCATCATCGCCCATTCCCTGCGCAAGCGCGGCCAGGAAGCCCTGATCGGCGTGCCCGAAACCGAGAAGGCAAAGGCCTGGCACAAGAAGCTGCGCCCCTTCGTCGAGCAGGACCTGATCCCCTGGGAACAGCACGCCGAGGAGAACGACGGCGTCATTCCCGACGAAATCCGCCAGGGCCATCTCCAGAAGGCAAAGGAGATGGGACTCTGGTTGCCGCTGATCGACAAGGAACATGGCGGCGCCGGCCTCGACACCTCCGAGATCGTCGCCGTGCAGGAGGAGATCGGCCGCGTCACCAATGGCGTGGGCTGGTGTTACCACGACACCTCGCCCTTCCTGGTCAAGACGGCGACACCCTGGCAGATGGAGCGCTACGTCCAACCCATCCTCGATGGCAAACGCCACGAGTGTTACGCCATCACCGAGGAGGGCGCGGGTTCGGATGTCGACGCCATTCAGGCGACCGCAAAGAGGGACGGTAACGGTTATGTCCTGAACGGCCTGAAGTGGCACGTCACCAGCGCCAACCTGGCCGACATCATCATCTTCCAGGCCAAGCTGGAAGACGGCAGCCACGGCCTGTTCTATCTCGACAGTGACGCTGACGGCATCGAGACCGTGCGCACCCCGGCCTACAGCCACACCTATCCCGCGCACCATCCGATCATGAAGTTCACGGACGTGAAGGTCCCCGCCGACGCCCTGATCGATCCCGAAGGCAGCGGCATCGCGCTGACCCACGAGTGGTTCCGCCAGGAACGTCTGGGCATTGCCGGGCGCTGCTGCGGCGCGGCCTCGCGCCTGATCGACGAGGCCCTGGCCTTTGCGCAGGAACGGGTCCAGTTCGGCAAGCCGATCATCGAGAACCAGGCCATCGCCTTCATGCTGGCCGACAGCCTGACCGAACTCTGGGCCGGGCGCCTGATGATCCATCGTCTGGCCCAGGCGATCGACGCCGGCGAGGACGTCAAGGTCCAGCACGCCCAGTGCGCCATGGCCAAGCTCTACTGCTCGGAAATGGCCAACCGGGTCGCCGACCGCGCCGTGCAGATCTTCGGCGGGCGCGGCTATATGCGCGAGTACGCCGCCGAGCGTTTCTATCGAGAGCTGCGCGTCGACCGCATCTGGGAAGGCACCAGCGAAATCCAGCGCATGATCATCGCCCACAGCCTGGCCAAGCGCGGCCAGGAAGAACTGATCGGTTAGGGCAGGGACCGTGGCCGACAACATGCCCAAGCTCGTCGGCCACCGCGGCTGCGCCGGCTATGCACCCGAGAACACGCTGGGCGGTTTTGCCCGCGCCGCCGAACTGGGCTGCGACTGGGTCGAGTTCGACATCCAGCTCTCGCGCGACGGCGTTCCCGTCGTGGTCCACGATTCCAATCTGGAGCGCACGACGGGCCACGACATGCCGGTGCGTTTCATGCTCGCCAGCCGCATCGGCGAACTCGATGCCGGGTCCTGGTTCGATGCCAAGTGGCGCGACGAGCGGGTGCCGACCCTGGCCCAAGTGCTCGATGCCTGTGCCGTTCTCGGCCTGATGCCCAACATCGAGGTGAAGTACAATTGCGGCGCCCTGCGCCGCTGCGCCCGTGCCGTTGCGGCGGTCATCGCCGAGCGCTGGCCCGCGGACAAACCGGCGCCTCTGGTTTCCAGCTTCAGCCTGCGCGCACTCTACTGGTCGCGCCTGGCCGCACCGGACCAGCCGCTCGCCCTGCTGATGTGGAAACGTCCGGTGCGGCTCTGGAAGCTGCACGCCCGCCTGCTGCGCTGCCGCGCCGTGCATGTCGACGGCACGCTGGCCAGCCCGGGCCTGGTTGCGGCGGCACACAAGCGCGGCCTGGCGGTCGGCATCTACACGATCAACGACGTCGCCCGGGCCACCGAACTGCTCGCCATGGGCGTCGACTACATCATCAGCGATACACCCGACGTCATTTTTTCAACCTGATCCGGACATGTGCCGTGTTGCCGCGGTGCCTCCTTGCTGGCAAGAAAGGCGCTGGGCCGGTTTTGCGACGAACCGGCCGGCATCAGGATCAGGGGGAGCTTGGTGACCAGCGCGATCACTGCGGCTGTGCGGCCGCCGCGTCATTTGCGGTCGCGCCTGCGTCTCATTGTGCTCCTGGCCTGTGTCTGCGCTTTGGCGTGGCTGCTGGCGATCGGCTATCTCGGCATCTGGCGCCTGGATCAGGTGACCCGCAGGACGGTGGTCGCCGCTTCGGGGCAGGCCGCTGCGGTTGCGGGATCCGGCGCGCAACTGCTGGAGCGGCGCCTTGAAACGCTGCGCACCATCAGTCAGTTGCTGGCCAGCCAGGAACGTTTCGGCCGTGCGCTCGCCGCGTTCTCCGACGAAGCTGGCTTGCTGCCGCGCAACAACCAGCCCGACCTGGTTGGCATGCCCCAGCTACGAATCCTCAGCCTCGACCTTGCCGACCTGGCCTACAGCCTCAACCTTGAAGGCATCTTCCTGATCTCCGCGGAGGGGCTGGTGGTTGCCGGCAGCGACGGTGGCCGCTCCTTCAGCCATATCGGCAGTTGGGCCGGGGAAACCGAATTGCTCGATGAAGCCGGTATCTACGGCAGCGCCGAGGACTTCCGGGTCGATCCGATCTCGGGGATTCCGACCTATTACTTCGCGCATAACATCACCATCGACGGCGTCCGGCAGGGCACCATCATCATCGCGACGACGTCCAATCGCATCCTGCTGCTGCTCGAGCGCGGTACCGAAAAGGTGCTGCTGACCGACCGCAACAACATCGTCATGGCGGCGCGTGAAGCGGACCTGATGTTCCGTACCGTAGGTGCGCTCCAGCCGCTGAGACAGGACGACGATGCAACCCGGCGCCAGTACGGCCGCATTCGGTTCGAACCGTTGCCGCAGGAACTGCTGGCCGAGCAGGTTGACGATGTCCGCGAAGCCGGCGTCGTCCATGCCAGTGTTCCCCTGTCGCAGGGTCAGTTTACGATCCATGTCGTGCGCAGTGTCGATGACCTGTGGAAGGTGCGCCGCGAGAACCTCTATGCAACCGCCGGCCTCGCCGTGTTCGGCGTCCTGCTGACGGCGCTTGTCACTCTGGCCCTGACCCAGATGGCCGCACTGCGCGAGCGCGCCACGCGTGACTCGCTGACCGGGCTGTCCAACCGGCGTTATGCCGACGAAGTGCTGCCCGGGCTGGTGGAACTCGATGAACGTGGCCGTCTGGCCGGGCTCATCCTGGTCGCCTTCGACCTCGATCACTTCAAGAAGGTCAACGACACCTGGGGCCATGCCGTGGGTGATCGGGTGCTGCGGCGTTTTGCGCAGATCCTGCTGCGCTCGGCGCGGCGCACCGACCTTGTCTTCCGCTTTGGCGGCGAGGAATTCCTGGCGGTTCTGGTCGAGCAGGATAGCGCGGGCGCCGTGGCCTTTGCCGAACGTGTGCGGCAGGCGACCGAGGCGATCGACGATCTGGCGCCGATCTTGCCCGGCACCATTACGGTCAGCGCCGGGCTGGCCCATCGGCAAAAGGGCGAAACCATCGAGGCGCTGATCGGGCGTGCCGACGCATTGCTCTATCGCGCCAAGGCCAACGGCAGGAACCGGATCGAACGCGATCCGGTCTGAGCCGGCTTCAGCGGCGCTTGCGCGGGGTTTCGACCGGTGCGGCGGCGCGCTTGTCGGCACGAAGTTCGGGTGCTGAGAGGGCGGACATGGCCTGGACCAGACCCAGGAACGGCAGAGTGACGAAGTTCATGGCGAAGCGCCTTTCAAAGCGACGGTGTATGCCTTGACGCGCATATGGCCTGTGGCTCAGGCCCCGGCAAACGCCGCCTTTCGATGGCTGCCCCGCGTCTCCCGCATGCCAACCGGGGGCAAGGCGGGACCAGACGTTTCGCATCGGGCCGTTAGGCACTAGTCTGGCCGACCCCTTCAAACTGCCGGGAGTTGTTCCGTGGCCGAAACCTTTGATCTGATCCTGCGCGGCGGCCAGGTGTTCACGCCCGGCGGTCTGGTCGAAACCGATGTCGGTGTGCGCGACGGTCGCATCGTGCGTATCGACAAGCTGGCGCCCGAGCAGGCCGGCGAAGTTTTCGACGCCACCGGCCTGACCGTGCTGCCCGGCGTGATCGATACCCAGGTGCATTTCCGCGAGCCCGGCAACGAACACAAGGAAGACCTGGCTACCGGTTCGGCCGCCGCGGTGGCCGGCGGCGTCACCGCCGTCTTCGAAATGCCCAACACCAGCCCGTCGACCACCACCGCCGCCGCGATGGAGGACAAGCTGAAGCGGGCCAAGGGGCGGATGCTCTGCGACCACGCCTTTTTCATCGGCGCGGCCGACAACGCCGCCGAGCTTCCCGAGCTGGAGCGGATGCCCGGCTGCTGCGGTGTGAAGATCTTCATGGGCAGTTCGACCGGCAGCCTGCTGGTCGAGGACGACGGCGCGCTGGCGCGGATCCTGGCCGCCGGCCGCCGCCGGGTCGCCATCCATGCCGAGGACGAGCCGCGTCTGAAGGAACGCAAGGCGATTGCGGAGAAAAGCGGCGACGTCGCCGACCACCCCAACTGGCGCGATGTCGAATCCGCGCTGAAGGCGACACAACGCATCGTCGCCCTGGCGCGCACGGCCAACCGGCCGATTCACGTTCTCCACATCACCACGGCCGAGGAGATGGCCTTCCTGGCCGGCGTCAAGGATGTCGCAACGGTCGAAGCCACGCCCCAGCACCTGACCATGGCCGCGCCCGATTGTTACACGCGCATGGGAACGCTGGCCCAGATGAACCCGCCGATCCGCGAGGCCCGCCATCGTGCCGCTCTCTGGAATGCCGTGCGCGAAGGTGTCGTCGACGTGCTGGGTTCCGACCACGCGCCGCACACGCGCGAGGAAAAGGAGAAGGCCTATCCGGGCAGCCCCTCGGGCATGCCCGGGGTGGAGACCATGCTGCCGCTGATGCTCTCCCACGCGGCGGCCGGTCGCCTGTCGCTGGCGCGTGTCGTCGATCTGCTCTGCAGCGGTCCCCAGCGCATCTACAACATTCGCGGCAAGGGCCGCATCGCCCTGGGCTACGACGCCGATTTCACCGTCGTCGACCTCAAGGCCCGCCGCACGCTGACGCACGCCATGATGCACAGCAAGGTCGGCTGGACCCCCTTCGACGGCATGGATATCCAGGGCTGGCCCATGGCCACCATCATCCGTGGCGGCTTTGCCATGCGCGACGGCGAACTGGCGTCCACGCCCCAGGGTGCTCCTGTACGCTTCTGGGATACCTGAGCGAGCGGCAAATCCTCTGGTAAGGCATCTCGGCCAAGGCGCATTCAGTTTTTACGGTCATCCCGGCCAAGCGACGTAGTCGCGCAGAGCCGGGACCCATGCCGGAACACCGACACAGGCGCCGACGACGTTGACAGGTTCCGGCATAGGTCCCGGATCGGCGGCGCTGCGCGCCTTGTCCGGGATGACGGCCCGGGGAGGCCGAATGCTCTACTTCTTCGCGCCCGGCGGGATCAGCGTGTCCTTCATGCCGGAGAAATCCACCATGGCGTGCTCGCGATAGGCCGGACGTTCCTGCAGGCGGGCGTACCAGGCTTCGACGTTGGGCAGCTTGGGCCGTGCGATGTCGAGTTCGAAGTAGCGGTAGAGCGACATGCCCAGCGGAATGTCGCCCATGGTCAGGCGGTCGCCGGCGACGAACTTGTTTCCTTCCAGACGCGCGTCAAGCATGCCGTAGAGCCTGCCCAGGCGCTGGACGGCGGCATCGTTGGCGGCCTTGTCGCGGTACTGTTGGGGCGTGCGGTAAACGCCGAAGAAGACCGCCACCCAGTCGCGCAGCAGGGTGGTCTGCTGCCAGTCCATCCACATGTCGGCGATGGCGCGCTGGTTCGGGTCGCCTGGCCACAGGCCGCCGGCGTCGTGTTTGGCAACCAGGTGGCGGACCATGGCGTTGGATTCCCACATCACCAGATCGCCGTCGATCAGGGTGGGCACCACGCCGTTGGGGTTCATGGCGACGTAGTCGGGTTTGTCGAGGCCGCCGAAGGCGCCGCCCAGATCGACGCGTTCATGGGCCAGGCCCAGCTCGCCGATCGTCCACATCACCTTCTGCACGTTGGACGAACTCGATCGTCCCAGAACCTTGAGCATCCCTGGAGTCCCCCTCGGGTTGACGCCAACCAAGATGGCGTGTCGTCTGCCGTGGGTCCAGTCACGAAGCTGCGGGGAGGCGGCTGGCCATGCACATCCGTCCGCTCGACGACAGCCGCTGCCATCTGGGCGAGGGGCCGCTCACACCGAGAATTGACTCGTTCAATTGTGCCGATCTGATTCTTCATCGTCGGCTTGGCTATTGTTCTCGGAACACCGCTATTTCCGTCGTACGGAATTGCCACCATCGATGATCCGGTTGATCAGGTCAGCCACGGCCGAATGCAGCATCATCTGACCGTCATCACCGGGATCGTTGGAATGAGCCGCCGCAGCATCTCGGAGGATGCCGATGATTTCACATTCGGGAATTATCTTGCGATCGTTGAGCGCCAGCAAAAGCGATTCGCAGATGGCGAGTGCCGCCGTGGCCGTTACTTCTGATCCCGACGGCGTCCCTTGAGGCTCCGGACTCGGTGGCACATGGGTAGACATTTGGGGAACCCTTTCTTTTCGCGATCACGGGCAGTGCGCCCGCATGCCCAACAGAAAGGACACTCGTAACTATCGCAGGTTTAGCATAAAGCGGACTGATCCACGGCAGGATTGCCGGGGCCGATACAAGATAGTCCTGGTTTATCCAATGCCGTTCCAGTCAGACATGGAGACGAGAGGGTACCCAATGGATAGAGCGCAAAGCCCTCTTGCCCGAAAGCTCGCCAACTTCGTTGCCCTTTCCGACGTTGAACTGGAGGTCCTTGACGGCCTGCACCAGCGTCGCCGCAACTTCATTGCGGGCCGCGATCTTGTGCATCAGGGCCAGACGCACCCTGCCGCATACATTCTCGCCGACGGCTGGGTCTGCTCCTACAAGCTGTTGCGCGATGGCTCTCGACAGGTTGTCGATTTCCAGATTCCGGGCGATTTTCTGGGGCTGCGATCTGTCCTCTTCCGCACCGCCGACCACAACATCGAACCCGTCACAGCGGTCGAGGCCTCGGAAGTGCTGGAAAGCGATCTCCTGCAGGCCTTTTCGACAACCCCACGTCTGGCCACAGCGCTGCTCTGGGCTGCGTCGCGGGACGAGGCAATGGTGGTGGAGCACTTGGTCGGCATCGGCCGGCGGGATGCACTGGAGCGTACAGCGCATTTCCTGATCGAACTCAGTGTGCGGCTGACCCTGGTGGGCCTCGGCACGCGCGACGGCTATTCCTGTCCCCTGACGCAATACCACCTGGCCGACGCGCTGGGGCTCAGTGCCGTGCATGTCAATCGCGTGCTTCGCAAGCTGCGCGAGGACGATCTGCTGACCTTCCAGATGGGCCAGGTCACCATCCACGACTTCGACGCGCTGGTCGAGCTGGCTGAGTTCGACCGCTCCTATCTGGATCAGGACGGGCCGCTGCTGCGGTAGCGACATGCCTCGGCGTTCGTTGTGAGCAGGTCCGGGCTGGAGCAGGCCTGCCGACCACAGCACTGGCCGGCATGTCCACGGTCTCGATGGCGGTATAGCCCCCCGCGTCCCTGGTCAGCTTCACGGCTGCCTTGAGAGCCTTGCCGCCGGTCGCGCTGATGATGTTCGTGACACCAAGACGCTGTGCATCGTTCCGTTCATCGAACGTCTTCCGGAGCTTGCCCTTTGCGGGGCTCTGGTAAGTCATGGTCGGTCCCCTGACATGATCTTGTGGCGATGGACCTCGCCCGTGCTCAAGAAATTCGGAACTGCCCGGTCAGCGGTTGGATGCCTGAACCGAGCCCCGTGCTTTCGCGGCAGACATCGGTCGGCTGACCGCGGTGCGGCGGTATCGGCCTGGTTCTTGACCGGCTGCATTGCTTATGGATCCAAACCTGCGGCCACGAACTGACGCACATCAGCACAGCGAGAAATCAGGCTTGGGCAGGTGCGCGGTTCTGCGCAGGGGCTGATCTCGATCAGTCCACCATGCCGCGAGAACGCGCAAAGCTTGCAGTCGTTCGAGTCGGATGGGTTACCGATGCCAGCCTCGTCGAGGTTTCGCGTATCGGGCAACGCCATGCGGCGCAAGCCGGGAGGCAGCATTGCTCGCTCACATAGATGATGGCGCCCACCGTTATGTTCTCAGGCTTCTCTTCGATGACACCGAGGTGGCACTGGGGCTCAACGACGACGCAACACTGTTGGACGTGGCCGGTGTGCTCGACCAGATCGCGGATCGCCACCCCGCCACGCCGGCCTCCATTCAGGTGATCCTGCAGGTCATGCCGGAAACCGCATCCAGATGAGCAGCCTGATGAGCCTGCGCACACTCTCACTGGGGTTGCTCGCACTGCTCCTGATCGCAGCCTTGCCGCTTTGGCAGGACGCTCAGGGCTGGGGGTACCTGCCAAGCGGAATGATCGCTGCGGTCTTTGCCACGATCATCCTGTTGTACCTGACGAGGCGCATATGAGAAGCGCCGGTGCGTCCAGCAACGAAATCTGGCGGGGACCCCGTCATGCCAACTATGACGCGCACGTCCCCGATCGGCAGTACTTCGTCGGATCACGGGACAGCAAGCACTTTGCCCAGGACCTGGAGGACGAGTTGCCGGCCTTGCGGCGATTCGCTCGGCGGCGCGCGGGGGGACACGACGATTTGGCCGACGACCTGGTGCAGGAAACCCTGCTTCGGGCATGGTCCAATCAGGACAAATTCGCCTCCGGCTCGAATCTGGCCGCATGGCTCGTTGTCATCCTCCGAAACGCCCACATCAGCTTGATCCGCAAACGCCATCGTGAGCAGGTCGGGCTCAACGAAGGCTGGGAGGATATGATAACGACGGCGGCCAACCAGGAAGACCATGTCGCGCTAACGGAGGTCCTGACGGCGCTCGACAGCCTTTCGGCATGCGATCACGATATTCTCCGGTCGATCCTCGTCGATTGCAGCAGCCACCGGGAACTCGCGCTCCGCCATGACTGCGCCCTGGGTACGATCCGCAGCCGTCTGTCGCGGGCGCGTGGACGGCTGGCCAAGATGCTGCTCTGAAACCCAGCCCAAGAGGACGCCTGAGACGCCGACAGCGCCGCAATGCCAGCCGCATCGCGCTGCCGGGTCGGGTCACCGCCAGCGTCATGTTCGGCGGCCCCTATCTCGATCGTCTGTTCGTCACCACCCTGGGCCGCCCCTTCTGGGGTATCGACCCGACCGCGCCCGGCACCGTCTTCGTCGTCGAGGGCAGCGGCTGCCTTGGCCTGCCGGAGCCGCGGTTCGCGGGATAGAAACACACGGTACCGGCACGTTGACGATTGTCTCGCTGTCGCTGACGCTGGCGCGCCAACAGGGTATCGGCCGCGGGGAGGCGGCAAGTCCATGAACATCCGCCCGCTCGACGACAACCGCTGCTTCCTTGGCGAAAGCCCCGTCTGGGATACCGCCGAGCAGGCGCTCTACTGGGTCGACAGCCTGACGCCCGCGCTCTACCGCTATGACTGGGCAACCCGACAGACCCGCCGCTGGGACCTGCCGGGGCAAAGCGTGGGCAGTCTGGCTGTGCGCCGGGATGGTGGCCTGCTGCTCGCCATGGATCAGGGCTTCCATGCCTTCGATCCCGAAAGCGGCACCACCAGCCTGATTGCCGAACCCTTCGCCGGACGCGATCTGGTCCGCTTCAACGACGGCAAGGTCGATCCCGCCGGTCGTTTCATCGCCGGCGGCATGCACGGCGCCGTCGGCGAGGGCAACGGACCCGAGCCGGTCGCCGACATGGTCAGCCTCTCGGCTGATGGCGCCGTCACAACCCTGCTGGGCGGTTTCGGCTGCTTCAACGGTCCCTGCTTCAGCCCGGACGGGCGCACGCTTTACGTTGCCGGTCGCGGCGACCTCTTCAACATCGAGGCCTTCGCCTACGATCCCGAAAGCGGTGCCCTGGGCGAGGGCCACGTGCTGATCGAAGGTATCGATCCCGACGGTTGCACGGTCGACGCCGATGGTTTCCTGTGGTCGGCCCAGTTCGGCGCCGGGGAGATCCTGCGCATCGCGCCCGACGGCTCCATCGCCGGGCGCATCGCCCTCCCGGGTCAGATCACCGCCAGCGTCATGTTCGGCGGTCCCGGTCTCGATCTTCTGTTCGTCACCACCCTGGGCCGCCCCTTCTGGGGCATCGACCCGACCGCGCCCGACGCTGGCGCCGTCTTCGTCGTCGAGGGCAGCGGCTACCGCGGACTGCCCGAACATCGCTTTGCCGGCTGACACTCGGCGCAATGCCGATTGACCCGCGCCACAGTGGGGCCATAATCCTGTTTTGGGGCGACCGGCTCGTAGACCCGCAGCCAAGCGAGGTCGGGATCGCACCGATTGGGAGGAACCATGACGTCACGTCTCTTTACGTTCGCCGCCGGCGCAGCGCTAACGCTTGTCCTTGCGACAGCGCAGGCGCAGGCCGAGAAGACCCTGGTCTATTGCTCGGAAGGCAGCCCCGAAGGCTTCCAGCCCGCGCTCTACACCTCGGGCACGACCTTCGATGCCAGCTCGCACACGGTCTACAACAAGCTCGTCGAGTTCGAGCGCGGCTCCACCCAGGTGGTGCCGGGCCTGGCCGAGAGCTGGGAAATTTCCGATGACGGCCTGGAATACACCTTCCATCTCCGGAGCGGTGTCCAGTTCCAGTCCAGCGATGCCTTCACGCCGACGCGGAACTTCAACGCCGACGACGTGATCTTCACCTTCATGCGCCAGTGGGATCCCGAGCACCCCTATCACGGGGTTTCCGGCGGTTCCTACGAGTACTTCTCGGGCATGGACATGCCCAACATCATCAAGTCGATCGACAAGGTCGACGACATGACGGTCACGTTCACGCTGAACCAGCCTGAGTCGCCGATGATCGCGGATCTGGCGATGGACTTCGCCTCCATCGTCTCGGCCGAGTATGGCGAGGCCATGCTGGCGGCAGGCACCCCCGATGCCTTCGACCAGAACCCGATCGGCACCGGTCCCTTCCAGATGGTGCGTTACGTGCCCGACGAGCGCATCGACTATGTCGCCTTCGACAACTACTGGGGCGGCCGCGCGGCGCTTGACCGTCTGGTCTTCCTGATCACGATCGACGCCACCCAGCGCTACAACAAGCTGCTGGCCGGCGAATGCCACGTCATGCCTTATCCCAACCCCGCC